>JAEEGK010028841.1_pt1 | contig 11108 bp, 8 predicted proteins | sample 8958771 | NCBI WGS metagenome assembly JAEEGK01 (sample SAMN16246547, study PRJNA631951) | gut metagenome | biome: gut microbiome; feature: rumen; material: SC-attached | host: Bos | place: Iran: Karaj | collected 2018-10 | reverse complement strand
AGGTTCATGGTAGAGTGATAGATGTAGATATATATTGTAATAAACCTGAGACATTAGAGAATCATTATTGCCAGCAATTCAAATTATATTATGATGAATTGCAAAGATGTTCAAGAGAAGCTGTTCAGTTTTTAATGAACTATGCTTCTCAAGGATATGAGTTTTCTTATGATCTGCAATACTTTTTTGCTAATGCTAAGCGAGTTTGCAATAAAGATCAGTATATTGATAAACGAGTATTCTCTAATATCGAAATGAAGATAACTGTACTTGAAGAACTTCCTTTAAGAGAGGGGGATAAAGCAAGTAATAGATTCGGAGGAAAGGGCGTAGTTTCATCTATCTATCCATTAGAGAGAATGCCAAGGTATAAGAATGCTAATGGAGAATATGAATATGTAGATGTAATATTTAATACATCTACTATGTATGGTAGAGAGAATCCTGGACAGAATTTTGAGTTATCTATAAATCATATCTCTGCAAGTATAATAGATTATATTATTGCCAATAGACTTGATCTTAATCAAGCTTATAAGCTTATATATGATTTTATTAGTATTGTATCACCAGATCAAGCAGAGTATATGAATAAGAAATGCTCAGAGATGAATCAGTATGATCTTGCATTCTTTATAGATTCTATTATAAAGGATAGAGTTATACATTTATCTGTAAAACCATTATCAAATGGAATGTCTATAGATAAACTTAAACAAATCTATGATAAGTTTCCATTTATACAGAAGAATGATATAGAAGTTCCTATAATGGGATCTGATGGTGAATATAGATATGTAAAAGCTAGATGTAAAGCTGTAGTAGGCAAAGAATATATGTTTAGACTTAAGCAATTTGCTGAAGAGAAATTCTCTGCTACATCATTATCATCTACAAATATTAAGAATGAAAATACAAAGAGCAAGAATAAGAAAGAATTCAAATCATTATATTCCAATACACCTATAAGATTTGGAAATATGGAGACTAACCAACTTGATCATCTTGGTCCTGAAGTGGTAATAGCTAATCTTATGATTCATAGTATTAGTCCTCAGGGAAGAAGATTGGTTGAACAGATGTATACATGTTATCCTTTCACAATTGATGTTAGACTTGACTCAGATTCTAGAAATAGATCTGCAGAAATTGCTAATATCAGAATGAAGGTTATTGGAAGAAGATTGAAATTTGAGAAGATTAAAAAGAAATATAATAAAGCTACATATTGTCCTATCAAATTTACTCGTGATCCTATTAGAACTCCTTTAAGAGTTATACCTGAGGATATGAGAGAAGGATATGACTATGAAGCTGAATTCTGGAAACATCAGAAAGAAAAGGAGTATAGAATGACAAAGTGCCATTCTCCTATAAAATTCTATGCAAGAAAAGAAAACAAAGATGACAAATGAAAACAACAATGAAAAGAAGAGTAATCGATTAAAAGTAAAAGACAATCCATTTATAAATACTGAAGTGTACCCTGTAGTTCAAAATACAGGGTACGAATTTATGGATACATATATAAGAGAAGCATATAATCAATATAATGAATGGTATTTACCTGGTTGTATATCTAAGAAAGCAATTCATGAGCAATTAAATGAATTCTTTAAAACACTATCTGGAGCTTTAGATATTACATATTCATTCTTTAATCATATAGAAGATTCTTCTTTAATTAATCTTAAAGCATTTTATGATTCGGCTAAAGAAATAACTAAAGATTATATAAAAGAAGGAGACACTAAATCAATAATATCTGGAAAATGTAAGAATGTATATATTGGTGGAATTGTTGGTTTAGTTGATAAAACATTCGAAGAAGTAATTGATGCATTTAATAATGAATCATCTAATAAGATAAGTATATTTAAAGAATATTCTGAACCTGTATTTATTAAACCAGACGGATTTATAGCAATGACCCAAGATTCTGTCTTATGCGACAATGATATTAAATATATTAGAAAGCATTATGCAGATACATTTAATAAGATAAAAGAAACAAAAGGAATAGAGCCTGAATATCTTATGATTGTATTAACAAGATTAAGTGTCATAATAAAGAATCTTCCTTTTGGATTAATATATGTAGATCAAGAAGCATCGGAAAGAAATAATAAATTAACGGCAGGATATTATAATAGTCTTCAGGTAAGAGAGATATTAGATGAAAACGACGGATATTTCTACTATGGAGATGAAGATGAGTAAATATGTATAAAATAATATAATATAATAGAGAGTATAAACAGTTAGGGAGGAATATTAATATTGAATACAGATTTAGAGTTCATAACTAGCTATCTTGAATCTCTATTAGTAGGAAATCCATCTGTGATCACTAGTGATAATAATGCAAGATTAAATAATATTGCATTAGAGTTATATAATAAGAATGCTAATCTTAATAATGTAGAATTAGAAACATTGAAGAAAATAATCTTTATATGTAATATAATCTATAATAGAACAGATATGAGTATTCCTGTGATCTCAGATGGGTTTTATGATCTTCTAAATGAAGTTTACAAAAGATATGATCCTAATTTTCAAGTAGGTTCATATGTAATAGACTTCAAAGAGCATTTTGTTAATGATGCTAATCATAAAATATTAGGTAAGAGAACTCCATTGAGAATAAAGAGTAATGTAGTTCATAAAGATGAGCTACATGAAGAAATTTTCGCAAATATTTCTAAATTTTATCCTTTGAACAGGAATGACTTTCTTCCTAATCTTCCTATAGAAGATCAAGGAAATCTTTCAAAAAGACTTCATGATACAAAGCATAATCATCCTAGCTTAGTCGGTACATTAGATAAAGCTAAGTTTGTATTAAATACAGATGCTATAAAAGCTGGAGTATTTGAAGATCAGAATGTAAAAGTATTAGAAAGAGACTTTTTCCAAGATCATATATCTAAAGGAATAATTAATCCTAATGATGAAATAGAAATTATTTGCGAATTAAAGTATGATGGAATCTCTATAGAAGCTGATTGTACTGACAGAGTAATCTCAGCAAGATCCAGAGGAGATACTGGTATTGGTCAAGCGTCTGATATGACACCTATATTGAAAGATTATTTATTCAAACAAGCTATTGGAATAATGAGTGATCAAGAACCAATAGGAATAAAGTTTGAAGCTATTATTACAGGTGCTAATTTAGGAGTATTCAATCAATTAAGAGAGCAAGATTATAAGAATGGTAGAACTGCTATAGTTGGATTATTTGGATCTTCAGATGGTTATAAGTATAGAGATCTAATCACATTGGTTCCATTAGCAGTAGATAGAGATAATTGTCCTTTTATAAACAATAGATTAGAAGAAATAGAATTCTTAAATAAGTTGTTTATATCTCAGGGCAATAGATTAAGATATGCTTATTTTAAAGGACATCTAACAGAGATACTTTATTATATTAAAGCATTCTTAGATGAAGCTAATATTGCAAGAAACTATCTTGATTTTATGTATGATGGAATTGTAGTATCATATTTAGATGAAAAGATAAGGGCAAGATTAGGAAGAGAAAATTATATCAATAAATATTCTATGGCTGTTAAGTTTGATCCTATGACAAAAGAAACAGTATTTAGAGGGTATACATATACTGTAGGGCAGAATGGACAGATAACTCCTATGATTCATTATGATCCAGTAGAATTTATTGGAACTATTCATACTAAATCTACTGGTAGTTCATATGAAAGGTTTAGAGATCTGTCTCTTAAGTATGGAGATTTCATAAGTGTATCATATGTAAATGATGTAATGCCTTATGTATCTAAACTTGAATGCGATCATAATAGATCTAATCCAAATCATATAGTAGAGTTTCCTACACATTGTCCTATATGTGGAGCTGAGCTGATATTATCAGATTCTGGCAAAACCGCTATATGTCCCAACAAGGATTGTCCTGCTAGATCTGTAGCTAGAATGACAAATATGTTTGCAAAGCTAAATTTAAAAGGATTTGCAGAAGCTACGTTTCAAGCTATACCAGAGATAGATCATCTTTATAAGTTATTTGAACATGATATAGTATTTTATAAAGATAGATTAGGTGAAGTTGATGGTCAACATATGATAAATGAATTAGAGACTATCATATATGAACCTAATTATGATTATATATTAATGGGAGCTTTAGGATTTACTGGAATTGCAAGAAAGAAATGGGAATCTATATTAAGATATATAACTTTAAAAGATCTATATAATATATATAAACAGAATAAGAATAATAAAGAGAACTTTAGATTAGCATTATTACAGAATATACCTAATTTAGGTGATATAACAAGTATAACTATAGCTAATGAATTTGAATATTTTGAAGATGATATTAAACTAGTACTAAGTTTACCATTAGTAAACACATATGGTACTAATACAAAGAGAGTAGAGATAAGATTTACTGGTTGTAGAAATTTACAATTATCAGAACAATTGTGTAATCTTGGGTATGATGTCGATCAAAATTCTGGTGTTACGAAAAATACTAATATATTATTAATACCTTATAAAGGATTTACTTCAAATAAAGTAAATAAGGTATCACCAAATTGTTTAGTAATACCAATCAATGATTTTATAGAGAATATGGATAGCATTTTATCTAAGATAAACATTTAAAGTATAATATAATGATATACTATAAAAGAGTAATAGATAAGGAATAGCTATAGCATAACGATTATAGCAAAAGAAAAATCATACTAAACTGGGAGGACATTTTTATGTCAACTACATTTAACATCTATGATACATCTATGCCTAACAACTGGTCTGAAATGATGATGTATGAATATGAATGGGATCTTCGTCCCGAGTTTGCTCCTAAGGTTCTTGAGTGTATCTTTATTGCAACTGCAGAGATTCTTGCTTCAGCAAAAATGCGTGAACAGCCTGTAACTCTTGTTTACAGAAAGATCAACAAAGAAGTAGTAGCTGCAGCAACAGTTCAGTTCTTTGCAAATGAAGAAGATCCTACTAAGCCTGGCAACTGGTCTTTAGTATGGACATTTAATGCTGCTGATATTCCTGCAAATGCTCAGATCATTGAAGGTGATGATCCTAATGTATTTGTATATTACAGAGCAGTTGGTGGTTCTAAGTTCAACTTTGAATACGATGGAAATGATGTTATCAATACTCTCAATGTTATGACTTTGGCATCTGTTAAGAAATGGCTTGATGAGAATGCAAAAGAAAACGATGAAGTAGTTCTTAGTCTTGATAATGTATTCCAGGCAAGAGTTGCAGTAGAGAATGGAGTAAAGGAATTTGCTCTTGAACCTATTGGTGAAATTAAGATGATCATCAAGGATGATGCTTCTATTGAGAAATAATTAATCTAACCAAATATAGAGATACTATAATATATAGTTATAGTATCTCTATACCTTATTAAAAGATAAGGAGATCTGTATGGCTGATGAGAAACAAATAGCTCCATTAAATATATCGGTTAAAAAGGGTGTATTAAATGGAAATGTTTACGACATACTAACTCCAGATGAATATCTAAAGTACAAGAATACTAATAATGCTAATTTAGATAATCTAGCCGTAAGTGTACGGCGCAATAACGAGGATATAATTCTACCAGTTATACCTGATAGAGAATACTCTGATAATGTTGTTACACCTGGAGTGTATACCGTAGGATGTGGTCCATTGACCGTTTATAAATATCCAAAAGATAAGGATTTAGATAAGTTCAAACCGAACAAGATTATAGAGTTTTCCAATAATGATTCATTATCAGAAATTTTAGATAAGAAAGAAGTTCTAAGTACCTTTACAGAACCTTGGGTAACTGGAACCGATAATACAACGTTTTGCCCAATAAATGATGATGATCTTCCAGAAATGATTGCTATCAAATCAGCATTAAATGCTAAGCATGTAGACTTTGATACATATGCACCTAGATTTGGAGCAAACTTCCCTAATAACAAAAGACAGTTGAAAAACAATTCAGCTACTCTTAAGTTTATTAAGACATTCTGTGATGCATTAGACTTAGATGTAGAGTTAACTATTAAAGATAAACAAGGTAGAGTAGCTAATCCTATGAATAAAGTAATACATGTATCATTGACAGATTTATCATCAACAGATAATAGTTTGTAAAGAAGGACGATTACTTATGAACCAAGCAGAATTCATCCATGAGTTTAATGATACTCATCGAGAGAAATTCAATGAAGATTTGTTCAAGAGGGATAATCAAGAATTGGTTGATTCTTTGAGATTAATCGTAGAATCAATACAACGAGATAAATACTTTACATTAAAATTGTTATCTTTTGAAACTATTTGGGACTATGAACAGATTTATGATACATTAAGATCTCATACAGAAATGAGAAAGAAGAAGAATGATCAGACACCTAATCAGTTTAATTTCGTAAATATAAAGGATTCTGATATTATATTATGTAAGATCAGATGGTTTATTCAGCACAATGGATCGGAGCGTGTTGAAGCAGATGGCAAAACATATATAGTTCAGAATCCTAATAAAGAAATTGAAGTATTAGTAGCACTTCCTAGATTTGTTAGAGGGTACTACTTTAGATTGAATGGAAACTATTATTCTACTTCATTTCAGATTGTAGATGGTTCTACTTATAATAATGCTCAAGCTAGTAATAGCAGAACAGATACGGTAACTTTAAAGACAATGTTTACTCCTACGAGGATATTTAGAACCTTTAGAGAATTTCATGAAATCCATATGGGTAATATGAAAGTAATAGAGTATGTAGCTAATATCTTCAATAATACAGTAAACGCAATGTTCTATTTATTTTCTCAATTTGGAATGTATGGAGCATGTGAGTTTTTAGAGATACATTGTGTAGCTATAAGTAGTCAACCTAATCCATATGAAGATTTCTTATGTTTTGAGAAGAATGGTATCTATGTATCATGTCCCAGAGAGTTCTTTAAAGATGCAATGGTACAGTCATTAGTAGCATCTATACTTGATGGTATATATAAAGATACTACATTGAATGATCTATTTAATCAAAGATATTGGCTTAAGACTTTAGGTATGGCTTATAAGAATGCCGATATCAATAAAGGATTATTTGTACTTGATAGTGTTGATGGTATATATGATAAGATTACCGAAAGAGATTTACATCTGAAAGAAGAAGACAAAGGCGATGTCTATGAATTATTCAGATGGATGTGTAGAGAATTTTCTGCACTAAAGCAAAAAGAAAATACTGATGTCAGAACAAAGAGAATCAGATTAGCAGATTATGTATCAGCATTGTATGCTGTTAAGCTAAATAGTAATATGTATCGTATATCTGATATGGGTAAACGAGTTACATTAATGAATGTAATAAAAGCTGTATATACTCAGCCAATGTTTATTCTTAATAGTTTAACGAATGCTAATATGACTAATCTTGTTTCTTATAGAGATCTTGTAAATGATGGAGATGCTAGTACTGCATTAAGATATACATATAAAGGTATTTCTGGATTGGGTGAAAAATCTAAAGCAGGACCTGGTATTAAAGATCAAGGAACAAGTACAGGATCTGTACAAAAGAATTATAGATATATAGATCCATCTCATCTTGGCATCATAGATATGGATACTAGTTCTAATTCTGATCCTGGTATGGGCGGAATACTTTGTCCATTAACAAAGTTATATCAAGATCATTCTTTCACAGAATATGAAGAACCTGATACATGGAGAGAGCAATATGGTAAAGATCAATTAGACAGATCTAAGTTTAAGCCTAATTGTACACAACCTATAAATTTCAAACCTGGGAAAGAGCCTGTTTTACCTTATAGAGAATTTAGAGGTAGAATAGAAAGAGAAGAACTTGAGATTAGTAGACTTCATTGTCCAGTACATAATATTCACACCGGCAGTATAGAGGAGTTTGCTAATGATAAAAAGATAATGGGAAATGATAATAAGCCTGTTACAATAGGATCATTATTTACACTCAATGAAGAAGACAATGATGATGATGATTTTGGGGACTACGAATAAGTAGTCTCCAAATTATTTTTGCTAATAAGGAGACTAAATCATGCTACATACATTGCACTCTTTATCAACTATGTATGATGATGCTAATATTGTACTTAGTCAGCAGCATTATAATATATTTGATACAAGAATGTTTAAATCTAATGAGTCTTTAGATAATACTTTTATAAGTATAAAAAGAGATTTCATTAGAGTTTGGACAACAACAATTAAACCTTTTATAGATGCTTTTATATATAATAATGATGTTTATAGGGTAAATGGAAAAACTCTTAGACTTACATCGGAAGAAGGAATATATCTTGGCCTCAGGGGATTAGAGTCTAAGGATATCTCTTACTTCTATGCTGTTAAGGGCTTAAGATTGATGTGTATAAGCACATCTAATGAAGAAGAGAAAGATCATATATTCTATATCTTTAACTCTCCTGTATACGATCCTATACATAAGAATCATTATTCTGCTATATCTATTATATTCTATAAGAATATATTTGATATAGATGATAAAGATGCTATTAATAGGATTCTTCTCAGGATAGTTAATGAGATAGCAATTACATTCATTGATGATAGATTAATGAATAACAATAACGTATTAGTTAACAGAGTATTAGCTGCTAATGTATTGGAAGCTAATAAAGATGTTATACTATTACCTGAGTTATTCAATATATCAGATTCAAAGTTTATATTCAATTACTTCTATACATTATTTAGTATATTAATATCAACAATGAATACTGATTTCCTCAGAAAGTTTGAGGATTATGCAAGTATAATATCACTTCCTGAAATGTTTACATTAGGAATGACTCCTGAAGATTTAGAAGCATTGCCAGCGAAGTTAGAATCCATAACAAATGAAGAAGCATTTGAGTTTATCTTTAATCATACCTATGCTATTTATAAAAAGATATGGAATCTTGCATCAAACAATGGTGACACTGTAGATGATACAGATTATATATCAATCTGTATAGATATAATGAAGAATCTTGCACCCAATATTGATCAGACATATTATGATACAATAGCTACAGGCTATGATGATATTCAAGAAGATAATTAATAATATCTATACATGGAGGATCATATGCTGAATCTGAATGTAGAAGTCAACATAAAAGCAAGCAAACCGAGATTTCCTATTAGCTTAGTAGGTGTTAATAAATGCTTACATTGTGGAAAAGAAGGAACTCTTGAAAAAGTAGATATCTTTGGAAGAACATCGAAACAAGATATTTATCCTTTAGATCATATTAAATGTAGACATTGTGGTTGTGAGTATTCTATTAAATGGGAGAAAGTAGATTCTGGTGAACTGATTCCTGTTCCTACTAATACTTCTATTAAGCAGGAGATTATAAACACAATGAACTATTTAAAGATCAGGAAAGATGGAAAGAAAGAGATCTAACCTTTATCAATAATATTTTAAACCCGGTTTAATATCCGGGTTTATTTTTTATTACAAATTACTTTTTAGTAATATACTATATTTTTGAAGCAGTAAATAAGGAGGAAGCATAATGGATGCCCCAAATTATCAATTAGTAAATAATAATAGTTATTTACCTTTCGAAAATGCGTATTATCAAGTAAAACTTGTAGTAAAGGAAGAAAAAGATGAGATTTCTCAATGCAGAATTTATAGGTTATATTGGATTCCAGAATGGAATGAATCTTAATAGAGTATATATAGATTTTACTAAAGGACATAACAATATTGTTCTTATTTCTGGTATGAACGGATCTGGAAAATCTACATTATTATCTCATCTTAATATATTTCCAGATCCTAGTATCAGTTTTGTACCTAGTATAGATGCCTCTAAATCATTTACCATATTAGACAATGATACAATATATACTATACAGATATTATCTCCTGCTGATAATAATGGTGGTAGAAAGACGACCAAAGCATTTATACAAAAGAATGGAACAGAATTAAATTCTAATGGTAATATATCTTCTTATAAAGATATAGTATACTCAGAATTTGAATTAGATACAAATTATATGACATTATCTCATCTTAGTAATGATGGTAATAAAGGATTAGGAAGTTTAACTCCGGCAGAAAGAAAAAGATTTACTTCTAATATAATGGATAACTTGGAAGTTTATAATGAGATGTATAAGACATTATCAAAGAAGTCATCTATTTATAAATCCTATATATCTAATTTGCATGCTAAGATACAGAATATAGGTTCTAAAGATTATATAGAATCTACATTAAAACAACTAAGAGAAAAAGAGCATTCCATATCTGTAAAGATTATGGAGCTCAATAATACTATTATAACTATACAAGCTAAATGCACAGTAGATGAAGAAGAAGCTAAGAAAGTTGAAGATCTTAATGATAATATTAATAATCTGAAGACTAGATTAAATAATTATATAGCTTTAGTTAATAACTGGTATAATAAAACCAAGATATCACCTGATAATATAGATGTAAGATATAGTAAAGATAATCAACTATTATCTGAATATAAAACAAATCTAGAAGTATCTAGGAATGAATGGTTAAACTTATCTAAGTCTTTAGAAAGTACATCTAAGAATATTCAATCAATAGAAGCAGAATCTATTATGTATCAAGGAGATGCTAATATAGAAGAGAGTTATATTATCTCCAAAGAAAAAGTAGAACAACTTGAACATGAAATAGAGAATTATGGATTACATGCTAATACTAATCTTATACTTCCTTTGAATAAACTATTACAGCTGTTCAAAGATTTAGTTAATATGATTGATAATCTTTATAGTGATGCTACTATATATGATTTGATGACTATATGTCTTAGTTATAATCCATCTGCTGTAAATGAATATAACAACGAATTACAAACTGTAATTAAAGAAATTAATGATACAGAAATAGAATTAAGAGAAATAAGAGAAAATATCAAAAAAGCTACAATCATAATAGATAGACCAAAGAAATGTTCTATTGATGATTGTCCATTTATCAAAGAAGCATTAGAGATTAATAAGAAATATGGATTGAAAGGGTTAGAGAATAAACTTG
>JAEEGK010028840.1_pt1 | contig 11109 bp, 11 predicted proteins | sample 8958771 | NCBI WGS metagenome assembly JAEEGK01 (sample SAMN16246547, study PRJNA631951) | gut metagenome | biome: gut microbiome; feature: rumen; material: SC-attached | host: Bos | place: Iran: Karaj | collected 2018-10 | reverse complement strand
GAAGGCTTTGTTAAGGGCAACATTATTTCCGACGGCACCGTTATTATCGGCAACGGCGGCAATGTTGACGGCAAGATTGAAGCCGTAAATATTCTGGTAGGCGGCGAAGCACACGGTGAATTGTATGCAAGCGAGAAGATTGAAGCCAATTCAAGCGGCAGAATCTTTGGAAACCTTCACACCAAAGGCCTCATAGTGGATGAGAAGGCTTTATTCCAGGGTACCTGTGAAATGACGGGAAGAGAAGAGCCTAAGACGCAGAAAGAAACCGAAACGGCTCAGGAAACCACAGAAGAGACAGCGGGAGAAACCGCTTAAGTTTATTTTAGACATATATGAAAAATAAAAAGAAAAATAAAAAAGCAAAGTCCGGTGGTGAGTACGAAGTCGAATTGAAGGAAACAGAGTATTCTATCGAAGAAATCGATCGTCAGATTGAAGAACTTGAGCGTCAGGTTGATGAAATACGTGAAAAGGAAACATACAGGGTAGTAAGAAACTATTATATGGTTTACATATTTATATTTCTTAGTATTTTTATGTTTGCAGTATCGTGGATTGCATGCAGACGTGAGTCGTTTAAGGATGTGCTTATCTTTTGGATTATTATGGAAGTGTGGGGCGCTATCCTTATGATACCTTTGTATTTTGCTTTTCGGTTCAGGGAATGGCGTGACAGTAAGAAAAAAAAGAAGGGTAGCAAATAAGCTACCCTTTTTATTATTTGTTCATACGTCCGAATACCATGTCGTATCCGTCGTTACCGTAGTTAAGAGAACGGTTTACGCGACTGATGGTAGCGGTGGAAGCACCGGTTTTCTCGGCGATTTCCATATAGGTGTTGCCGGCTTTTAACATCGAAGCCACTTCAAAACGCTGCGATAAAGATAAAAGCTCGTTGACTGTGCACAGGTCTTCAAAGAAGCTGTAGCACTCGTCGCGATTCTTTAAGAGCAACACGGCATCAAAAAGATGGTCCACGGCATCTGTCTTAATTTTTTTGTTCATATATAACAACCTCCTGGCGGAAAATTTCCTTTACGTGATAAAATTTTACCATACTAAAGTTTTAAAGTAAAGATGTTTAAAAGAAACTTAACTTTTACTTGTGTCGTGGTTTTGAATACCTTATAATCAAGTTTGAAGAAAGGCTTCTTACGGACAAAAGATTTTTTTGCAATAAATGAAGCGTTGGAGCGGAAGTATGACTATTGATACTAAAGATTTATTAAACAGTATATTGGCAAGCTTCGACAGAATGACATATATCAAGTCGGAAGACATTCCGGGTATAGATCTCTACATGGACCAGGTTACCACTTTCATGGACGAAAGGCTTAAGAAGAGTGCCCGCAATCACGGTGAAGACAAGCTCATGACCAAGACCATGATCAACAACTACACCAAGAACAATGTCATTCCGCCTCCGGATCGAAAGAAATACAATAAAGAGCATATTCTTATTTTAATTATGGTTTATTACTTTAAGAGTATACTTCAGATAAACGATATAAAGGACCTTATGGACCCGATTATCAAGAAGTTCTTTGACAATAGCAACGGATTTGCAATAGAAGACGTTTATGATGAAATTTTCTCCGACATGGATGAGGATATCTCAAAAGTCCGCGATGATGTGGCAGCACAGTATCAGGATGCAATGACCAAATTCGAAGATGCTCCGGACGCTGACAAGGACTACTTGAAACTTTATGCATTTGTGTGTAAACTAGGTTGTGACGTCTTCTTGAGAAAACTGTTGATTGAGAAGATTGTGGACTCTTTGAGAGAACAGTCCGAAGCCGAGAACATTAAATCCGGCAAGGCCAAAGATAAAAACAATAAATACGACGTTTCCGTCGAGAAAAAGAGTAAGAAACAGTAAAAGGGGAGCAGTGTTTACGCTGCTTGAGAATGTGCCTTGTACCGGGGTCAGGGGTGAGTCTATGGTAAAGGAGGCACGTATGGAGATCAAAGATTTAGCTGGTCACGGTTTTGATCTTGAAGAAGCCATGGAGCTTTGCATAGGCGATGAGGAAATATACAAAGAAGTCCTTGAGACAGCTTTGGAAGAGGGACTGGAGAAGATCCCGCTTTTAAAGAATCTCATGGAAACTGAGGACTATGAACGCTACATTATCGAGGCGCATGGACTTAAAAATGCCGCCAAACAGATAGGTGCGAAAAATCTTTCCGAAATTGCCAAGAAATCAGAGCTTGAAGGCAAAGCAGGTCACATCGAATTCATGAAAGAGAATCATGAAAGACTTTTGGGCGAATACTCAAAGGTAGTTGAAGTTTTACAGGAATTGTTTTAAATATTTTATGTAAGCAAAGAGGCGCCACGCGAAAGCGGAGGCGCTTCTTTTTGTGTAGCGACGAGCCATGCGGCTGCCGAGCTTGCTCGGGCAGACATATGGCGACCGCATACAATCTCGGATTGCATCATTAAGCAATCCGATGATTGCATTTAACTATAGGGTTACCCCTGTTTTGTATAATGAAAAGACAAATAGAGTCGGGAGTGAAAAGCATGGCAAAAAAGCGGTTTATTTCACTGAGAACAAAAATGCTCGCGTGTCTTATACTCATCTGTTTTCTGATGGGTTCTTTGTCTGTGTTTTCCGTAAACAGAATTGCTTCAAGAATAGTTGATATAGAGTACAGAAACAAAGCGGAACAGCTCGCTGAAGCGGTTGCGAATATGATAGATCCGGACGATGTCATAGAATTAAAGGATGCCGTCCTTAAGGTCTACGATAATGTGGATGAAGTTATACCAAGCTCCGAGTGGGGGTCCGATGCCTGGAATGAATATATGGCCCACTACGAGGGTATAGACAGACTTCCGGTTTTTAACAGGCTAAGGGAACAATTAAGGATTTATCAGGATATATTCAAAGTCAGCTGTATCTACATAACGGATTACAAAACCGAAGTTAAACACGCGATTTACCTGGTGGATGCGGCTTACGAGGATGCATGTCCCCCCGGCGTTGTGGATTCTTTTGACGACGGTATCTGGCCGGATAAAGACAATCCGATAGTTCCCGCCACCCTGACCAATGAAGAAATCTACGGCTGGCTGTATACCGCCGCATACCCCATTATGAAGGACGGAGAAGTTATTACCCACATGTGCGTGGATATCTCCGTGAACGAGATTAAGGAAAAAGAACGCAATTACTTTTTAACGACCGTTCTTACAATGGTTGCGCTTACCGTGGGCATGATTATTTTCTCGTCCTGGTATTTTGACATAAGCGTTATCAGACCTGTAAAGAAACTGTCGGACACCGCCAAAAACTACTGCTCCGAAGCCAATAACATGGAGCACCATGCCTTTGAAAACCTTAAAAGAAAGTCCAACGATGAAATAGGTCAGCTTCTTTCGTCAATGAAACAGATGGAAGCCGATATGAACTCAAATATCAAAGAAGTGATAGATGCAAAGGTGGCACTTAAGGCATCGCAGGAGCTTGCATCCAAGGACGCTCTTACCGGTGTAAGAAACAAGACGGCTTACGACTATGAAGTCAAACGACTTGAGGCGGAAATGGAGGCCGGAGACTGCGAGTTCGGTCTTGCAATGGTGGACCTTAACTTCCTTAAGAAAATAAACGATACCTACGGCCACGAAAAAGGTAACATTTCCATTAAGCGCCTGTGCTCCCTGGTGTGCGAGATATTCGAACACTCGCCCGTATTTCGTGTGGGCGGCGATGAGTTTGTGGTGGTATTAAGAAACGGCGACTACAAAAATGCAGACCGTCTTATAAGAAAGTTCAACGACAGGCTTGAGCAGATAGAAAGCGACAATATTCTGCAGCCCTGGGAAAAGATATCCGCGGCCATCGGTTACCACAAGTATAATAAGAACGTGGACAGAAACGTTGAAGTTGTATTTAAGAAAGCCGATGATGCCATGTACAAAAGAAAGGCTCTTATGAAGGCCGAAAGAAAAGAATAAGAAAACGCACAAAGAAAGCGCCCCGATTAAGTGTCGGAGCGCTTTTAAACAGCCTGTTTATTTGCCCATGCTTTCTTTGACCCTTGCAAGCATGGCCTTGTCAATCTTGCCGTTGGCAACGGTGTCGTCAATCCATAACTTAAGGGAAGCAACGGTAGAGGAAATCTTGCCCATTTCATCCTGAATCTTTAAGAAGTCTCTTAACTCGTCTTCGGAAATGTTACCGTCCACGGTAATCTCTATGAAACGGCTCTTGGCCTTGTCAAGGGCGTTCAAAGAAGCCAGAGTTTCAAGAGTAATCTGGGACAAATCCTTGTAAGTAACCTCATCAACATATTTCTCACCGATGGGGCATTCGTGAGTGCAGTAATAATTACAAAGAGTGGGAGCCTTGTAAACCTCGGCCATTTTAAGAATCTCATCCGGGTGGGGAAGAGATTTTTCACTCTCGATTTTCTCGATTCTTTCGGCAGATACGTATTCCATGAGAGCTTCTGCCGCATCTCTGGTAAGACCTGCGTTCTCGCGGCTTATCTGATAAATGTTTTTGTTTTCTCTGACTGATCTTTTACCCATAATATCTCCAACCTAAACTAACTGACAGTTTCGCGATATATTGTACACTATTTTTATGTCAATAGCAAATTATAATCATTTATTTTGTACCTTTTTGAGTTTCTATTATCTAAAGAATCTGATATATTATTTCCATAAACAAAAAAGCCCCGTGGGAGGGCATACATATAAAGGAGAGAATAAATAATGACAGCACTGTTTTTTGCAGTATTTTTCGTGATTGTGGGTCTGGTACTTATGATCATTAAAAAGAACATTAATGCAGACGGAGGCAAGGCAGCATTTTCTGCTTTTTCCGTAATCGCTTTTGTAGTTGCGGTAGGATGTTGCATAGGCGCCTGCGTTAAGGTGGTACCCACAGGACACACCGGAGTAGTTACCACATTCGGTAAGGTTGAAGACATTACTTACGAAGCAGGTATCAATTTCGTAGCTCCCTGGAAAAAGGTAATCAACATGGATAACCGTACACAGAAGAGCTCTCTTTCTTTGAACTGCTTCTCAAGCGATATTCAGGAAGTAACACTTACCTATACCGTTAACTACCAGATTGACAAGGCCAACGCTCAGAAGATTTACAAAACCATCGGTGTTGACTACTTTGAGAAGGTAGTACAGCCCAAGATTTTGGAAGCCGTTAAAGGCGTATTTGCCCAGTACAATGCAGAAACACTTATCGCTTCCCGTGGCATTCTTTCATCGGAGATTGAACAGATTCTTTCAAAGTCACTTGAGCAGTACAACGTACAGCTTGTAAGCACCTCCATCGAGGACATTGACTTTACGGATTCCTTCACCGACGCTGTAGAGGCCAAGCAGGTTGCGGAGCAGAACAAGCTTCGTGCACAGACCGAGCAGGAACAGGCCATTATCGAGGCAAAAGCAAACGCTGAGAAGGTTACCATCGCAGCCGATGCGGAAGCAAAAGCACAGATTATCGCAGCTCAGGCAGATGCGGAAGTTGCTAAAATCGGTGCAGACGCAGCCGAGTATCAGGGCCAGAAGGATGCAGCCATCATGAGCAATCTCGGTGCAATGCTTCAGCAGTATCCCGAACTTGTTGATTACTACTACGTAACCAACTGGAACGGCGAACTTCCCGAGACTTATCTTGGCGAGAACGCTCACACCATCATGGAACTTAACAAGTAATTTAAAGCTTATACAGAGCCGGAGGTACCTTGAGTGCCTCCGGCTTTTGCTATGGGCAGAAACTTGTGATATTCTTAAATAAATAATATATAAGCGGGTTATGATATGGATATTTACGACGTAAAATGTCCCTGCTGCGGTGCGACGCTTGACGATATTGATGAGACGAGACTGAACTTCTTTTGCTCATACTGCGGAAGCGCCCTGGTACTGGTGTATGAGGACAGTGAGACCGACAATATAATAAGGATTAAGGCTGTAGAGGCCACTCTCAGCAACGCGCGGGCCAATCTCGCCCGTGAGAGCGCGGAACTGGCCAAAGAAAGCGCCCATGCCATTGAAGCCGAAACGGAGCAGATGCGCCTTGAGAACCGTATAAGGGCCAGCAAGCATTCCAAGGCCGCAGGGGTATCCATGATAGTTATGGGGTCGCTCGTGCTGATGGCTGAGTTTTTCGCTGTTATGTGGGTGTTGTCGCAGCATTCTTTTTCCGTAAGCGGAATAATGGCGGCGGTGGGCAAACCGGTGCTTATAGCGGTGCTGTGCCTTATATTTGTGGGCATCATGATATCCGTGGCCCTTATAATACTGGGTGTCAGAAAGATTGACGAGCTTACGGAAGCAGAGAAAGACATTATAGAGGACAAAATCGAAAGACTCAGGGAGGCCTTTGACGTTCAGCAGAGACTCTTTGACGAGCAGAAGGCTATCGAGCAGTCCTTAAAGTTTTCGCTTCTTGGCAAAAAAGCCCGCATGAAAAAGGCGGCAAAGAAGCGAGCCAGGGAGATTAAGGACGAAATGTCTTACATAGAATCGCAGATAAGGGAATACGAGAGCGCACTGTAGCGCATCCCGACGAAAGGGGAATTACATGAAAAGATTGGGGAAATTTCTGGCAGTGCTTTTGTGTGTGCTTTCTTTGGCCGGCTGCGCTTCGGGGGAGGATTCGGACGTGAAACTGTTTCAGAAAACATTCGTGGTGGGCAAGGACATCGAACGACACAATATCAGTGAGTTCTACTACACTTACGAGAATATAAATTACGACGCATTTTATCAGCGCTACCACGTTTACAAGACCGATTACGGCACACCTTATTTTACCCATATTACCAGAGAGAGAAAGAATGACTACGGCCCCATCACTCCCGAGGATACCGTTAAGTCCGGCACCATAGAGATGACGGATGAGCAGTGGAAGAAGTTCTACGAGCTCATCAGCGGCGGCACGGTTGCGGAGCGTAAGGATACCGCAGACTCAGGGGACAGCGGCCCCTGGTACTTCCTTTACTGGGACAAGGACAAAGAAAAGTACCGCGAATACACCTTTGAGTCCCCTGCAGCCGAGAAGGCGCTTGAAGAGTTTTTTGTTTCTTTGGCGGACAGCCCCATAGAGGCGGCAAAAGAAGACTACCCGGCTCTTGACGAATCCTGTGTGGGCAAGTGGATGGGATACTTTGGCAATGTGAGCGGGCAGTACCATATGGAGATAGGTGAACCCACAGACAGTACTTATCCCGCAAGCATAGACTTCGTCTGGAACTATTCCGAGGACGGGGACAACGGAATGTATTCGGGAGAGGTATCGGTTACCGGAATAATAAATAAAAACGCAGACGGACTTACCGTTTTTACCGGCACCACAGGCGAGGGCGACAAGCTCATAGAAGCGGTGCTCGGCAAGTCCGGAGACAGTATAAAGATGATTGTCACCAAATCCGACAATGACCGCATATACCCCGGCAATCATTTCGAACTTAAGAGAGAGTAACATGGCTGAAGACAAAAAGATTTATTACCATCTGCCGGGATTGTTTGAATTCTATGATTTTTATAAGGTTTTCCTGCCTTTGTTTTATGAGCACAGGGAATTCTTTTACGATTGGTGTGAGATAGGCTCTGTATACGGAGCTCCCGGAGATGCCCTCTGGGGCGGCGGCCGTGTGGGCTTCGGCGATGCTTCACCAAAGGCTGTGGCGACGCTTATGAACGAGTACGGTATATCATCGCGCCTGACCTTCAGCAATTCGCTTTTAACCGCGGAACATCTCAAGGACAAAGAATGCAACGCCCTCTGCGCCCTGTTTGAACACAACGGAGCTCAGAAGAACGGTATCATCATATATTCCGACCTCCTTCTTGAATATATAAAGGCTCGCTACCCGGACTTTTATTTTGTCTCAACCACCACTAAGGTGCTAACGGACTTTAAGGATTTTGAGGCGGAGCTTAAGAGAGAAGACTACAGCTTTGTGGTGCCCGATTTCAGGCTCAACAAGGAATTTGACAGGCTGAGTGCCCTGTCCGCCACACTTAAAAAGAAGGTTGAGTTTCTCTGTAACGAATGTTGTTATTTTGACTGTCGCGCGAGAAAAGCATGTTACGAGAACGTCAGCCGCAAGAGCCTCGGTGAGGACTGCGCCGATCATATCTGTGCATCGCCGAATGCCGACAGAGGTTATCGATTCTCCGATGCAATGGAGAACCCGGGCTTTATAGGAACCGACGATATCCTGAATATTTACGCTCCCGCAGGCTTTTCACACTTTAAAATCGAGGGACGAAGTCTCGGCAGTGCGGTGGTGTTTGAAATGCTTCTTTACTACATGGTTAAGCCCGAGTTCAGGCTTAAGGTCAGGGAGGAAGTTTACCTTGACAGCAGCCTTGATTTGTTTTGACTTAACTGCGCCGTAAAGGTATACTTACATAGGTTAGAAAAAACGTTTTGAGAGGTACTCATTTTTATGGAAAAAGAAACCGTCTACTGGCATTTGCCCGGTATATGCTATTTCGGAATGATAAATCACGTGTTGTTTGACATCATGCGCAGACAGCCCGATCTCTTTGTGGAAGGCTACAAGGTAGGCTCCGTATACGGAACTTTCCCAAGCGCCATCTGGAACGGCGGCCGTAACTTCCTGGCAGGAATTTCAAGCAAGCAGGAAGTGGAGCAGATTATTAAGTCCTACAATGCTTTCAATATCCCCGTAAGATTTACCTGGACCAATGTTTTATTGGAAGAGAAGCATTTAAGCGACGAATACTGCAACATGATTATGAAAGTCGGCGACAACGGCTTAAATCAGGTGCTTGTTAACAGTCCGATTCTGGAAGATTACATTCGCAAGAATTACCCGAATTACAAGGTTATTTCTTCCACCACCAAAAGAATTTTAAGCCTTGACCGTCTCAAGGAAGAGGTGGACAAGGACTATTTCCTGGTGGTGCTTGACTACGACTTTAACCATGATGAGAAGGTCATCGACGCACTTAAGCCCGTGGCAGACAGAATAGAAATCCTCGTTAATGAGACCTGCCAGCCCCACTGCCCCTTAAGAGTCAGCCATTACAAAGAAATCTCCAAGGCCCAGCTTGAGCACAACACCAAAATTCAGTTCCCCTGCTCAGACCCCGCTCCCGACAAAAGAACCTTTAAAGGCTGCATGAAGCGTCCTTCTTTTATGTCCAATGCAGACGTTGCGGACTACATTAAGATGGGTTACAAGAACTTTAAAATCGTGGGACGTGGCGAAGGTGCCGCTTTCTACATTGATTCTTTGATATATTACCTTGTTAAGGATGAGCACAAGGACTACGTCCGCGGCTATTTGATGACGGTCCTTAATAAAATGGGCGCGGTTGTCAACAGTGACAAAGAAGCCCGACGCGATTCAGACAAGCGTAAGAGATAAATTGACATTAATCGTAAAAAAACTTAAAATGTCATAGAAATATCCAAACATAAAGAGGTTGATTATGGAATACGTTAAAGAACCAAAAATGCGCCCGGTTTTCCCCAAGCGCGCAGTTGTAACCGCCGGAATGCCTTACGGTAACAAGGAGCTCCATTTCGGACATATAGGCGGTGTATTCGTACATGCGGATACTTTTGCCAGATTTTTAAGAGACAGAATCGGTGCGGACAATGTTATCTTTGTATCCGGTACCGACTGCTACGGTTCCCCCATTCTCGAAGGCTTCAGAAAGGCCAAAGAAGCAGGAACCTTTGACGGAACAATCGAAGACTACGTTCGCAAGAACCACGAAGCTCAGAAAGATACTCTCGACAAATACGAGATAAGCTTAAACTTATTCGGAGCATCTGCTCTCGGTCGTGCAGGCGAGATTCACAAGGAAGTATCTGCAGAGATTTTTGAAGGCTTATACGAAAAGGGCACTCTTGAGAAGTTAAGCACTCCTCAGTTCTTCGACCCCAAGTTTAAATGCCTTCTTAACGGCCGTCAGGTAATCGGTAAGTGCCCCATTCAGGGCTGCCAGTCCGAGAAAGCCTACGCCGACGAGTGTGACCTTGGTCACCAGTACATGCCCACAGAACTTATCGACCCTCACAGCACCCTTTCGGGTCTTACTCCCGAGCTTGTGGACGTAACCAACTGGTACTACAAGCTTGAGGACTGCATCCCCATGATGCAGGCTTACGTAGATGACCTTCGTGCCCATTCCAACGCACGTAAGTACATGCTCACCACCATCGAGGAGTTCTTAAAACCTCCGTACATCTACGTTCAGAAGAAGTTCGTTGAGGACCTTGACGCATTAAGAGCCAAGTTCCCCGAGCATGACATAATAGACGACAATAAAAACTCATATACATTCGTATTCAAGAACCTTGACGACAGAGATGCCGCCCGCAAGGTACTTGAAGGCTTAAACATCAACTACCGTACCGGTAAGACACTGGTTCCCTTCAGACTTTCCGGTAACATCGAGTGGGGCGTTCCCTTCCCGGAAAAAGAAGGCCTTAAGGACTTAACCTTCTGGGTATGGCCCGAATCCCTCTGGGCACCCATTTCTTTCTCCAAGACCTATCTTGAGAGCAAAGGCTTTGACAAAGACGAGTGGAAGAAATACTGGAATTCAGACGATGCAACCGTTTATCAGTTCATCGGTCAGGACAACATTTCTTTCTACGGAATCGCCCAGCAGGCTATGTGGGAATCACTGGGACTTAAGAAGACCTTCTTAGTACCCAACAACCACATTTTATTCATGAACAAAAAAGCATCAAGTTCAGGTTCCATCAAGCCTCCCATGGCCAAGGACCTTCTTGAGTTCTACACCGCCGAGCAGATGCGTATGCATTTCTTAAGCTTAGGCCTTGCCAACAAGAGCGTAAGCTTCGATCCTCAGGTATATCTTCCCGAGGAAGAGCGTAACGGTGCGGACCCCGTGCTTAAAGACGGTAATCTTCTTACCAACGTGTTTAACAAGATTATCCGTACCTGCTTCTACACACTCCAGAAGGACTTTGACGGAAAACTTCCGGGCAATGCGGTTTCCGAAAGCGTCATCGCCGAGGCCAAAGAAGCAATACTTACTTACGAGCAGAACATGTACGACCATCAGTTCCACAAGATTACTTACGTTCTTGACAAACTGATTCGTAACAT
>JAEEGK010028837.1_pt1 | contig 11109 bp, 9 predicted proteins | sample 8958771 | NCBI WGS metagenome assembly JAEEGK01 (sample SAMN16246547, study PRJNA631951) | gut metagenome | biome: gut microbiome; feature: rumen; material: SC-attached | host: Bos | place: Iran: Karaj | collected 2018-10 | reverse complement strand
TAAAAAATAATATATTTATTTATATTTTAATTTTAACTTTTTATTATTTTCTCTTATTTTTTCATTATTTATTTTAAATATTTTATTTATTCCTAATAAATTTTAAAGACTAAATAATAAATTAATTATATTTAATGATTTTTTATACGTTTTTTTTAAATTATATCAAATGTTCACAAAATTATCTGAGCTAAAAGTTTCAAATGATAAAGAAATAAAATCAAATTCTTTTGTTGAAAAATTAAATAATCGAAGAAGACATTTATCAACAATTTCATTTAAACTTTCAAAAAATGAAGACTTAATATCACATTACAAGAAAATGATGGAGACAATAAGTGATCCAAATTTCAATATTTTTCATTTTCAAAATACATTAAATCTGAATAAATCTAGTTTAATGTATACAATATCAAATTATATTTTCGAACAATTAGGATTTTACAAGGAAAAAATAATATCAAAAAATAAATTAAAATCATTTACAAATAAAGTTGTTTCCTTATATAAATCAAATCCATATCATAATATTATACATGCATGTGATGTTCTTCAAACATGTTATATTATAATATCAAAAGGTAATTTTTTATCAAAAAAAATATTCAATTCTCTTGATTTATCATCTTTATTAATTGCTTCAATGATTCATGATATTGGTCATCCAGGATTATCAAATGTATATCAAAAAAATAAAAAAACAGAAATTGGTTTATTATACAATGAATCTCCTCTTGAAAATATGCATATTAAAAAAGGAATTGAAATATTAGAAAATGATAAATATAATATATTTGAAAATTTAAATTTTGATGATTTTGAAATTATTAAAAAAAGAATTATTTCAGGAATTTTAATGACAGATGGTTCAAAACATAATCAATTAATAAAAGAAATGGAAAGTACAATTGAAAAAATTAAATCATTTTCTGCTCAAAATGAAAAAAATTTGATTGATAAATTTTCTGAAGTTATTTCAAATAAAAAAATTCAAGAAAATGAAATTTTTAATATTCAACAAACATTATATAATTTTATTTTACATTCTTCAGATATATCAAATCCTTCAAAAAAATTTGAAATTTATTCTAAATGGACTGATTTTGTAACCACAGAATTTTTTAATGAAGGTGATTTAGAAAAATTAGAAAATTTACCAGTTAATTTCTTATGTGATAGAGAAACAACAAATATTCCAAAAAGTCAAATTTCATTTATTAATTTTATTGTTTTACCAGATTTTAAATTATTATCAACAATTATTCCTGAATGTAGTATTTATGTTGATAATTGTAAAGATAATATTAATGAATGGAATGAAAAATTAAATAAAGAAAATTAAAACAATATTATGAATTTATTTTGTAAATATTGTGACTCTTCTTGACAAAATTATATAGATTATATCATTATTATTATTATAATTTATTATTATGATTCGATTATGATTAACTCGTAATTATTATAAATTAGTCGTAGATAATAAGAGTAATTTAAAGATTTAAAGTATTAAATTTGTCTTTTTATAAAAAATTGAAAAAAAATATTTTTTTTATTAAATTATTATTAACTTAATTTTTATAATATTAATTTTTTTTTTTCATAAGCATTTCTTTAATATTTATTTGTTTAGACCCAAATTTTTGTATATCTTTATTCATTCTACAAGAATCAATAATTTCTTTTGTTTTCATAACAAAAATTAATTCTAAAGAATTTCTAATACTTGTTTCTAAATCTTCAATTAAAACACCAATATTTTCAATATGAGAATCATCATCATAATAATCATTAACTTCTTCAACTGAACGAGATTTTCTAGTTAAACTACCACTTAAATTAATTTTTCCACATATTTTACTTTCAAAAGTCATAGAACAAATTAATGAAGTTATTAAATTATATTTTGCTTTTAATTTCTTAGATTTTTCACCAGAAAATTCAACTGACATAATATTTGAACTTTCCCAAATTCCATTATTAAGTCCTTTTTGTTGACTAACACTATTTTTAATTAAAACACCAACACCAAAACCATCTGAAATTTTTTCTCCTAATTCCCAACAATAAACAGAAACAATAGTATTTTCATTATAATATAATTTAGTATAAATTTTAAATATTTTATTTAATTTTATTTCTAATTTTCTCAAATTTTCATTTGGAAAATAACCATCATTTATATTTGGAAAATATGTATTTGATAAAGGAGATCTATAAGAATCTCCATATCTATTTTGTTCACATTTAATAAATTTTCCTTCTTTATCTTCATTACATATTTCTATTCTATTATCTGTTTTTTGTGTAAATTCATTTAATAAATCATCATTATCATAAATTATTGATGATATACCATCAATGTTATTATCTATTTTACTTACTGGAAGTAATTGAATTAATTGAATACATTCATTTATTGAAGGAGATTTATATATTTTTTTTGAGTCTTCTTTTGACATTTTTATTTTTAATAAGATTGTTTTAAAAATAAAAAATTTATAATAATATAATTTATATTTTTAGTAATATTTCTTTTGAAATTAAAAATATTTGTTTAATTCCAAGTTCAAATTCTTTTTCTTTATTTATTATTCCAAAAAAAATTTGATATTTTTGAAATTTAATAAAAGCAATTTCCATTCTTTTCCAATCAGAAAAAATTTTTTCTCTTTTAAATCGAAAAAATATTCTTACATTATTTAAAATATATTCATTTAATGTTTTATTTTTTTTAATATTATCATATAATATTGCAAAAATTTTAATATGAGTAATATTTAATTGAGTTAAATTAATTTCAAAACATTTACCTGAGATATATAGAAGCAAATTAGAATAAAATGTTTCATAAATACTAATAGGATATGATTCAAAAATTCTATCTAATGAATTTGATAATGTATTTTGAAAAAAATCTTTTATTTTAATATCATTTTCAATTAAAATATTTTGAAAAACTTTAAATTTATCAAACCATATATTATAAGTAATATTTATTAAATTTTGGGAGCTTAAATAATATGTCATTGTATTATCTGGTTTAAATTTAAAACAAATTGATTTATAATATAAATATGTATAACAATGTTTTTTTTGTGAAATACTTATTTTTTCAAAATATGAATAATTTTTATATAAATCTATATCATATAAAAGAATAAAAGTAATATTTTCTAAACATTGATTTGAATTTCCTTTTTTTGTAATATTATAATAAAAGGAAAAAATTTGCAAATTTTCAATAATTAATTTTATATCATTTAATATTAATTCATATTTTATATATTTTTTAGTAAGTTTTTCAAGAACTTTTGCAATTTTTATAATTTGTTCTTTTTCATTTTCTATTTTATTTTCACAGAATATACTTTTTAAGAACAATAATACAAATAATATATAAAATATTTTCATTATTTTAATATTATGTTATATTTATTAAGTAAAAAAATTAATATAATAAAATTTAAATATAATTATATAATTTATTTCAAAAATTTTAATCTTTTCTTATTGTTAATATTATGTCTTTTATATTATTAGATATAGTACTTTTACTTTTCAAATAATCAATTCCATTTTTTAAATCATGAAAAATATTTGTTCTTATTTTTTCAATATCTTCTTCATCACTTTCATTATATAAAACATTTTCAAATAATTTATTCCATTTATTTTCAAAACCAATTTTTAAATCATTAAATAATTTAAAAGAATAAATATTTCCTTTATTTTCAAATGTTATATTAGGAATATATTCTTGATAATAGCAATTTTCAAATATTTTTTTTTTTTTAGAAATAAAATCTTCTTTATCAATTTCTAAAAATTTTAAATTTAATTTTTCCTTTAAATCATCTATTAAAGTTTGTTGACTTGCTCTCATTTTATCATTTTTATTATTTGAATTATTACTTGATTGAGAAGATTCAGATATTAAATCTTTATAATTTAATCCTTTATCATTTATATTAAAATTTATATTTTGAAAAATACTTTCTGCATTTGTTGGTATTTCATCAAATTGTTTTTGTAAATTTATTGCAATATTATCAAATTTTCCTTTATTTTTCTTTGGATCAGTATTTATAATTTGATTTGGTTCTATAAATTTTTTATTAGGATTTATAAAAGGTTTCTTATAATTATTATTATTATTTTCATTATAAGATTTTTTTATATTGTTTTCTTCTTTTTTTCCTTCATTTAAATTTTGTTTTTCCATATTATTTATTTTATTTTTTTCTTAATTCAAATTTAAATAATAACATCTTATATTTAAAAAAAAATATTCCAAAGTTAAATTTATATAAAGAAAAAATTCATTAATTTTTTTTTATAAAAAGGAATGAATGGAATATTTGTATAAATAAATAATAATTTAATAATTATAGCCAATTTGTTGTTGCCCAAATAAAATAAATTCAATATGTTTAAATTCAAATACAAATGATACAGATAGAATTAATAAAAATGAAATTCAAAATCAACCTTTATCGGCAAAAACTTCTCATCAAATTTCAAATAATAATAAGTTATTTAATATAAATTTTTCATTCCTTAAAAATGAAAGTGAAATTAGTGATAATATAAAAGAAAATATATTTATAATATCTGAAAGTAATAAAAGTAATTAAAATATAATTAAGTGTTTAAATAGTAAATAGAATATTTATTTTTTTTTGATATGAATAATTATTTTTAAATTTAAACTTATTTTATTAAAAACATCTCTATATATAAAAATTAATAAAATGTTTGACAATAATTATCAAATTGAACTACAGAATATTTTTTTTAAAGATATTAATATTACTTTTAAAGATATGATTAAAATTTCATTTTCTTTAGAAGGTTTTTTATATTCTTTTTTAAATTATTTGGCTTTATTTTTCCAAATATATTTTTTTTCAGACTTTGAAAATTTCTCATTGAATTTATATATTTTTATTATTTGTATTTTAACATTCAAATTTTTATGTTTATTAACAATATATTTTAAAGATAAAATTATTTTCAAACTAAATATTTTATTTACCAACAAAAAATTTTATGAAATGGGTGATTTATTTAAAATAGGTTTATTAATTTTAGAAATAATAAATTTAGTATATTTTATACTGAAATTAATAATTTTTCCTTTAATGAATTATTTTTTTATTTCTTATATAAAAGTTGAATATCAACAAAATTCATATAATAAAATAGAAATATTTATAAATTTGAATTTTATTACACTAATATTTAAAATAATAAATGAAATGTTTTTAAATATTTATATTATGTTTAAGGCTTATTTAATTATTAATTCAAATAATATAAGTAAATTTATTATCAAATTATTTTTATGCAAATTTTATATTACAAATTATAAAGAATGGTATTTTATAAATGGAATTTGTTATAGTAATATAATATCAGAGATATTTTCATTAATATTTTTAATATCATCACAATATATTAAAAATTATTATCCTCAAACTTGGAGTAAATTTACATTAAATTTATTTAAGAATAATATATTATCAACTTTTAAAGATTTATTTGACATAAAAGATTTTATTATAAAAATAATATTAGAATATTATGATTTTTTTTTCCTTATATTATATAATATATCATATATAGAATATAATTATTATAATATTATTAATTTTTACTTTACAATGATATTATTTAAACATTTATTTCATGGAATGAAAGGAAATGAAATTAATGAATTAATGAAAATATATAAAAGTTTAAAAATAGGAGAACAAGATGATGAATATGAATTTAGTAATTATGATTATGATACAAGAATAAAAGAGAATAAAAATTATGAATGGATACAATTTATTAAATCGAAAATTATAGGAACTTTGATATTAAATATAATATTTTGTCTATTTTTTATTCTTTTTTATTTATTTAATGGGTATAAAATTATTAATATTGAAGAATCATTTTTAATTTTAATAATAACTTTTGGTATAATTTCTATCATTGAATTTACTTCTAAAATAATTATTACTTTATATATTACTTGTTTTAATAATCAAAAATTATTCTTTTATTTAACTATTGGTTTTATAGGAAGTATTATACTTTTTTATTTAAATTATTTTTTAATTAAAAGTTTTTTAATAATGATAATATTTATTTATTCAACATTTTATATAATATTTATAAGATTTTATCCAGAAATTCAAAAAATTGATTTAGATTTTATTACAATAAATGAATTATCAAATGATGAGCATATTGAAATTTTAAATTACAATTAAATCAATTTTATAATTTTATTTATAATATATTCTAAATTGAATTAAATAATAATTTATAAAATTTAAATAATGGAAAAATTTACTCAAAAAAAAAGACAAATTCCAAATTCAATAAAAAGAGATATTATAAATGAATTAAAATGTAAAATTTGTAATGGAATAATTAGAGATTGTAATGGTATTTCAGAATGTTTTCATATGTTTTGTAATAATTGTATAAATGAATATTTAAATAAATATAAAGATAATACAATTATTCGTTGTCCTTTTTGTCATAAAGTATGGGGAAATTATAAAGATTGTAAATCAATGAAAATTAAAATTTATAATATAGATAATATAATTGATATTATTTTTCCTGAATTAGAAAAAGAAAATAAAAAAGCAAAAAAAGAATTTTTTAAAAATTTAGAAAAAGCAAAAGAAGAATTAAATAATGAAAATATTAAAAATGAAAAAATTAATTCAATTCAAATATTATTAAAACCATTATTAAATGTAGATAATCCAAAAGAAATTTTACCTCAAATCAAAAATAATTTTATTGAAGTTAAAATGACTACAACTTTTTCAGATATTAAAAAAAGTATTTGTAAAAAATTAGGGAGAGATTTAAATTATACTCAAATTATTTTGCATAAACAAGGATTACCTATAGATGACACTTTTACTGATATTCAATCATATTGTCTATTTGATAAGAATTTTGATAAATCAGATGAAAGAGTATTGTTTTATTCAAAGAAAATTGATTTCTAATATTAAGACAAAAATTAAAAAATAAAATTTCTTGTAATGTATAAATAATAACAAATTATTTATTATTAAAATACATATGAGAATAATTTAAATATAATTATTTATTTATTTAAAATTTATTGTTAATATATATATAAAAATTATATAATAAAATAAATTATTAGTCGAAATCTATTTTTTCTTTATCCCAAAAATTATCTTTAAATACATCATCATGACAAACAACTAAACAACTATTATTATCACATATCATTTCTTTCATAAAATTATCATCTTTTATAATAATATCATCAAATTTATATAAATCTTTAAATTTCAAATCTTTTAATTTTAAAATTAAAGTACCTTTCTTATAAATAATAGGTTCATCATTATAATTAATTTTAAATTGTGAAAATAATATTTCATTTTTTTCATTTGAAAGAGTAGTTTTTAATTTATCATGAGCTTGTTCTTTACTTAAATTTCCTTTTTCAACAAGAGCCCAAAAAGTAGTATTATATAAATTATTAATATGACAATCTGTAACTCTCCAACAAAAATAATCTTTTAAATTTTGAAATGAAGGATATAAAATAATTCTTCCATCAAATGAAGGAGGACAATTTAATTTAATATCTTTAAATATTTTATCCCAATAATAAACATAAGAAGAAGTAAAAATTGAAACTATATTTGTTAATATTTTTTCACTTCTTCTATTATATAATTTTGCATTTTTTTTAAAAACAAAACTAAATTCATCACTTTGACCATAACTCATAAAAATTTCTGTATAATTTTTCATTACATTTAATCCTGCTATAATCATTAATTTTAATGCCCTTAAATCATTTGGTTTTTTAAATTGATGTTTCTCAGTAAATTTTGTAAAACCTTTTCCATCAATTCTAATTACAATATAAGTATTTTTTAATAAATCTAAATGTTGTTCAAATTGTTTTACATATTCAAAACGAGAATGACTCATTTTTTTTTTTAAATAATAAATTCTTTTATTAATAAAATATTATAATAAAAAAAATTCCTCATAATAAATAAATATTTAACATAATTATCTAAATATAAAAATTAAACACATCATTCATATTAATATATTAAAAAATATAATTTTTTGATATACAATAAATGGAATTAGAAAAAAATTTATTAAGATATAAAAAAATATCAAATAAAATATTAATAGGAGTAGACATTGGTGGAACATTAGCAAAATTTGCAATAGTAAATGAAAAAACTCAATTAGAAATAGAAAATATATTAAACTCATTTGAAAATATGAAAATAATAGAAACAGGAAATTATATATTACATCTTTTACTTTTTCCAACAAATGACTTTGAAAAAGAAATAAAACCATTATTAAATAAATTATTTAAAATATCTCCAATAAAAGAAATATACGCAACTGGTGGAGGTGCATATAAATTTGAATCTTTAATGAAACAAAATTTTAAAATAGATTTTTTAAAAAATGATGAATTAATATCATTAGTAGAAGGATATATTTTTATAAAAAATTATTCATTTATATATAAAATAGAAGATTTTGATAAAAAAATTTTTGTACCAAATTCAGATTTAAAATATCCTCATATCTCAGTTAATATAGGAAGTGGAGTAAGTATTTTAAAAGTAAATTCTCCTTATAAAAAAGATATTGAAAGAGTTGCAGGTAGTATTATGGGAGGTGGTACTTTAATTGGTCTTTCTAAATTATTAATTGGAATTGATGATTATAATGAAATAATAAATTTAGCTCAAAAAGGAAATTATCATAATATTGATTTAAGTAATGAAGATATTTATTGTAAAAATTCAATTAAAAATAATAATAATATTAATAAAAATGAAATTCCAATTTCTTCATTTGGTAAAATTTATGATTTAATGACAGTTAAAAAAAATACTTTTGAAAAAGAAGATATTGCAGTTAGTTTATTATATATGATATGTTTACATATTACTCAAATTGCAAATTTATGTGCAAAAAAATATAAAATTGATACTATTTATTTTTTTGGTAATTTTACAAGATCTTCTTTTGCAATTTCTTTATTAAATAAATCTTCTTTAATTTGGAATAAAAATTTAAATATTAGATTTAATATACTTGATGGTTTTCTTGGTGCAGTTGGTACTTTAGTTGAAAAAAATGAAGATTAAATATAAATTTTTTATTTTTATAAAATAAGAAATAAATTTTTAAATTATAATAAAATACAATTTTAAATTTTTGGTATATGGAGATTTTTATAAATGAAATTAATGATGATGAATATTTTAATTTTAATTCTAATTTTATATTTAAAGAAAAAATTGCAAATGGTTCTTTTGGAACAGTAATTCATGCAATAGACACACAAAATAATAAAGAAGTAGCAATAAAAATAATAAATAAAAATGGAGCAAAAAAAGATTTAATTTCAAAAATGAAAGAAGAAGTTTCAATTTTAAAAAAATTAAATCATAAAAATATAGTTCAATATTATGATTATACAGAAACAATATCAAAATTATATATAACAATGGAATATATAAAATACGGTACATTAAAACAATATATAAAAACACATAATAATATATTAGAAAAAGATGCAAGTATAATAATAAAAAAATTATTATCTGCAGTTGAATATTTACATAATAAACAAATATGTCATAGAGATATTAAACCAGAAAATATAATGTTTTCAAAAGAAAATGATTTAACTAGTATAAAATTAATTGATTTTGGTTTAAGTTATCAAAACTTTAATAATTTACTTATTGGAGATTATTGTGGTACTCTTTTATATATGGCACCAGAACAAATTGAAAAAAAAAGTTATAATTTTACTGTTGATATTTGGTCTATTGGAATTATTTTATATATGCTTTTAAATAATGGACAACATCCTTTTTATAATAATGGAGATGTTAAAAAACAATTTTTAAATAAATTAAAAAATTGGAAATTTAATTATTGTAATAATGTTTCTTTTATGGGAAATTCTCTTATGAAAAAATTATTAGAAATTAATCCTTCTTGGAGATATACTGCAAATAAAGCATTAAATCATCCTTGGATTACTAGAAATATTAATGATAATATTCCAAAAACTTTTAATGAAATTTTAAATATGAGAAATAATATTAAAAATGCTAAATTTATTATGTTAATTTCAATTTTTTTGAATTTTTTTCAAAAAAATCAAAAACAATTTTTTACTATTTCTAAATCTTTTTTTTGGAATAAAAAAGATAAAAAAAATAATATTTATAAAATTAGAAATGATTATATTAATAAAATCTTATATTATAATACAAAAAAAAGAATTGAAATGAATAAAATTAATCAAAAGTGTTTTGATATTTTAACAAAGGAAGAATTAAATAAAATAAAAGAAGAAAAGAGAAATTCTTTAAAGAGAAATTCTATAAAAAGAATTAGTATTCATAATTTAATTTTAACAACTCAAACTTCAAAAAATTATATTTTATCAAATCAAAAAATATTAAAAACACCAAAAAAAATAAAAAAAAAAGAACATAAAATTAAATCAGATATTCAAAAAGATAAATATAAATTAAAACTTAATATTCATAATAATACACCAATAAAAATTCAACCAAAAAAATCATTGATAAATATTAAACCAAAACCATTTTTATCAGATATAAATTCAAATGAAAATATTTTAGATACTTCAATAAATAAAATAAAAACTTCAAGAACTTTAAAATATAATAATTATAATTATTCAAATACAAAACCAAATCATTTAAAAAGAAATTATATAAATAATACATTAAAAAAAGAAGAATCTCTTTCTTTTTCTCCAAATAAAAAATTAACACTTTCTCCAAATGAAAAGCAAATTACAAAAATATTATATTTGAATATAAATAATAAAGATAATCTAAAAAATTATAATTTATTACCTAAAGTGAATTATAATATTAAAAAAAATATTGAAAATATTGATGATAATTTTAGTATTATCCCTTTAATATTACCAAATAATAGATTTAAAGGAAAAATTCAAAAAAAATAAATCAATAATAAAATACTAATTATAGTAAATGGAATAATAATAATATT
>JAEEGK010028835.1_pt1 | contig 11110 bp, 8 predicted proteins | sample 8958771 | NCBI WGS metagenome assembly JAEEGK01 (sample SAMN16246547, study PRJNA631951) | gut metagenome | biome: gut microbiome; feature: rumen; material: SC-attached | host: Bos | place: Iran: Karaj | collected 2018-10 | reverse complement strand
GGGTGATAAGACGTATATCCGTACCTGCATAGATGATAGCCGACATACCAGCATTATGACTTCCTAATAGGTTGATGAAATAGAAATCCATCCACGGAACAAGATACATAAAGGAATCACCCAGATACATATGCATCACATCCGGAGACACACTGATATATCCAAAGGCAACGAAACTAATTACAATAACCAGATACTTCGTTCCCTGATAGGCGACACGCTCTATCACCTCTCTGTTGTGCAAGGCAACCGCCTTTGTCACCGAAGGGAAAATAGCAGAATTGAAAGAACCACCAATGAAGCCCAGAAAGGAATAGATGGAGAAAATGATGTTATAGTCTGTCACCTCACTTGAATTACACCTTATTCCCAATAGGATCGGCTGCAATTGTAAAGCGCCCCAAGTCAGCAGTGAGACAGAGAAGATGTTCATGCTATAAGGCAGGGTCTCCTTGAACAGATCTTTGTCAAAATGCGGCCGGAAGGAAATATCGGGAATGATGGCCTTAATTTTACGGATCGAAAGGATCGTCCGGTAAATTAGTCCCAAGAAGACCAGACCAGCATAGTACTCAACGATGGAGAACTTAAAGATCAGCGTCAATGCGAGTACCACTACATTCAGCAGGTTGCCAATAAAACTGATTTTGCTGAAGAAATCCACATACTCCGCACCTTGGATGAGTTGTCCAAAGCAACTGGTATACCAATTGAATATCGCATTCAGGGCAATGATATACAACAGACTTCGTAGAATCACCACCTGCTCGGGAGTTACCTGGAAGATATCATCCACAAAGAATGAAATAGCAAAGATAATCAGGGCATTAATGATGCCTATCGAACCATAAAAAGTGATGCTGGTACCAAATAACCGCCTCACGTTCTCTATATCGTTCTTGGCCAAATAGTTGGAGAAATACCTAAGGTTGGTGTTCGAGAACCCAAGATCCAGCAAGGTCATATAGATATTGATGGACAAAGCCAATCCTATCAGTCCATAATCCGCCTTGCCATAGAGTCCAATCAAAATAGGCACAGCCACAAAAGCATAGGCTGCGCTCAAGAACTTACTGGCGACCGTCCAGATAACGCCATCGGCTATCCTGTTGATTGTGCTCATCGTCTATTCCGGGAAAGAAACTGTGTTTCTAAAAAATCTGGTACCATACTCTTCAAATCGTGGATAGACTGCCTTGAACAATGCACTGGAGCCGAACAGTTTCAGATATTCCACACACCCGGGAATCTGCTTACCGAAGAAAGACACGGTAAACCAATTGAAAGGAACAGTATCATCGGTCTGTATCCTTTCATCGGTGGCCATATAGTAATATCCGTATTTCAAAGCACCGTCCTTTGGTTTCGGAGGCAGGTCCTCACCCAGCATCTGTACCAGTTCTTCTCTCCTCTGGGGATTGTATCCGACATTCAGATAATAGTATTCTGACTTGTGTAGATTGATGACTGGTTTCCCCCAATAACAACTCTCGGCTCCCATGGTAGAGCCCATCACAAGCACCTTGTCTGCCATGTCCATCAAAGCATAAGAACTGATGGAGCTTTCCGGAGGAATCACTGTCACTCGACTGCTATGCAGCTGATACAAGTCGGTATGATAGGATGCCTGTAAACCTTTCAAATTCGGATGAATCCTGAGATAGACATGAGTATTCTCCGGCAGATGGTCCGCCACAAAGCGGATGGCCTCCATCTGAGTCTCGAACAGGTTCCCCTCGTCCCAGTCACCGCCAAGCGACACAATCTCATCTTCAGAAGAATTGAAAATCACAATGTTGCGTTCTCTCTCATCGAAGCCCTCAGGCAGTTTGTCCTTCACCTGCCGTCCCGTATAGATAAAGTCGTTCGTAGGTTTTCCTGTCCTACGGTTGATAAAGAACGATGATCCAATCTTAATCTTTTCCTCCTCCGACCGTTTGGAATGATCCCAGATATCGTGGCACATACGGGTCAACTGATGGATGTCAAGCGGCAGATCACCCTCAAACTCAACCCGATAGGCCGGTTCGTTGATTCTCCAACAGACTTCCAAAGACTCGAACTGGATGCCCTTTTCTTTGGCAATCTCATAGAAGAGTCGATTCTCATACAGTCTGCCGTTATAGATGGAAATGACGTCCGGGCGCACCTCGTCCACCAACTGATACGCATAGTCCACAAAAGAACAAAGAGCCGTCAATATCTGGTCGAAATAAGCGCGCTGACCCGACGTGACCTTTCCAGAAGGCTTCCTCGTAATGGTCACATAATAAGAATGAAGTGACAATCCTATGTTGACATGCCTGTAAGTGATCTTCTTCAGGTCAAGGATGTCATCATAGGAGAAATCCGTTTCGCTTGGGGAGAACTTCTTAGCAGAGACCGGTATCACCTGAATATCTGGCAGATAGTTATGAACAATCTGCCTGTGCATATGTCTGCACACCTTACAGATTCCCGTATTCCCATGGATATTGGTAAAGCATGAAGGCAAGGCCCGATCGCAATAGGCCATGACGACCTCCACACCCTTTTTCCGGTCAGAAAGCATTTTGTTCAACATAACACCTGCATGAGGGCTATGCAAGGAACTGACACAATAAAACAATTTCTTCATTCGAACACCTTACTCTTCTTCCTCATCTTTTAAGCCTAACAGAGGCCTGATCTCATCCTCATCGAACAAAATCCATATCGTCGTAAAGAACAAGGCAGCAATGGTAAACAACATCACCAGTCGACTTCTGTTGGGACCTTCCGGCCACAAGGGAACCGTCGAGGCCTGAAGGGTCGTAAAGGCTGGAGTCACCTCCTGTACCCGCACCTTGGCTGCCAATAGCTGGGAGCTGATAGCATTATAATTGTTATAAAGCAACTGCATCTCATTCTCCAGGTCAGTCTGTTTCTGGCGAACATTCTCAAGCATGATGTCCTGGTTGCTGTCTATAAAATCTGCATACAGCTGTCTGGCACGTTCATAATTCTTCTTGGCATCCTTATAGAGCTTTTCCGTGAAAGCCAGATCATAACGGGCCTTTCGTGTTTTATAGTCTGTAATGTAATCCTGAAGATGCTGCTTCACGGAGTCTGCCATCTGGGCGGCCACATGAGGATCCTGATCAGTCACCTCCACGGCAATCAGCGTCTGTTGGTTCTTACTGGTATTGAAATCACATTTTATCTTCGAACTGACAGCTCCTGAGATGGCCGTCTGCTCTGGAGTCATTTCATGAGGATTGACGAGCACCACTTTCTTTTTCTTTTCATCTTTACCGAAAAGGGCATCCATCAACCCGTCCCTGGCAGAAACCCACCACGCATCCTTCTGCTCGTTCTTCAGATAATCATAGTAAGTCATCGGTGCCTTATCCGTCGGGCGCTGAACCTTCACCTTGAACAGTTCTGCCTTGAATTCGACACTGCTCATCACATCCGGATAGAGGAATGCCGTGATAGCATCATTACCAGACGACCCGCTACCAAGGTTCACGCCGAAGGAACTGGCCAAAAGAGCCAAAGTGTTGGAACCGCCACCAGAGCTGGACTCCGGCACCAGTTGTATCTTACACTTGTAATAATCAGGTAATCCGAGCGTGATAACCCAAACCGTCAAGATGACAGTAGGAATCACCTTAAAGTACGTTGTCTTGCGCCGTACCAGGGCAGCCCAAAGACGGGAAAAATCAATAACCTGCTCCTTCTTTTTCTTATGTTGCACTGTTTCCATATCTGATGCGGCTTTTTTTACTTCACTAAATTGATGACCGATATCAGCAAGGTCAGGATAGTGGCCATAGAGGTTCCGACAGCTCCGACCTGTCCGATGACCTGAGCAGGCGTGGTGGTCTTCGAAGGTACGATAATCTCACATCCAGGCTCAATCCTGGCTTTCTTTGCCTTCGACACTGTACCGTTCTGATAGACCACAAAGGTACGGGATTTCTTGGCACGGCTTCCGAAGCCACCAGCCTGATTCACATACCACTTGAATTTCTTGCCTTCACTGTAAGCTACTGTATTCGGATACATCACGTTACCGTTAATTTTCACCGTTCCATTATACTCAGGCACAATCAGGCGGTCGCCTTCCTTCAAAGTGACATCATAGTCAGAACCCGGATTAGCCAGAGCCTTGTCCAATTCGATACCTACGGAATAACGTACCGTGTCGTTCTCTATACTGTCACGTGCCTCGTTGATATCGTAATCGGCGGCCTCTTCATCCTGCATCACCATATCCAGTCCTGAGTTCGCGCCTTTCTGTCTTACCAGATCCAGCACCTGGCGGTTACGGAATTTCTCGTCATCGGTCATCACTCGTTCAATACGGGCACCTCTGACATAAGCCTGATCCGTCACACCGCCTGCAGCCTTCACAAGATCAGAAATACGCTGGTTCTTGGTTGTCAGGGCATAATAGCCTGCAAAAAGCACCTCACCGTCAATAAACACATTACGCTGAGGCTGATATGCAGGACTTCGCCGTACGTAGACCTCATCATAAGGCTCCAGCGTGAAACTACGGTCACCATCGACCACCAGACCATCTTTCACGGCAAACGAGAACATCTTGGCAATCTCGTTAGGTGCCCCGGTTGCGCCTGGGTCTGAGATGCGACGTGAGACACTGACATGGGCCGTAGAGGCAGCATCTGTCAAGCCTCCAGCCTGCAGGATAAAATCCTCAACCGTCTCGTTTTCTGCATACTCATAAACGCCAGGCATCTGTACCTCGCCATGAATGGTCAGCGTACGCTCGTTCAATGCCTCACTACGGAAGGGGATGAAAAGGATATCCTCATTCTCCAACGGCATATCGGCAACAGTACCGGCCATGATACCCTCCACATCAACGGAAAGGACGGTACGAACACGGTCAGGTTTCATGCGGTGAAGCACAGCATGTACAGAGAAGGCGTCCTCAGTCAGACCACCAGCACTTTCGATAAGAGAACGAACAGTATTGTTCGAACTACCCCAGTCGTACATACCCGGATGGAATACAGCACCCTTGATCTGTACGGTATTTTCGTAACGTTCAAGAATAGAGTCAACAGTCACCGAGTCGCCATCCATGAGTTTGAAACTGTTCATGTCAAACTCAGCCACATTATGGGCAGAATAACGCTCGCCAGAGATACGATTCACCTGAACACCTTTCTTGTATGCCTTGGCAGAAAAACCACCGGCATACTTAAGCAACGTAGCCAGGCTCTCACCTTTACGCATCTCGTAAGCCATCGGACGCTTGACCTGGCCTGTGATGTCCACAAGACAGTCATAAGGACCTACGACAATAACGTCATTATCTTCCAGACGGACATTACCAGCCAACTTCCCGTTAAGGATATAGTCATAAACGTCAACCACCGTCAACTGACGACCGCCTCTGTAAACCTTGATATTGCGAAGCGTACCAACACCGGTGACACCGCCTGCCATATAAATGGCATGGAACACAGTGGAAAAGGCAGATAGCGTATATGTACCAGGGGCTGTCACCTCACCCATCACATTGACAATGATGGTACGAGTCTGCCCCACTGTCATCTTGATGCTTGAGCTCTTATAACGCTGTCCAAGTTGTTCTTTAATCTTTGCGTTGGCACCTGCCACCGTCAGTCCAGCGATATGGATTGGCCCGAAGCCGTTTACCGTGATAACTCCATCAGGTGACACCTCCAACGACTCAGACTTCTGGGATGCGCCATAAATGTCAATGATGACGCGGTCACCAGGTCCTACGACATAGTTAGAGGGAGTCGCAATGTTCATCGTCGGCTCGAAAGTCAGCATACGTTTGTTGAAGATATCACGGCCAAAAACGTGCTTGCCGTTGATCATCGTACTCATGCTATCAGGCATATAGACATTCGGTCTTGACCCGATATCCTGAATTTCACCGGCAGCGCCCATTGCAAAAGCGCTGGTGGGAGAATAAAGCGGATTACCCTGAGCATCTACCATCACTGAGCCATTACTCTTACGGAGACGGCTTTTCCCATCAACAGAGCCCCCACTGGTGCCTGATGTCGATTGTGAGGAGACCTGCCCAGCATTAACCTGCTGGCGTACGCGCTGTAATTGCTTCATATCAACACCGCGTTGCATCAGCTTCACTGCAATCTGCGACTGGGAGGTTCCGGCTTGAGCCTCCTTCTGGATGTACCTCAACACTTGAGCGTCGCTCATACCCTGAGCATGCGATAGCAACGCACTGAGCAGGAGCAACATAGTCAAAACAAATTTATTCATAATGGTTAAAAAATAATTCTACTTAAAATCAGCATCATAGCCGTTTGCTTCAGACTGGCCTGCAGAACCAACGGGTAATACGCAACTCGACACTAATACCTGCAATGGTCTTCACAAACCAGTATTTCTTTTGTTTCCTATACAACCTGCCATGAACACCTGCAAAAGGGCCATGGATAATCTCGACTTCCTTCCCGACCTCCGGCTCATTCTCCTGCCGAATCACGCTGACCCGCTGTTCAAAGGCTGGGTCGCACAGCATTCGGAACTCCATCATCTCACGACTGGAGATCTCCACCGGAAGGTCTGTATCCCTGTGCTTCAGAATGTAAAGAGGCTGGGCGCACTTTGCCAACAGCGAACCGAACTGTTTCATAGGCATTTCAAGTTGCACAAACACATAATTGTGAATGACGGGAAGCAATACCCGCCGAGATTTAGAGTCGTTGCCGACCTGCTTTTCCATATATCTCATGGGAATAAAACAAGTAAGACCTTCCTGTTTCAGAAAGTCAATCACGATTAATTCTTGTCTGTTGAAGGTGCGAACCACCGTCCAAATTTGTCCCTTTTGTTGCATTTTCTTCCCTTCCCCCAACAGGGCATACACCCCGCCAGAAGTTCATTAACATTCTGATCATCAAGGATATAGGCAGTCTTACCCCCTCCGCCGGAGAGCTGAAGGCTCGCAGATTATATAGGAATCGACTTTCTATAACGGCTGCAAAATTATACATTTTTCCCGAGACAGCCAAATTTAAAGAGGTGAAAATGCATCTTAATATAAAAAAAATGATATCCTTCGTTAAATCGTAATTTCTCCTGAACCCAGACAACGATGATGATTCTCGTCATATATGACACAGAACTGACCGGGAGCCACACCGTGGATCTTCTCTTTAGAATGTACGACAAATTCATTATTTCCCGTCCACTCCAACGTGGCAGGATGATATTCTGGTGTATGACGGATCTTAAAAGTTACCTTACATGGTGGAGATGCCTCCCTTTTAGCATTTTTACAACAAACTTCTGAAGGTTTGACAGTAAGAAAATGAAAGTCATGCACAGGAAAGGCCTGCTTGTAGGCTGTGGCTGGGTCATATCCATGAGAAACGTAAAGAATATTACTACCTACATCCTTTTTCACAACAAACCAGGGGCCACCGCTGAAGCCCATGCCTTTACGCTGACCGATGGTATGGAACCACAAACCCTTATGTTCACCTATACGCCGTCCTGTCTCCTGCTCAATCACATCACCGGGCTGTTCTCCCAAGTATCTACGGACGTAGTCGTTATAGTTCACCTTACCCAAAAAGCAGATTCCCTGTGAGTCCTTACGTTTCGCATTCACCAGGTGCTCACGCTCGGCAATCTCGCGTACCTCGTCCTTCAGATAATGACCGATAGGGAAAAGGGCCTTACGGAGTTGCCAGTCATAGATCTGGGCCAGGAAGTCCGTCTGATCCTTCACGGGATCAGGGCTGGTGCAGAGCCACTTCAATTTGCGACTCACAGGTTGACCATTTACGATTTCACGAACCTCCTCTTCTTCCGTCTGGGCGTAATGACCGGTGGCAATAAGATCATAGTCATGCCCGCATTTCTCATCAAATGCACCAAACTTGATGAGGCGGTTGCACATCACGTCAGGATTGGGCGTCAGACCCGCACGGACCTTATCCATCGTATACTTCGTCACCCGGTCCCAGTATTCACGATGACAGTCGACCACCTCCAGCCTACAGCCATACTTTCTGGCCACAGCCGTAGCCATCTCGAGGTCTTCCTCTGACGAGCAGTCCCACTCTTCCTCTTCCTCAGGACCAATCTTGATATAGAAGCAGTCAGGATGGAGGCCGAGGCGTGCAAACTCATACACCACGACACTACTGTCGACGCCACCAGAAAGCAGCACGGCAATCTTTTGATCCCTCAGTTCCTCACACCTCATTTTTCACTTCTTAAAATCTGATGCCCAACGAGGCATAGGCCGTCCAGTCCATCAGCCAACCCAGGCCATCGTCATTCTTATAGCGAAAGCGGTTGTAGTGTCCGTAAACCCTCAGATAGCAATTGTTCCAATTATAGACCAGCGACAGTCTCGCATCGAAGTTCCAGCTCACACGGTTGCCTGTAGTATCGTCATTATGTTCCACGACAGAGAAATTGCCATCCCAGTCGATGTCGGCTTCTTCTTCCTCAAAAATACTGTGCCCATGATCATCCAGTACATCATAATAGTAGACCGAACTTTTGTTATAGAAAGTAATCATCGGCATCACCTGTGCGCTGACGAGCCATCCGCGGGCCGGCACCCAGTTGTAAGCATAGCCTGCCCCTAAGTTAGCCTGCGTGAACTTCAGTTTGCCGATAGACTTCATCAGCAGTACCATCGGCCAGCAAGCATCATCATCGAAAGCCACTCTAGTGTGATAGTACATCAGCCCAGCCATGAACGAGCCCGCAGAACGACGCTGGATGAGCGACTGGTCATAGGCTGCCGAATAGGAGAAGCGTTTGCTATTGAACATATAATAGGCGTCGAGAAAGAACGAACGTATCCGTATGGGGTCTTCCATCGGCACGTGGCCCTCGTCAGCATCCACCTCTCCTCCAGAGGCAAACAAGTAGGTCACGTATGGCGTTGAGCTGCGATAACTGCTGATACGCATGTTGATACCGAAACTGCCGCCCATCGCCCCCAAGGAAAACGTGCTGCCGTCGCCGCTCAGCTGCTTAGAGTAGCCGAAGCCATAGCCCCTGTAACCAGCCCATAAGCCCAGCGACACGGGATAACTATTGTCTGTCTTGGCTGTGATACGGCCTTCCAAGAGATCTTCAAACGACCAGTCTGCCTCCATTTTCAGTATAGAATGGTTTACGGTCGATCGTGCCTCTACGGCCCAAGGCTTCTTGGGCTGTTCGATATAATTGCGGTCGACGGTGGCCACAGCCGACGAGTCGATGAGTGTCTTCACCCAATAGAGGGGCTGGAGCAGCGTGGGTTTCCCCTTAGCAGATTCGGAAGCCATCTTGAACAAATTGCCATTCTTCTGGGCAGGGACAGGCAATGTGGCAGTAACATCCTGTGCCACAGTTATCAGAGGCATCAGGGCTATCATCAGAAACAGACATCTTTTCCGCATATTATCTATTATCTACACATTCGGCCGCAAAGGTAGTGAAAAAATTCCACTTAACGAAGAGAATGTGGATAAAACTTGTTAAACGAGGCGATGGATCAGGCGGCTGTCCACAAACTGGTCCGCCACATACCGCGGTACGACCACGAAGAAAATACTTATTCTGGGTTGGAGGAATTTGCTTACCTTTGCAACAAGATAATATTTCAAGACCTGAAATATATATTGCAGGGCGTGGAATATTTGTTTCAGGGCCTGAAACATCAAGTGCCTGGTAGAGGACTAAAAAATAGTACTAAGTATAAGAAAATAAAGATAACGATTATGGCAAACTAACTGGCACAATTTGTCAGCGACCCCACCTCTGGCATCAAGGCTGGTAGCAGCGGGCCCGAGGAAACCTATTTTCTTAAATTATATTAAAAATCCAGCCAAATCCATTGCGGATTCAGAAAAAGTTCATATCTTTGCGATATCAAATTGATATCATTCTAAACTTAATCATTATGGAGAATAAAGAATTTGCATTCAAGGGAACGGTGATGAACGGGTTTCTGGCATTGTTCATCAACATCGTAGTGATGGTTTTGGCCATCGCAGGCATCGTGTACAGCATCATCACGCTCGACAACAGCGGCGGCAATTATGGCGGCTGGGAGCTGGGCGGCAGTCTGGTGCTGCTCCTTATAAATATAATAATGTGGTTCGGACTGATGATGCTGGAGCCCAACGAGGCTAAGGTGACTACATGGTTCGGCAAATACAGCGGCACGTTCTCAAAGACGGGCTTCTACTGGATCTGCCCCTTCTACGGCACAAAAAAGGTATCGCTGCGAGCCCGCAACCTCGACGCTGAGCCCATCAAGGTGAACGACAAGACGGGCAACCCCGTGATGATCGGCCTGGTGCTCGTGTGGAAGCTGAAGGATACCTACAAGGCCCTCTTCGAAGTGGACTCCCAGACGATGGCTTCCAATCCCAATGCCATCGGCGCTGATACGAAGGGACTGATGAACGCGCTGGAGAATTTCGTGCGTGTTCAGAGCGATGCAGCCCTTCGTCAGGTGGCTGGCCAATATGCCTACGACGATGAGGACTCCAAGGCTGGGGAGCCTACGTTGCGCTCAAGTGCCGATGAGATCAACGAACAACTGGAGCAGAAGCTCGACGAGCGTTTGGCACTTGCAGGCATCGAGGTCGTAGAGGCACGCATCAACTACCTCGCCTATGCCCCTGAGATTGCAGCCGTGATGCTCCGTCGCCAGCAGGCTTCAGCCATCATCACCGCCCGCGAGAAGATCGTTGAGGGTGCTGTATCGATGGTGAAAATGGCGCTCGACAAGCTCTCTAACGAAAATATCGTAGACCTCGACGACGACAAGAAGGCTGCAATGGTAAGCAATCTGCTCGTGGTGCTCTGTGGCGATGAGTCTGCACAACCAGTCGTAAACACAGGAACGCTGAACCATTAGACAGAAGAACATGCTTTTAGACAGAAGAACATAAGAACATAATGGCTACGCCAGAGAAGAAGAGTAAGAGTTTTATCCTCCGCGTCGACGCTGAAACGATGAGCGCTATAGAGGCCTGGGCTGCAGACGAGTTCCGCAGCACCAACGGCCAGCTGCAATGGATCATCACCGAGGCTCTGCGCAAAGCCAAGCGTCTGCCCAAGAAAAAGCAAAGCAATGGAACAGAACAACTTT
>JAEEGK010028833.1_pt1 | contig 11110 bp, 6 predicted proteins | sample 8958771 | NCBI WGS metagenome assembly JAEEGK01 (sample SAMN16246547, study PRJNA631951) | gut metagenome | biome: gut microbiome; feature: rumen; material: SC-attached | host: Bos | place: Iran: Karaj | collected 2018-10 | reverse complement strand
GGATATTATCATTTTATTTTATATTTTGTTTACATGAATTGCTTGAATTATCAAATTTAATTGAATCATCTTTATTTAAATTATTATTATTTTTAGTTGATTACAAATAGATTGTAGTTTATATCTACATTTATTTCTTAAACTATTAGTAAAAGAAATATAAGAAATTTGCTTTTGTTGAATGAGAACTTTAAATATAATATCATTGCTTGTCAATTTACGCTTTTTTTATTTTCATTATCTTTTTCACTCATATATAAATTTCTTATTGAATTTGAAATTATCTAAATAACTTTCTTTTTGATTTTTTATATTTTTAATTACTTTTCAAATTTATATTCCATTATTTAATAATAAATCTTAAAATAACAAAATTAAAAATATTAAATAAAACCTATGAAAATTCTTTTTTAATCAAATTATTATTTTTAGAAAAATAATAATATTCTCTTTCTTTAATATTGTTTAAATCAATTAAAAAAAACAAAAAAAATCATTATTGAATCATATAATAATTTAATATTATTTTTAATGTTTACATTTTATTTTCTTCATAATTTTATCAAACCTCTTTTTAAATTCATTATCATTACTATCATAACTTCTTTTGTTTTTCTTAAAGTCTTATAGTATTTTCCTTAAAATTAATTAACTAATAATAATAATTTAATTTAAGAATTAATATAAATGCAAAATAATCATAATTCATCAGAAGAACAATCAAAATGCTCTGAAGAGGATGACCATATTCAAAGTGAAAAAACTTCAAAAAAAATTTTTAAAGTAGCTTTAGAAATTTTTAATAATCAACAATATAAAAAAACTATAAAATTTTTAGAACCATTGATTTTAGATACTAAGACTTCTTATTATTGGCAAATTTTATTTTTAAGATTAACTTCATATCAAGAAATAATTGAAAAAAAATTAAACTCCTATTACTACAATATTAACAAAATATTTAATGTAGAGAAATATTTAAAAAACTTTACTAAATGTTTAAACACTTTTATAACAGAAGTTAATAAAAATAAAAATGATAAATACTTTTCAAGTAAATATGAAATAATAATAACTTTATTACTTAGACAATGTATTAATTATGCAAGATTTTGTATATATCAAAATTATTTATTTGATTCTATTGGATTTTTAGGTTTAGGAGAGAGATTAATAAAAAAATCATCAGATTTTATTTGTTCTCCTGATTCATTCCATTATGCATGTGATATATATATTTTCTTATCAAGTTTATATATTATATCCGATAATTTTGATACAGCTAAAAGATATATTATATTATGTTTAAAATTATCTTATAAAGAATTAGAATTAAGATTAGAAAATAATGATTATTTAGAATCCCTTATTAATATTAATAATTGTAATGAAAAGGAAAAAGAAAAAATTGAAAATATATTCCTAAAAATATCTATTTGTTTCTTTCATTTAGGAGTTTGTAATGAAAATGAATATAATTACGACTCTGCTTATGAATCTTATAAACAAGCTAAATGGTTTGGAAATGCAATTCCTAATAAATCAATGGTTGAATTTTTAGTTACTCTTTATAATATGGAAAAAAGAGAATTATTAAGAGACCAAATTTTTAAATTTTTTAAGAAAGAAGCTAATAATTTAATTGAAGAACCACTTAAGTCTATAATTCCTAAACCGAAAATAATTTACAAAGAAAAAGATAATATCCAAAAATTTGAAATGTTAGAAAAATATCTTGAAAATTTAAAAATAAAAGAAATTGATGATGATGAACCAGATTTATTAAATAATATTAAAGGAAAGCCATTTACACCAAAAGTTGGGAACACTACTAAAACAATTCATGTGTTAAATTATTTAATGGAGAATAAATTTAATAATATTATTGATAAAATGAAAAAAATTGAATTACATAAATTAAGTGAAGGAACTAAAGAAATTATTCAAAAACAGATTATAAGAATAAAAAATGATCAAAGAGAAAAAGACAGAAAAAGTAATATTAATGAAAATAAAAAAGAGGAAAATAATATAACTAATAGTAATAATTATTCAAATAATATATTTACATATAACAACAATAATACCTACAATAGTGATATACAAGAATTAAAAGAAAATGAATTAATGAAAAAGAAAATAAAAAATATAAAATTAACTAATCGAGTTAAGCACATATCAAAATTAAAATTAAAAAAATCTTATTTAAATAACAATAGTACAGAATCTTCAAATTATTCTACAATAAATAATCATAAGAATCATATAATATTAACTAATGAAAGTATTCAATATACAAATAAAAATTTAAATGCTTCAAGAATAAAAAGTTATTCTAGAAGTTCAATAACAAGTAAAAATAAAACCAAAATTTCTAAAAAGATAAAAAAAGATAAAGTAGAAAAAATGGATTTTGATCATTTTATTTTTAACAAAAAATTCAGAGATAAAATTTCATTCTTGGATAATCAATTTGGAAAAGAAATAAAATTTCAAAAAGATTTATTAAATAGTAAAGTAGTTCCTAATGATTATGTTGGAGAAAATTTTAATAATAAAAAAGTTAAATTAAATTGTGAAGATTTCTTTAAATCTACTTTAAAAAAAGAAATTCAATTAGCAGAAGAAAGAGAAATTTTAAAAGAAGAACAAAATTTAAAAGCAAAAAAAGATATAACTTCAAGTAGATTTTTTAAAAGAATTCCATCTTCTAAAATAATGAAAAGAAAATATAGTATTAAAATTATTAAAAAAAATTCTACCCCTAAAATAGAAAATATGAAATTTATTGATACTTTAACAAATCAAATTGATGAAATAAATAACACAAAATATTATTTATTAAAATCATATAAGAGAGATTTAAAAAAGAATGATAGAAAATAAACTAATAAATTTAAATGAAAAAAATAATAAAAAAAAATAATAAATATAAATAATATAAACTTAAAAATTAAAAGAATATATTTTTAAATAAATAATTACTCATTAAAATAAACAAACAAATTATTTCGAATAAAAAATGTCTGAAGAAGAAGAAGAAGAAGAAGAAGAAAAAAGAATAGTAATATCTTTAATAACTTTAGGAAATTCTCAAGTTGGAAAAACTCAATTAACACAAGTTTTCGTAGATGATCATTTTGAAATGAATACATTAACTACAATAGCTTATGAATTAAAAACAAAAAAAGTATTATTAGAAAATGGTCATAAAATAAAAGTAAAAATATGGGACACAGCAGGACAAGAAAGATTTGAAAAAGTAGCTTTACAATATGTCGTTCATGCTCAAGGAATTTATTTAGTTTATGATATTACTGATAAAAATAGTTTTAATCAAATTGAACATTGGGTTGAACTCGCAAATCAAAAAGTTGATGTGACTAAAATTCCTTTAATGATTGTTGGAAATAAAACAGATTTAGAAGATTTAAGAAAAGTTTCTTTTGAAGAAGGAAAAGAATTAGCTAATAAATTAAAAGCTGATTTTTATGAAACTTCGGCTAAAGAAAATAAAAATGTTAAAGAATCTTTTTATAAGTTAATAAATATTGCTTATGAAAAGGTAAAAATTGAAATTGATGATAATGAAAAAGAAAAAAATTTTAAATTAGATAATAAAAAAAAAGATAATATAAATAATGGAGGATGTTGTAAAAAAAATAAAAAAAAATGAAAAGAAAAATCATTTAACAATTTTTTTTTCGATTAATTTTATCATCTTCATTTTTGAAAAAATTGGTCAAATTTATTAATTAAGTATTGAACTTTGATTTTTTTTGATTTTTTAGAATGTAATTAATTATTCGATTCTTTTTATTAATTATTGAATTTTTGATTTGATTTATTTATTTAAACATTTCTTTATTTATATTTTTTATTCTTATTTTATTTTTTTATTTATTAAATATTAATATTATAACTCATGAATTATACATATAATCAATTCTATTCTTGAATAATATAGTATATCATCATTTTTAAAAAAGAAAATTAAATTTTTTTATTAATAAATAACTTTAATTTTAATTCATAGATTTCCTTCTATTATTTTTTCATTTTTATTATTCTAAATTTCTTTAAATAAATATTCAATTTGATTTTCTTTTATAATAAAATCTTTAACCTAAATATTTTATTTTATTTTATCCAATATTTTATCATCAATCGAATAAAAAGAATCAATACATTTTACATTTATTATTATTCAATCTGAAAATAAATTATTATTTAAAAATAAATGAAAAGAGAAACATCTTTAGAACATCTATTAAAAGAACATAAAATATCTCAAAAGACATATGACAAAGTTATAATTACTAAAAAATATATAGAAAGAAAATATAATTTAAAATCATTAAAGAATTTAGAATGGAATGGGATAATAGATAAAATAGATACATTAAATATATCAGATAAAGATAAAGAAAAAATTAAAAAGGAAATTTACGATAAAGAAATGTATAAATATAGAAAAAAAAGAGAAAAACAAAGTATTCAAGATTATGAATCTTTGGAAATTATAGGAAGAGGAGCTTTTGGAGAAGTACATGTATGTAAAGAAAAAAAAACAGGGAATATTGTAGCAATAAAAAAAATAAAAAAAAGTGTAATAGAAACAAAAAATCAAATAATACATATTCGAAATGAACAATTATTAATGTCAAAAATAAAAAGTCCTTGGATTGTTGATTTAAAAGCATCTTTTCAAGAAGGAGATTATTTATATTTAGTTATGGATTATTTACCTGGAGGTGATTTAATGTCATTATTAATTAAAAAAGATATATTAACTGAAAAAGAAGCAAAATTTTACATTGCTGAAATTATAAGTGCAGTAGAGTCAATACATAATTTACATTGTATTCATAGAGATATTAAACCAGATAATATTTTAATAGATAAAAATGGACATATTAAATTAAGTGATTTTGGTCTTGCAAAAGTTTCTGATTCTTTATATAATAATGATTTAAATATTATAAAATTTAATAATGATAATAATGAAGATGATAATTTTAAACATGAAAAAAATTACTCTTGTGTTGGAACTGCATATTATGTAGCTCCTGAAGTTTTAAATAAAAAAGGATATGGTCCTGAAATTGATTGGTGGAGTGTTGGAATAATTTTTTATGAAATGTTATGTGGTTATGCACCATTTTGTTCTAAAGAAACTAGTCGCGTTTGTTATAAAATATTACATTGGGAAAAGTTCTTAGAAATTCCTAGAAAAATAAAATTAAGTAAAAATGCTGAAGATTTAATTAAAAAAATGATAAATAATCCTAATTTAAGACTTGGAAAAAATGGTGTTTTAGAAATTAAAAATCATCCTTTTTTTAATGATATTGATTGGGATAATTTATTAAATATGAAACCTCCTTTTATTCCAAATTTATCAAGTGATTCTGATGTAAAATATTTTGAAAAGTTTCCTATGAAAGAACCTTTTTATCCTCCTGAACCAAAGCACAAAAAAAGAAATGATATAGAATATATTGAATATACTTTTAAAACAAGTGATAATGAAGAAAAAAATTTAGAAGATGAATATAAAAGTGCTATTGAAGGAATTGAAGAATTAAAGAAAAATAATTCATTGGAAAGAATTGAATCAAATAGTACTGGAATTGGAAGTAGGACTTTAAGTTATAATAATATTAAAAAAATAAATTTAATAAAATTACCATGTGATAAGAATGATAATAAAGAAAAATTAGATGATTTTAATAAAAAACTTAATTATATTCCTTTACCAAAAAAGAAAAAAATTAAAATTGATTGTAGTTTTAAATCTAAATCTCCTGGTCATAGTGTTAAATCTGATAGTCCAAATCAAAGTTTGTTTAATCAAACAAATAGTTTAAAACCTAAAAGTAAAAGAAAATTTAGAATTTCACCTTCTCCAAATAAAACAATTTTAATACAAAAATTTTCAAAAAATATTCCTACTTTGAAAATCACTAATTCTTTAAATAAAAATAATTCTATTCAACTTTTAAGAAATAGATTAAAAGGCGCTTATACTACTATGAAAGAAAATCAATTAGTTACAAATTAAAAAGAAATAAAATTAATTTGAAAGAAAAAAGAAATGATAATTAATAGAATTTCATTATGAAAATAAGTTATTGTATATAATAAATAAATAAATTTTTTTTTAAATTTAAAACGTTAATATAATTTATTTGTTTTTTTTATTATTTTTTATTTTATTAAATATTTATTTGCTTGTTCTTGATCAATTAATTTTTCTAATAAAAACTTTTTAACTTCATTTTCAATTATTTTCTTAACAAAATCTTTTAATTCTTCACCTCCTAATTTTTCACTAGTATCATATAATCCAATAAAATTTTGTAAAATTTTTTCAGGTAAATTTTTCTTTTCATTATTTAATCCTTTATATAACTCTTCTAATATTTCAATATTTTCAATAATATTTTTTCTAGAATCTTCATTACTTTCAGCTAAATTAGTTTGTTCATCTTTTAACACTTTCCCAGTTCTTTCATATAAATTTTGTGAACTTTGTATTATTAATTCAATTAAATCATAATAAATCCAATTAATAATATGTTCTTTACTTTGAAGTAATTTTTCAGTGAAAATAAATTTAATAACATTTGAATGAGAAATTAATAAATTATCTAAAAAAGCTCCAATTAAAAAGAAAATATGAGTCGTTGAATTTTCAAAAGAATCAAAAATTGATTTAATAATAATTTTTTCTTTTTCATCTTTATTATTTTTACTCATTTCTTTAATTGTATTTGAATATAAAATTATTGATTTACTTAAATGACTAAATGTTTTACTTCTACTATAAATTATTGCAGAAATAAAATTATATAATAATTCATTTTCATTTGATTTATTTGTTAAAGATGATTCAAAGGAACTATAAAGATTTTTATTTTTAATGTTTTCTGCCATTACTTTAAAGTTATCATTTTGCTTAAATGATTCTTCAATTTTAGGATCTTCTGAAATATTTAATAAAAAATTATCATTATATATTGAAGTTATTTTTATAAATTGTTCTTTTGTTATTAATGTACATATTTTATTACATAAACATTTACAATAATAATTATTATATATATTTGTTTGATTCACTAATCTTAAATTTAATATTTCATTTTTACTATTTGTTATATTTGGTATATAAAATGAAAGGAATTGAACTAAATTCTTTATTTGAATAGGTGAAAGAGATTTTAAAAAATTATCATTTTGTAATATATTAACTATGTACTTTGTAAATTTATTTATTTCTTTTTCTTTATCATCATTTTCTATAAAAAGAGATGATTTATTTTTTATTATATTCACAGTTATTGAAGAATAAAACATTATATCACTTTGATTGATTAAAGTATATAAAATTAATGATAAAATTACTGAAGGTAAATTATTTAAAATTATTTGAATATTATTTTCTTCATTCAATTCAATATCATAAAATTGTAATATATTAAATAAATATTTTTCACATAATTGATAATTATCTTTTAATCCATTAACAATATCAGAAAGAATAAGTTTATAATGATAAGTTTCATAATTAATATTTTCTTTATCAAATAAAATTTCATAATCTATATCTTTTGGAAAATCAAAATTTTCACAATTAATACTTTCAAGTTTTTCAAAAGGATTAATTAATTCTGAATTATCAAAAGATATTTTATTTTCTTTAATATTAAGGTAACATCCTCTAATTTTTGTCTCATTATCAACAATTATATAATTATATATTGTTTCATATAATAAATTATCTTTTAATAAATTTGAATCTTTGATTAATTCAATTGATTTTTTTATAGTTTCACAGTCATTATTTTTATCATATATTATTACTATACTTTTAATAATGTACCAAATCGCAGAATTATTCTTTTTATCAATGCAATTTTTAATATAATCCAAATAATTATTTTCAGGGATAATTTTCATTATTGTACATTGAATAAAAAAAATAAAAGCTCTTAATAAAGGGAAATAATCATTATTATTTTCTATTAAATATTTAATAATTTCTTCAAAAACTTGTTTTGTTATATCATTTTTATTGAATTGATAAATTGCATAAGTATAAATTTTAGTTTTGAGAGGGATAAATAAAATAGATTTAGTTAAATAATTAATAATATTCTGAGAAAATAATCCATAAAATTCAGAAAATCTTGTAATTAATTTATTAAAAGATTTTTCAAATTTATCAAATCCATCATCATTAATTAAAGAAAGTAGTAATCTTATTTTTGTATCAGGAGATAATTCTTTTGATTGGGACATTATTTAAATAATTTTTAATTTTAATTTTATATTATATTACAAAATTTAAAAATAAATATTTTAAAATTCTTTAAGTAATAAATTAATTAATTAATATATTTTATTGTTAATTATCATTAAAATATCAAAATAAAAATTATAAGATTATTATAATACTACTTCTACTATAATTTGTTTAATAATATTTTCTAAATATTTATCTCTTTTTCTTGTTAATTTCACCATATTAATTCCATCTTTATTATAAATATCAATGGTAATTTTTTTATTTTCAATTAAAAATATAGTATATTTAATTTTATCCTTTTCAATTAAAATAAAATTTTTTGATTTACAAAATTTTTTAAAACCAATACATAATTCAATTAAGCTATGTTTAGTTGAACAAATAGTAAAATCATCATATCTATTTGTGTTTATTTTTTTTTCAGGAGTTAATTTTGATGAATTATTTTTCTTTGAATTTCTTTCATATTCATTAAAAGAAGTTTTTGTACCAGTTTTTTTTTTCCTATTTCTTGACGTTGTAATAGTAGGATTAAAACGTTTATTTTTAAAAGAAATAGAAAATGGATTATTTTCTTTTTTTCCAGGAGATAATTCTTCAGTTAAATTAACTCTATTTAAAAATTCTTTTGGAGATTTTTCTTTGATACAATTTTTTGAATTTTTATTAATAAAGTTCTTAATAACATAAGTATTCATCTTTTTTTTATTTACTAATGAAGATTTATTAATTTTTATTTTTGAACTACTTAATGAATTAAAAGTTTGAAAATTTAAACTTTGAACTGTTTTTTTATTTATTGTTTTATTATTATCAACATTATTTTCTGTTAATTGTCTTTTATTTTCATATAAATCATTTGATTTATTTATTTTTTTATTTTTTGATTGTCTACTTGTATTTAAATTTTTTATGAAATTATTATTAGTTTTATTAAGTGTATTTTCATTTGATTTTCCTCTTTTACTATTTTGATTTCTTTCTATTATTTTTGAATTTAAATTCTGTTTTGTATTATATGATAAAATGTTTATGTTATTATTTTTATTTTTTCTTTTATTAATTTTTTTATTTTTTATCTTATGAATTTTGATATCTTTATGTGATGAATTCAATTTAGAATTATTTCCTTTTGTATTAAAATTTGTATTTATATTTGATAAGTTTGGACATCCTTCTTTTTTATTTTTTGGTGTATTTGTTCTTGATTTTAATTTTTCAATAGTAATATTTGTATCAAGTTTTTTTATTAAATTCATAAAATGATTAAATTGAGTTTTTTTTTTATTAATATTAAAATCTAAATCATTATTATTTTCACGGGAAATAACATTCATATTAATATTATTTATTAATTTTTTATCTTTTTGAATTGAATTTGCATCTTTTATTACATCATTTAATTCATTCATTATTGAATTATTTGAAGAAATTGAATTTGTTATATTTTTTGAATTCTTTTTATCATATTTAATTGCAAAGGCTTTTCTAATTTTTTCATTTATTTTATTTGTTTGTAATTCATATTCTTCTTGAATTATTTGATTTTTTAATAATTTATATGTTGTAGTAATTTTATTATGTTTATTATTATTAATATTATTATAAATATTATTTTTTTTATCAATATTTAAAATTTTTTCCATATAATTAATAATTAAATAATCATCAAATGAATTATATACTTTTTGTGTTTCACAGAATTTCCTTTTTCCATAATTTAAAAATGGATGATTTAAAATATCATTAATATTAATTCTTTTTTCAGGTTCACTTTCCAACATTTTAATAATTAAATCTTTACATTGATTAGATATTGAATCTTCATTTGGAAATTCAATTTTACCATTTAATATTTTTTTAAATAAAAGCTCATCATTTTGTTCATCAAAAGGTAAACAACCAAATACCATAGCATATAATATAATTCCAGAAGACCAAATATCAACAAGTTTAGAATTATATATTAAACCTTTAATAATTTCTGGAGGAACATAAGAAGGAGAACCACAAGGAGTTGATAAATAACCATTATATTTTTTTGCTAAACCAAAATCAATTATTTTTAATATTTTTTTATTTTTATCTAATAAAATATTTTCTGGTTTTAAATCTCTATGACATATTTTTTTCTCATGTATTGCTTTTATTCCATTTATTATTTGATATAAAAAAAAAGAAGATATTTGCTCATCTAATTTCTCATTTTTTATTATATAGGAAAATAATTCTCCACCTGAAATATATTCTAATATTAAATAATAATTTTTTAAATCTTCAATTATTTCATAAAATTGAACTATATTAATATGATTAATTTCTTTTAAACAATTTATTTCTTCTTCAACTCTTTCTTGGTCTTCCTTTGTTTTTATTTTTGATTTTTCTATAATTTTTATTGCCACTTTTTCTTTTGTTATTGAATGAATTGCTAATTTTACTTTCCCATATTTTCCTTCACCTATTATTCTTTCAATAATATAATCACCAATTTTTTCTTTATTAGACATAAAAATAAATTTTCAAGGAAAATAAAATTAAAACAAATAAATAATTAAATAATAATATATAATATATATTCTTTATTTAATCTTTTTTTGTGATTAATATATATTAGGAACTTGGTTTATTTTCTTTTAATATTTTGTTTTTAAATTTATTATTTAATTAAGATGCTTTTTTAATTTTTATTAATGGTTATAATTTAATTTTTATTTATTCTTTCTTCAAATAATTTATAAAATACTCTTTTTCTTCTTTAGATTATTAAAATAAATATCATATTATTTTTTTTATTAT
>JAEEGK010028830.1_pt1 | contig 11112 bp, 9 predicted proteins | sample 8958771 | NCBI WGS metagenome assembly JAEEGK01 (sample SAMN16246547, study PRJNA631951) | gut metagenome | biome: gut microbiome; feature: rumen; material: SC-attached | host: Bos | place: Iran: Karaj | collected 2018-10 | reverse complement strand
GTAAAGAGCGTGCTGCGGATGGCTTTCAAGAACAGGATGATTCACTTTCTGAACTTGCGGATGCTTGCTAAGGTATTCTACAACTTTAAGTGCATTTGATACATGGCGTTCAAGTCGCAGGCTGAGCGTTTCAAGCCCCTGAAGAAGGATAAACGCGTTGAACGGACTCAATGTGGCACCTGTGTCGCGAAGGATGACGGCGCGGATTCTTGTTACGTAGGCGGCAGCTCCAACAGCTTCCGTGAACTTTACGCCGTGGTAGCTTGGGTCACCGTCTGTAAGAAGCGGGAATTTGCCGCTTGCCTTCCAGTCGAACTTGCCGCTGTCTACGATTACACCGCCGAGCGATGTTCCGTGGCCACCGATGAACTTTGTCGCTGAATGTACGACTATATCCGCGCCGTGCTCGATAGGGCGGAAAAGGAACGGAGTTCCAAATGTGTTGTCCACGATTAACGGAATCTTGTTTTTGTGCGCAATTTCCGCGATTTTTTCTACATCAAGGATGTCTGAGTTCGGGTTTCCGAGTGTTTCGATGAAAACAGCCTTTGTGTTAGGTTTAATAGCTTTTTCAAAGTTCGAAACATTGTTTCCGTCTACAAATGTTGTTTCAATACCGAAACCGGCAAGTGTGTGTGCCAGAAGATTGTACGTACCGCCGTAAATTGTCTTTGAGCTAACAATGTGATCACCCTGACCGGCGATGTTCTGGAATGCATAAGTGATGGCGGCGGCTCCGCTTGCTACCGCAAGCCCAGCGACGCCCCCCTCAAGTGCTGCGACACGCTCTTCAAAAACACCCTGTGTTGTGTTTGTAAGGCGTCCGTAAATGTTACCGGCGTCGCTGAGTCCAAAACGAGCCGCCGCATGTGCTGCGTTGTGGAAAACGTATGCTGCAGTCTGATAAATCGGTACTGCGCGTGAATCTGTTGTTGGGTCAGCCTGTCCCTGACCTACGTGTAACTGTAAAGTTTCAAAATGAAGTTTGTTTGCGTTTGACATAAAATTGCTCCTGTTAATTATGCTTTAGATTCGCGGTCGCGCTGAATTGCGCATGTTTACCGCATTTTGGTAAGAGGACAACAGGAGCGCATCCGTCCAAAGCGGAAATTGGCACGAACGAGTTTTTCAAAATACACGGTCATTTTCTGTCCTCCTTAATAGTGATATTTGTAATTCGTCAGTATTCAACCTATGGTTCAAGTAGGTTTTATGGTTCATTTATATCATTATAAACCTACTGTGTCAATAGGTAATTAAAAAATTCTTTTATTTTTTTAGAAAATTGCGAAAAAAAATAATTAAATTGCCGCATTACAAAAAAATAGCTGCGTAACCGAATTTTTGAAACGAAAAACATCTGCACAAACGAAGTGCGGAATTCCGCAGCGTAGCTTCGAGCGAGCCGTTTTTCGGAGCAAAATTCGGCGAGAGCAGCTATTTTGTTAGAAACGCTAATGTTTTTAATTTTTTCTCGACTTTCCCAAGTACGCTTCTTTCACCGTATCGTTTTCAAGAAGCTCTTTGCCGCTTCCGGAAAGCACGATGTTTCCTGTCTCGATTACATACGCGATATCCGCTGTTTTAAGCGCCATATTCGCATTCTGTTCGATAAGAAGGATAGTAACACCCTTGTTGTTTATCTCTTTTATGATGCTGAATATCTGCTGTACGATAAGTGGCGCAAGACCAAGCGAAGGCTCATCCATCATCATAAGGCTAGGGCGGCTCATAAGCGCGCGACCTACAGCAAGCATCTGTTGCTCACCACCAGAAAGCGTTCCAGCATACTGCCAGTGACGCTCCTTAAGACGTGGAAAAAGCTCATAAACCCATTCCAAATCTTTCTCAATCTCTTTCTTATCTTTTCTAAGATACGCACCAATCTTAAGATTCTCTTGAACTGACAAATCTGTAAAAACCTTGCGTCCTTCCGGAACAAGCGCAATACCTTCCTTACAAATCTTGTTAATCGGCAAACCGAGAATTTCCTTGCCGTTCACAAGAATTGAGCCGGACTGTGCTTTTACAAGTCCGCTTATCGTGCGCAAAAGCGTCGATTTTCCGGCTCCGTTCGCTCCGATAAGCGTTACTATCTTCTTTTCGGGAACTTCAAGATTTATTCCCTGTAATGCTTTTATTCCGCCATAAGATACGTTCAAATCTTTTATTTTAAGCATATTGCTATTCCTCACTTTCACCCAGATACGCAGCTATAACCTCAGGATTATTCTGAATTTCTTCCGGGGTTCCGTGTGCAATGAGCGCACCAAAGTTAAGAACATATATTCTGTCGGAAATATTCATGACAAGATCCATGTGATGCTCAATCATAAAGACAGTAAGCTTAAAATCATTGCGTATTTTACCGATGAAAGCCGTCAGCTCGTCTGTTTCCTGCGGGTTCATACCGGCGGCAGGCTCGTCAAGCAAAAGAAGAGAAGGCTCTGTCGCCAACGCCCTTGCTATTTCAAGGCGGCGCTGTAAACCGTAGGGAAGTGATGTACAAATCTCGTCTTTTACGTCATAAAGCCCAAGAATCTTCAAAAGCTCGGCTGTTTCTTCCTTCTGGCGTTTTTCTTCCGGCCAATTGAGCCTGAAAGTCGCTGTAAAGATATTGCTCGTACGGCGCAAATGCTTTGCTATAAGAACATTGTCAAAAACTGTCTGGCTTTTCCAAAGACGGATATTCTGGAATGTTCGCGCAATGCCGAGCTTCGTTATCTTATCCGGTGAGGGTTCAATGCGCTTTTTGTACTTTCCGTTATCTGTGCCTGCATAAAGCTTTTTCATCTTTCCAGAAGGAAAGTTTTCTATAATCTGCTTTCCGTTAAAATAGACAGCACCGTTCGTTGGCGCATAAACGCCAGTGATTACGTTGAAGGCCGTAGTTTTACCGGCACCGTTCGGTCCAATAAGCGATACGATTTCGCCTTTATTCACTTCCAAAGAAAGCGAATGTACAGCAACAACACCGCCGAACTGCATTGTAACATCTTGAAGTCTCAAAACATTTTCGCTCATTTTGATTCTCCTTTGCTTTCGGCGTTTTTCTTAGCGGCAATTTTTTTTGTGGCGAATTTCTTTGGAATGCCTTTGAAAAACTTGATTATACTAGATATCGAGAACTCTTTTTCGCCCATAATTCCTTTCTGGTAAAAGAGAACGATAACCATGATAACTATAGAAAACACGACTTTTCTAAAACCTGGACGAAGAAGCGGCACATGCCAGCCACCTATGTACGTATTGGCGTTGTCCAAGAAACGGAGCCACCATTCAGAGCAGGCGATGAAAAGGAAAGATGATATGCAGCTTCCTGTGACGGAACCAATTCCGCCGATAACAACGATAAGCAGGATCTCGTAAGTCATTGCGGACTTGAACTGATTTGCCTGAATCGTTGTCTGGAACATTGCGAGCAACGCACCGGAAATGCCAGCGAAAAACGAGCTGATGATGAATGCAAGCCGCTTGTGGTGCGCAAGGTTTATACCCATCGCTTCGGCAGCGACTTCATCGTCGCGGATTGCTTTAAAAGCCCTTCCGTATGTGGAATTGATAAGAAGCACGATAATCGCGATGCAAATGCCCGAAACAGCGAACGGGAAAAGCGTGCTTTTAAAAACAGGATATTTTCGCAAAAGATTAGAGCCGTTCGTTATAACGCCCAGTTTGTCCCACTGGAAAATAGCGCGGATAATCTCTGCAAAGCCGAGCGTCGCGATTGCAAGATAGTCAGACTTAAGTTTAAGAACAGGAAGTCCTATTAAAAACGCGAATATAGCGGCAACGACACCAGCCAAAATGATTGCAACAACAACTGGCAGCACAAACTGAACTATTCCGCCATCATAGTACTGGTAAACTGTAATGCGCTGATCCTGCGGAATTGTGAAAATGCCGTACGTATACGCGCCAAGAAGCATGAATCCTGCCTGGCCGAGCGAGAAAAGTCCCGTAAATCCGTTCAAAAGGTTCATAGAAACCGCTACAAGTGCGTAAATCGCGCCTTTTTTAAGAACGGTGAAAAGCATTGAAGTTCTTGGAAGAATCTGCTCAAGCACCGCAATCACGATAAAAAGCAACGCAAGCAATGAAAAGCCGATTATCAGGTTCTTCCGTTTTTTTATGTCAATAATTTTGTTTCCCATAATAATACCTCGCCTTCGTCCGTTAAACTTTGTCCGTTGCTTTTTCGCCGAAAAGTCCAGTCGGCATGAAAATAAGGACAATTATCAGAAGAACGAAAGTAAAAGCATCGCTGAACGTCGTCCAACCAAGACCTTTTATGATGTTCTCGCAAATACCGATTATAAACGCGCCTATGACAGCGCCTGGAATAGAGCCGATTCCGCCAAAAACAGCCGCTACGAACGCCTTTAAGCCTGGCATAGCGCCGACTGTAGGCGTAACACCGGTATAGTTCGAGAAGAACAGAATAGAGCCGATTGCAGCCAAGAATGATCCGATGATGAACGTCATGCTTATAACCGCATCGAGCTTAATACCCATAATTTGGGCAGTCTCAAAATCCTTGGAAACGGCACGCATCGCCATTCCGATTTTTGTGTGCTTAATCAGCATAACAAGCGCCACAACAAGAAGAAGGGTAAGAATCGGTGTGATAATTGTGACGCGCTTTGTCATGCTTCCCATAATTTCTATTGAGTTGCTGATCCACGGAATTGTAGGGTAGTATTTCGTAAGACCGCCAGTGATATATAAAGCAAGATTCTGCAACAAATAAGACATACCGATTGCAGAAATCATAATACTCATTCTAGGTGCGTTCCGCAAAGGCTTGTAAGCAATGCGCTCAACGGCGAAACCAAGCAGAACTGTGAAAATAATTGTAAGAGGAATTGATACATACAATGGGAAGGCTGTATATGAATAAATCAGGATAAGACCTGCAGCCATAAAAACATCGCCGTGTGCAAAATTTATAAGGCGAAGAATGCCGTAAACCATTGTGTAGCCAATAGCGATAAGCGCGTACTGGCCTCCTGTGGAAATACCCGCCAGAATGTAAGGAAGATTTGTACTAATAAACTCCATTTTTCAATCCTATCGTCTATGGAAGGGTTCGTTCGAAATTTAAGTTCAAAAATAGTCGAGTCGCCAGAATTTAAAGATTGTTAGATAATTGACCAGTGGGACGTAGAAAAAAACTAAGGGGCACCCGTGAGGGGAGATGCCTTAGTTTTTTTCGTTACTGGGACCCGCTGGGCAATTATTTGTAAACTCGAAATTTACGCGATTTAGCTATAGTTTCTATAACTCGAATTTCGAACTATTTTACACGCTGAACCGCGATGAACTTCCATTTACCTGTCGCGTTGTCAACCTGCTTAACATACGCAACATCGCGTTTTGCATCTCCTGTCGCATCAAACTCGATAAGACCAGAAACACCTTCATATTTCGTGGAAGGAAGAGCTTTCATAACATCGATGCTCTTTGTTGAGCCAGCGTTCTTCAAAGCTTCAAGAGCTGTGTAGTATGCATCGAATCCCATTGCGGAAACAGCAGCGATCTCATCGTTACCACCGTTGTTTGTAAGGGCTGTTGAATCTGTGTTCAAGTAGTTACGGAAACCGTTAACAAAGTCTGTAACTTTCTTGTCTGTGCTACCTTCAACAAAGAATGTCGTTACGTAGATCTGCAAGCTAGAACCTTTTGCTGCACCAAGGATAACGTTGGAATCCCATGTATCGCCGGCAAGAATCGGAACCGAAAGGCCCTGTGTGTTAGCCTGCTCGATGATAAGTGCCGCAGCTTCTGTAGAAACAGGAGAAACGAAAACATCCGCGCCCTGGTTCTTTGCGTTTGCTACGTATGCAGCAAAATCGCTTGTTCCGTCTGGGAATGTCTCGAATACAATTTCTCCGCCGAGTTTCTTGAATGCCTCAATAAAGTAGTTACAAAGACCTACTGCGTAGTCATCTCCAAGCTTTGCAAGACAATAAGCTTTCTTTGCCTTAAAATTGTCAACTGCGAAGTTTGCAAGAACTGTTCCCTGGAACGGATCGAGGAAGCAGATGCGGAAGTAGTGCTTGTTTCCAAGTGTAACCTGAGGGTTTGTACATGTAACACCGATTGCCGGGATATCTGCGTTTGCGAATGTGTCGCTTGCTGCGATAGAAACGCCAGAACCGTATGAGCCAAGTACAACAGAAACGCCTTTGCTTACGAGCTCAGAAGCTGCTGTTACAGCCTTGTCGTTTGAAGATTCGTTATCAACGATCTCAAGCTGAACCTGATATTCTTCGCCACCGATTTGAACAGTAGGAGTAAGCTTGTTAGCATACTGAATACCGAGTGTCTCCTGCTTTCCACCAGCACCGTTGTCACCGGAAGCCGGTTCATAAACACCGATTTTTATGACATTTGACTTTTTGCCGCTGCAGCTGAAAAGACAAAGTGCAGAAACAACCAAAATCAAAAGATATAGAGTTTTTTTCATTTTTTCATGTCCTCCTTGATAGAACTAAAGAAAATTATACAAAGGGAGTCTTGTATTGTCTAGCAAATTATTCAGAGAGCACGTCCGCAAAGTAGCCCGATGAAGATATAGGTTCCCCGCCGTTTACAAGGTGATTCACGTCACCAAGCCGCTCCACGCGGAAAAATGCCTGATCTGGAAGCCGCTCCTCGCTGTTAACGACCGTTATAGAAGTGGGCGCGACAAAAAATCCTTGCCAAAGCTGCATCGGAGACATTCCCGCAAAATGCGCTATCATCGTGAACATAACCCCAAGATGACAAAAGAACACAAGCGTTTTTTCTTCCGGGTAGTCATCTTTGACCGACTTAAGATGATATCGTTCTATCGGCTCGTTCCAGTTATGGTTCGGAACAGGCTCCTTAACGTCATAAAATCCCTGTTCGTTCCTTATATAGCCGTATTCGGCAAGAATCCCGTCTATACCGTCGCAAACCATCTTGTATTTAGATGCAATATCACCGCCCTTCATAAAATCGGTGTGCATCCACTTGTCTTTGTTAAAAAAATCGTTATCAGAAAAGAAATATTCCGGCATCAAATCCCAGCACATCGTGCTTTTTCCGGCTTTGCTTTTGTCTTTTACATCAAGAGGATAGGTCGTGTGGTAGTAAAACTCCTGCAGCCAGTCGCACGTAACTGCATCCATGCCCAGAGCTTTGAGTGACGGAGCTGCCGTTGCCTGTGCTCGACCCATAGGCGACACATAAATCTTTGTGATATTCTTCCATTTTGCAACGCGTTTTGTAAGAAGCTCCACCTCGCGCCGGCCTTTCTCTGTAATCGTGTCGTGCTCGTAATCGGGGTCGCCGTGGCGTATAAAAATAAGACGCATACTTGGATAATAGCGCGAAATTGGAACGTCAATCAATAATGGAAGGGAAAAGTCTTTCCCTACGCCCGCACGTTGTTGCGGGCTACCCATTCTGCGGGCTTCAAACGCCAGCCCGCAACTCCTGGCTTACATCAATCGCAAAATATCATATAATATCCGTATGTCAGAGCTTTTAATCGGTACGAGCGGCTACGATTATCCCGAATGGCGCGGTGTCTTTTACCCGGACGACCTTAAACGAAAGGATTTTCTTGCTTACTACGCCACGGTTTTCAACGCGCTCGAACTGAACAACACGTTCTACAATATGCCTACGCGCGACAGATTGATTTCATTTTACGAGCGGAGTGAAGGCAAGCTCCAGTTCAGCGTAAAGGCGAACAGGCTTTTGACGCATGAAATAACTCGAAATTGGCAAAATGATGCGGACGATTTCAAAACAGCAGTTAGTCCGCTTGCAGAAAAAAGCTGCCTTTGCGCGCTTCTTTTTCAGTTCCCACAGAGCTTTCATTATACCGATGAAAACAGGATTTATCTTGCAAAACTAATTGCCGCGTTTGAAGGTTTTCCTGTCGTGATTGAGTTCCGCCACATTGAGTGGATACGTGATTCTGTGTTTGCCGAGCTAGAGTCGCGTGGGGCAGGGCTTGTCTTTTGCGATATGCCGCAGCTTAAAAACTTGCCGAATACTTTGGGCAAGCCTACTAGTGACGCTCGCCAGACGCCGTTCATCGGACCGATTGCTTATATCCGCTTGCACGGACGTAACGCCAATGCTTGGTATGCGAATGCGACGGAAAATAACGGTTCTGCGCGCTACTGCTACGATTACAGCGACAGTGAGCTTTCAGATTTTGTTCCGGTTATTCAAAACGCGGTAATCACAGGCAAAAAGCCGGTAGTTTTTTTCAACAATCATCCGAACGGAAGCGGCGCGAAAAATGCCAAGAAACTGCGGGAGATGGTAGGGGAGCTATAGGAGATTTTCTACCTTGTCCAGAATCAGCTCGTCCGCCGGAAGCCATTTCACTGTTCTAAGCATCTCGCGTGTAAGCCACTTAGCGTTCTCGTGCTCAAGAAGTTCAAGCTTTCCGCTGATTATGGAACACAAAATGCAGTGCATCGTCAGGTGAAAAGCCGGATAATCGTATTCTACCGTACCGATGCACTTTTCAGCGCGAACTTCTGTCGCAAGCTCCTCCCGGATTTCGCGCACGATGCACTGTTCAGGCGTTTCGTCCGCTTCGATTTTTCCGCCGGGAAACTCCCACCATCCGCGCCAGTCGCCATATCCGCGCTGGGTTGCAAATAGTTCTTTCTTATGTGTCTCTAGATTTACGCGGAGACACGCTTTGTAAGAAGCTCGACCTCTCTTTTTCCTTTATCTGTAAGACTGTCGTGGGCGTAATCGGGATCGCCGTGACGAATGAAAATCAAACGCATTTTAACCTCAGCTATTAAGTGTTGAAAAAATCATCAACGTTTATGAACGGCTCATCTGGCTTCCGTCTAGAATAGATATCCTTGTAAATCAAGATGACACTTCTCCGGTGCTGGATAAAGTTCTCTTCATGGTCCAGAGCGACGTATTTGCAAGGCAGTGCTTCCAAAAACTCAATCATCGTCTTAAGAACCTGCTGATTGTAAAGATGATGCTCGCCCTTGTATTTACAGAACGCGCCGTCGCCCAAAAACGCATAATCACCGCAGATCATGGCAAGACATCCCTTCGCGTGGCATGACGGCATCGGCACTATCTGTATGTCATCAAAATCAGTCGGATTTGAGATTACAGTACCAGAGAACGTATATTTTTTCGTGTATCCGCTGACGTAAAGATTCTCATAAGAGACATGCGGCAAGTTCGCAATGTGGTCAGGATGAAAATGCGACAGGACGATATTTTTCTTTCCCTGAACGCTGTTGACGGCCTCAGCTGCCTTTTCGCCTGTCCCAACGTCGAAAACCCAAGTGCAATCATTCCCACGGATAAAAACGACATCGCAACAGAACGGCTTGAAAGTCGCCGGAAGATACGATATCCGGTCCGTAAGCGTCACAATCTGGGAACTTTCCGCCGTAGACATAGTGTTTGTCATTGGTTTTGTGATTTTTTTAAGCATAGCGTATTCTTGCAAAAAAGAATCTTTTGAGCAAGAGATGGGGTGTTTTAGGGAATGGCGAGAGGTGTGAGTTTGGCTGAGTGTACGCGAGTTCTGTGCGAGCGAGTTCAGGCGTGTTTTAGCGATGTGGTGAAAAAAATGCGTAAATACGCAAAAATTTCACGATAAAAAAGTTAAAGTTAGATATAACTTAAAGATATGAAGGGGAAAGATTTCCCCTAGCTCCCAAGTCCTCACTCGCCGTCCAAAAGTCCGGCTCGTTCCGGTCTTGTCCGCGACCCCTTCAAGCGGGGCAAAAGCTTAGTTCAGTTTCGCCCCGCAACGCCCCCAGGGGAAAGCTTGAAATACGTTTAATTAGAAAAATTACAAAACATAAGGAATCATTTTTTTCAAGTTATGTATTTATAAAAATATTGCAAATAAATAATAGTGAATATATAATCATGTTGGTGAAAAATTAAAAAACTCAAAACAGATATAACTGTTGTTCCAGAAGAAAAGATAAACAACAAATATGAAATAATGAAACTCCGAATTTCAGAACCTTTCATGAAAAATATCTCTGGAAGATTTTCATTATATTTTGGAAGACAAGGACTACCTGATTTAGATTTTGAGGAGTAATTGTGAATAAACCATTTTCTATTTTTTCTTTCTTTTCAGGCTCTGGTTTTCTTGATCTTGGTTTTGAAAATTCGGGTTTCAACATAAAACTCGTGAATGAGTTTTCTCCATCCTTTATAAATGCATATAAGTATTCTAGGAAATGTTTACAAATAGATTTGCCAGAATTCGGATATCAAAACAATGATATCAATGATTTCTTAAAAGATAGAAAAAAAGAATTAAAAGATTATTTAATTACAAGCAAAAAAGATTCTCTGACAGGATTTATCGGTGGCCCACCATGTCCAGACTTTTCTATAGCTGGAAAAAACAAAGGGAAAGATGGAGAAAATGGAAAATTATCTCTTTCATATGTAACATCAATAATTACTTTCTTACCAGATTTCTTTCTTTTTGAGAATGTAAAAGGTTTATGGAAAACAGAAAAGCATCGCACATTTTATGAAGAATTAAAAACTGTGTTACACAAATCTGGTTATTGTACGACAGAAAAATTAATAAATTCTCTTGAATTTGGCGCTCCACAAGACAGAGAAAGAATACTATTATTTGGTGTTAGAAAAGAACACTTAAAAAAAACTCAGTATAATAATAATGATCTAGTGAACTTTAATTGGAATACAAAATGTCTTTATTCTATTACAGATATTTTCTCAAAAAACTGGCCAGATATGGATCCTTTTTTAGAAGATTCTATTGTAAAGTGTCCAAATAATATTATTGAACCATTAACAGTAGAATACTGGTTTAAAAAAAATGATGTTGTTAATCATCTAAATGGGAAGGATTTCTTTACTCCAAAGGCTGGAATTACTAAAATGCAGAGTATACAAGAAGGTGATGTTCGAAAGAAATGCTATAAGAGGCTGCATCGATGGCGTTATTCTCCTACAGCGGCATATGGGAATAATGAAGTTCATCTTCATCCTTACAAAATTAGGCGGCTATCTGTTGCAGAAACACTTGCAATACAATCATTACCAAAAGAATTTTGTTTACCGCCAGAAATGACTTTAACA
>JAEEGK010028829.1_pt1 | contig 11112 bp, 10 predicted proteins | sample 8958771 | NCBI WGS metagenome assembly JAEEGK01 (sample SAMN16246547, study PRJNA631951) | gut metagenome | biome: gut microbiome; feature: rumen; material: SC-attached | host: Bos | place: Iran: Karaj | collected 2018-10 | reverse complement strand
TTAAAGCAAAAAAAAAAAATGAAAAAAACAAAAAAAAAAATAAAAAAAAAAAAAAAAAAAAAAAAATTATTTTTTCTTCTTTTTACTTTTACTTTTCTCTTTTCTTTTTTTTTTTTCAGGTTCTTTATTATCATTAAAATAAATAATTAACCATTTATTTAAATCTCTATTATACCCAATAGCAATTTGTACAATTCTCTCATCTTGAGTAGATTTTATTTCAACAACTTGACCAGAATCTAATTGATCTTGTAATTGAGGAGCTAATAAACAATCTTTACTTAAAAAAATAACATCAGACGAATTTTTAGGAACATTAATTTCAATAATTGGTCCATTTTCCATTTTTGGAATATCAACATCAGCATTTTCACTTTCATCTTCTTTATCTTCTTTTTTTTCTTCTTCTTCTTCTTTTTTTTCTTCTTCTTTTTCTTCTTCTTTTTTTTCTTCTTCTTTTTTTTCTTCTTCTTTTTTTTCTTCTTTTTTTTCTTCTTTTTTATCATCTTTTTTTTTTTTTGCTTTTTTAGGAGGAGGAATTTTTAAAACTTTTTTCGGTTGACCAAAAATCCATCTAATAGAATCATTCCAATATTCAGGTTTATAATCTTCAAAAATAGGAAATTCTAAATTATTAAAATACATTCCCATATTTTCAACTTTAGCAAAAAATTGTCCTAATATTTCAACATAATTTTTAGTATCAATTTTTAATATAGCATCATCCCAATTTTTAAAAAAATTAAAAGGAATTAATTTCATTTTTTTTATTTTTTTCATTAATCTCTTTTCTTCTTTTAATCTAGCTTGTTCTTTAGAGAAAAAACAACCATCTCTGAATTCACCACCAAAACCTAAATTATTCATATCAATATATTTTCCTGAACCATGCATTTTATGTTCTTTCCAATTTCCTTCATATCTGAAACCATCTGTAAAAATATATTTTCCAAATCCATGATGTAAACTATTCTTCCAAAATCCTTCGTATACATCACCATTACTATAATGATATATTCCATAACCTTCCATTAAGTCATTTTTCCATTGACCTTCATAATATTCTTTACCATCGTCACTGTTGTCTGATGTTTGATGTATTATCATACCATATCCATCACGTACTTTTTTACCTGAGGATTCTTGCTTATATGCACCTATGTATATTATCTTGTTTTGAAATTCAAATTTACCAAATCCTATTACTATTGGAAATGATTTTTTTTCTACTGGTTTTTGTACTTCTTCTTCTTTTTTACCCTTTTTTTTACCTTTGCCTTCCTTTTTTTTTGTAACTTTTGACATTTTTTTATTTTTTTTATTTTTTTAAAAGTTTTTTTTTATTAAAGTTTTTTTTAAATTTTTTTTTTTATTTTTAATTTTTTTTTTTTTGTGTTTTTTTTTTTTGTAATTATTTAAATGAATTAAATTTATTGAAATTATTAAATATTAATTTAATATTTATTTTGATTATATTAAATGTTTAATATTCCTTAATTATTTATCTAAAATTTAAAAATATAAAATATATACAAAAAAAAAAGAGAATTAAATGCCAAAAGTCGGAGGTCGTCGTAAAAAGACAAAAACACATGAAGAAGAAGAAGAATTAGGAAAAGACATACCAAGATGTAATAAAACTATTATATATAAATAACCTTTAAAAAAAATTAGCAATAATAATAAAAAGAGGAAAAGTTGGTCCATTTATAAAAAAATTAGTAAATGAAATGAGATTAGTAATGTATCCATACACAGCAATAAATTTAAAAGAATCAACATCAAATAATATAAAAGATTTTTTATCATTAGTAGACATTTACGGTTTATCACATATGATGATGTTTACAAATACAGAAAAAAATTCTTATTTAAGAATAGCAAAAATGCCAAAAGGACCAACAATTACATTTAAAATAAAATCTTATTGTTTATCTTCTGATATTTTTCAAAATGGTAAAAATAAAAAACCTTTAACTAAAAATTTTGATCATATTCCTATTATAATAATGAATGGTTTTAATTCTGTTAATATTAATGAAAAATATGATATGCCTTTAAAAACTATTTCTATGATGTTTCAATCTTTTTTTCCTCCTTTAAATTTAACAGAAGTACAAATGAAAAAATGTAAAAGAGTTGTTTTATTAAATTTAAATATTGAAAAAAATAGTGAACCTGAATTATTATTTAGACATTATGATATTGATATTGAAAAATTTTCAATGAAAAAAACTATTTCTAATTTAATTAATTTTAATGGATTAAATAAAGATTTAAGTAAATTTAATAATATTGCAGATTATGTATTAAAACAAAGTGGATTTACTGATCAAAGTGATACTGATGATAATATTGGAAATTGTGATATTATTACTGATAAAAATTTTAAAGAAGAAAAAATTAAAGTTAAATTAAGAGAAATTGGACCAAGATTAAATTTAACTCTTCATAAAATTGAAGAAGGTTTTCTTAAAGGAAATGTTATTTTTCATTCTTTGATTAATAAAAGTAAAAAAGAAATTCAAGAAATTATGAATGATTTAAAAAAAAAAAAAAATGAAAAAAAAAGAAAGGATTAAAGAACAAGAAAGTAATATTAAAGAAAAAGAAATTAAAAAAAAAGATAAAGTTGAGGAAAATGTTATTAATAATGAAGAGAAAAATTTAAAAATATTAAATAAGAAAGTTAAGAGAAATGAAAGTAAAAAAGATAAAAAAGAAAAAAATAAAAAAGGGAAAAAAAGCTTTATTAATCCACAAAAAGAAATTATTATGACTAAAAGAAGTATTAAACAATTTAATAATTTAAAAAAATATAAATAAATTTATTCATTAAATAGATTAAATAAAATATTTTATGTGTAAACATATTTTTTCAATTGTTTAATTTATATAATTAGAGAATTAATAATAAAATTATGTTTTTAATGATTTTTTACTTTTTTTCATTTTTTTACAAATATTAAAATTTTTTTTTAAATCTTAAAAATTTTCATAAGTTTCAATAATGGCCATAAAATAATTATAAATATTTTTTATTAAAATATATATATGAAAAAATATTATAAAAAAATAAAAATAAATCTAAAAATTTTTTATAATTAATGTTAATTTAATATATAATTTTTTTAGAAAATAAAACAAAAAAATATTAAAAACCAGAATAATAAAAAAACCAAAAAATAAATTAAATGAAATGTTTCAAACAAATAGACATGTATGGTCCAATTTTTACATTTACTGTATTCCATTCAAGACATTACAAAACAATCATAGGAGGAATTTTAACAATAATATCAATAATATTAATATTATTATTATGTTTTCTTTCTGGAAAAGATTTTTTTTTCAAAGAAAATCCAAAAGTCTTAATTTCAAATGAAAAACCAACAAAATACACAATATTTAACTTAACTCAAAATGATCTTCTTTTAGCATGGAGAATAAATGATATAAATGGAAATGAAGTAAATTTAACTGGAAAACTTTATCCAATATTCTATTATTTTTCAATAGAAAGATCATCAATATCAAGAAAAATAATAAGTTCTAATAGAATTAATTTAAAATATTCAAAATGTAATTATACAAGAAGAAGTGAATTAGATTGGTTATCTGATTTAAATGATTATTATTGTGTTGATTTTAGTAATTTATCTTTTGGAGGTGCAAGTGAAAATAGTTTTTTTTATTATTTTTCTATTTATATTTCTTATTGTGAAAATGGGATTAATTATAATGAAAGTAAATGTTCTTCTTTAAATGATTTAAATTCTTTTATTGATAATCAATGGGAATTTGAATTAATATATCCTGAATATTATTTTCAACCAAATGATTTAAGTAAACCTTTAAAAATATCTTACTCTTCATATCAACAAACTCTTACTAAAAATTTACAAAAAAAAGATGTTTTTACTTTTCAAAATGTTCAATTTAAAGATGATAAAGGAATACTTTTTAGTGATATTACAAATACAAATGTTATTGCTTTATCATCTTATACTAGTGATTATTTTTTAGTCGAAGATGAAAATTTAGTTAGTGAAGGAAAAAATTCTTTTATTTATTATTGTGATTTTTATATGAGTAAAGATTTTATTCAATATTCTAGAAGCTATTTAAAAATTCAAGATATTATTGCTGTTTCTACTTCAATTATTAAAATTGTTATTATTATATTTGAATTTATTTCTAATTTTTATGGTACTGCTGAAAGAGAAATGAAAATTATTAAAAGTTTTATTAATTTTGATAAAGAAAAAAAACAACAAATGATTAAAAAAATACATATTCCTAAAATTTGTAATACTTTAATTATTAATAAATCAAAACAATTTTCTAAAAATCCTGATTCTTTTTTTTCTTATTCTAAAATATCTCAAAATAGTGGAAGTGGAAATAATATATTAAAACTTAATAATATAAGTAGTAGTTCTTTTGATAATTTTGATAATGAGATAAAAAATGAGATAAGAATTAGTAAAACTATGGTTTTTAACTTATCACATAATGAATTAATTAAAGAAAAAAAAATAGATATTAGTAATATTCAATATAAAAATTTTCAGAAAATAATAGCAAATAAAAGTTTATTTCATTATAATCCAGGGCAAACAAAGTATAATCATGGATTTTTATTTAAATTTTATGCATTTGGTAATTTAGATTGTTTAAGAAATGATAAAAATTATAAAATTTATAAAAAAGCAAAAAAATATATAGAAAGATTATTTGATATATCTTATTATATTCAAATAATTAAAGAATTAAAATTTTTAGAAAGTATTATTTTAGAAGAAGAATATAGAAAATTAGCATTACAATTTTTAAAAAATCCAAATATTCATAATGAAAAAGAATTAAATTTTTTTTATGGAAATATTTATCAAGATCAAGAATTATTTAATTTTGATATAATAGTTAATAAATTTAAAGAATTAAGAGATATTGAATATGGTTTTAAAGTAAATAATACGAATAAAAAATTAGATGTTGTTATAAATGATATTGATAATAAAATAATATCATTCCTTGACAATGATATACAAAATAAAATTGAACAAAAATAAAAAGATAAATTTATAATATTAAATATATATAAAATGAAGTTATTTATATTAAATAATCATTTTAAGTTATTTTATATAAATTAAGTATTTAAAATAGATAAATATAAACAATTTTCATTTTATAAATAAAAAAAAATTAAAATAACTCAAAAAAAAAAAGAATTAAAAAAAAAATAAATAAAAAATAAAAATGTACAAAACTCTAATAACACTTATAACAATAATAACAAGCCTAAAAATAACAAAAGAAGCAAAAAGTGAAAAATCAAAAAGTCCTCATTGTACATTAACAAAAAGTCCAAGTAAAGACCCATTTCCTTCTTTAGTAAAATGTTACAAATATAACAATGAAGCATGTTGCATGAGTGTACATGACGATTATATAAGTAATTACATAAATAGTATATTAACAGAACCATGTTTAAGAAAATATTCTGAATTTGAAGATTTAATGTGTTTTGGTTGTCATCCGCTTGAAAAATATTATATTAATGAAACAAATAAAACAATTTTTATTTGTGAAGAATTTGCAATGAGATTATGGAATGCTACTGAATTAAGTGAATTAAATGAACCAACTACAATTTTTGATAATTGTGGTTTTAAAGTTGATTTTCTCGAAGATAATAGTAATAATTATAAATTTATTATTCCTAGTCAAGAATGGAATAGTTTTTTTGATTTTTTTACACAAATTCATATTCCTTTATATGAAGATTATAATTTTGTTTTAGTTCCGAAAGATGGTGATGTTTCTTGTTATAATTTTGGCTATTTTGTTAAAAGGAATTTTTGGATTATTTTTATTTCTTTTTTTATTTTGGTTTAATCAGTTTTTATTTTGGATTTTTTATATTAGGTTTTTATTTTATGATATTATTATATTAATTAAATTGTTGTTTTTTTTTATTTTTTTATAAATTATTTAATTATTTGAATTTAAATTTTTTTTAGTTAAAAATTAATGTTAAGACAAGAAATAAATAATGAGAAAGATTTATTGAATATTAAATCTCTTCATATTTCTAAAAGTATTAACTTAATTTTATCTTTTCTTCCTGGAATATTTAATAATGATACATATAAAAAATTGCTTTTATATAAAATAAATTCAAAATCAAACACAAATGAAAATCAAAATAATAAATCAAATGACTTAAAAATTTCATCTTCTTCAAGTTCATTTATTTCAAATAATGATGATAAAGAAAATAAAAAAATAAATAATAAAACATTACAAAATAATTTTAATTTAAGAAGAAAAATATTAAATACTCCAGATATAAAGAAATTCAGTTTAACTAAAAATGAATTTTTAAACAATAAAGTTACTCCTTTTTCAGAAGGAAAAGTTGTTGTTAATAATTCGACTAATTTATTTTTTATTATTCAACCTTTTAAATGTGGAATTCAACAGTTTTTTCTTCCAATTATTTTAGATTTGAATAATAATAATAATTTATTATTTTATAAAATTTTAAGTCAAAACATTTTCGAAATTTCAAAAAAAATTGAATTTAATAATAAAATAATAAATGATTTTAAATATAATATTATTAATGAAATAAAAAAATTAATAAACCAAATTTTCATTTGCAATAAAGAAAATAATTTTAATTTATTTATTTATGGTTCTTTTTCTAATGGATTAAGTATAGAAACAAGTGATATTGATTTATTAATAACTTATAATCAAAAAGTAAATTGTAATCAAATATTAATTGATGAATTAAGTGATAAAATAGAAAAAAGTAATATTTTCAAATCAACAAAAAAAATAATTCATACTCATGTACCAATAATAAAATTAACTTATGAAATATCAAATAAAAATATTAATAAAATTGGAGTTAATGAAATTAATATTGATATTTCATTTGAGAATATTTATAAAAAGAAAATAATTCCATCATTATTAATAGTAAATTATATAAAAACTTCTTTAAACTGTGTTCCAGGAGGAAAAAAAATAATATTATTATTAAAGAAATATTTGCACAATAAAAATTTAAATTCATATTATAATGGTGGATTATCATCATTTTCTATTTTTTTACTAGTTTTTTCCCTTTTTAAATATAGAATATTTTTAAAAGTAAATATTAAAAATGATAATCTTGGTTTATTTTTAATTCAGTTTTTAGATTTTTATTCTCAATTTGATTTTTCAAAATTTGGAATTGATATAAATAAAATTAATCCTTATTTTTCATTACAATTATATAATTTTTCTTTTTCTGACTTTGGTGGTCCTGTTATTATTGATCCAATTACTAAAATGAATATTGGAAGTAATTCTTTTAGAATTGATGATATTAAAATTTGTTTTAGAAATTTTAAAAGTAATTTATATAAATTGTATGAAAAAGATAAAAAGGAAAATGAGTTTTTTTATTTGAATATTGAAAATTATGTTGAATCTTGTTTAAATGATAATATTGAAGAGATATAATGTAAATTTGTATATATATATAGAAATAATTAACAAATAAATTTTATATGTTGGGAAATATTATATATTTTTTTATTGTTTAATTAAAAAAATATTTATTTTATGGAAATTATTAAATAAAAATTTGGAAAAATAAAAATAAATATTTTAATAAAAAATAATAGATTTATAATATTTTTAATGAGAACATAATTCAATTAATGCCATTTGATAATCGCTATTTATATTTTCTTTAATATCATCAATAATTTCTTTATTAAATAACGCTTTATAATAATGTATAATTTGAGTTAAATCAAGTTCACTTCTACTAACTAAAATTCTAATTAAAAGATTTATTTTTATATCATTATTTAAGTCTTTAATAATTGAATTAATTCTTTTTGCAAAATATTCAGAAGGTGAAATAATTAAAAATACAATAGAATTAACATAATTTTGGATTTCATTTGGAATATTTTCTTTAATAAAATCTAAAATTGTCTTATTTGATAGTTTATGATATTCTCTTACAATAATTGATAATTCTTTTTGAGAAGAATTTTTAATTATATTATAAAATATTTCTGTTATTTCTTCGTCTTCTGCTTCAAATAATTCTTTTGCTTGATTTTTACTTTCTTCAATATTAAATTCTTTATTATCATCTTTTTCTGAATTTAATAATATTAATATTAAATTTTGAATATTTTCATCTTTAATATTATTCTTTATATTTTCTTCTAAATCTTCAGAAAATTTTTCTGAATATTTTTCTTTTATTTTATTAATTAACCATATTGGTTTATTTGACACAATTTCTAATATTGTTTCTATATCACTTTCATTTTCTTTCAGTGAATTTTTTAAAAAAATACAATCATATTCTATTGCATTTGTAAATAAAGCAAACATTAAATCATTATATTTTTCAACTAAAATATTTTTTATATCTTCTAATATATTAGAATTGAATTTATCTTTATATGCTTTTTTTAATTTTAATCTTTGTGAAATTGTGTAATTTGTAACTAGTTTTATAAAAGAATCTTCGTCATCTGAAAAAGAATTTAATGCATTTTTAAACGTGTCGACATCTGTCATTTTTAATTTATTAATTTATTATTTTTAATATAATATTTTATTTAAATATAATTTTGTGTTATTTTTTCAATATATAAAATTATTTATGATTTTTTATTTAATAATTATATTTTAATTACTATTTAAATTTCCAATGTGAACTTCATTTAAGATATTATTACAATTTTTTTCTCTTTTTGAAAAAAATGGATTTAATATTAAAACCGGCTTTTTATGAATTAAACTTTCATTTAATTCCTTTTTATTTATTTTATAATCAGAATTTGTTTTAAAAATACATTTTAAATTACTTTTAAAAATAACATTAAAATTAGCATAAATAATTTTTAAATCCATAAAATATGAATTTGGTAAAGGAATAGGATGATATATAAAGCATAATTGAATATAAAAAAATATATTTTCAATTATTGTTATATCATCAATAATATATTCTTTTTTAATAAAAAAATAAACTAAATTAAAAACTAAATGAAAAAGATTCATATGAAAATGTTTATTAATTTTATTTTTTTTTATTTCCAAAGATATAATCAATTCAGAATTCCTATTACTAGAAAATATTAAAAATCCTTGAGTAAGATTAATTTTTCTTGTAATTCCTTCTACAAAATAATTATTTTATATTATGTTATAAAATTATCATTTATTAATAATAAAGAATTAAAAGCAAATAAAAAGATAAAAATGAATTGAATTAATTTTAAACGAAAATATGATGGAATCTTTTCCTTTGAAATTAAATCATAATAATGATATTTTAACTCTATTTCATAATATTCTTTATTATTATTTAATACTTTTATATTTTTTAAATATCTTGTTTGTGTATCATTTGATTCTACTATATTATAATTAATTGAGTGAAAAGGAGAATTATGATTTAAATAATATTTATTTAAATACAATTTCAGTTTTCCATTTAAGGAATTATTAGGAGGATTAATTAAATGAAATTTATATATTTGTATTATTTCACTATTATCTTTATAAGATGGAAATCTTGATAAAAAACAAATATAGTATTTTGAAACTGAAAGAATAAAAATGGTAATTTCAAAAATTGAATAAATTGACATTTCTTTGAATAAAAATTAATAAAAAAATAAAACTATATAAACATATAAAAAAATAATAATTAAAATATTAAAAAAAATTTAAAAAAAATAAAAAAAACGAATAAAAAACCAACACTATTTAAAATAATATTAAATTCAATATTAACATTATTCCTTTTAATAATCTTTTTTTATTCTTGGACAGTATTAGAAAGAACATGGGAACTTCTTTTTTATTTAACATTTTGGTCTCTTTGGATGGATCAATTTTACATAACTTCAATAACAATATGTGATATAGTATCATATTTTAAAATAACAAATTTTCCAAAATTTAATTCTTTTATAAGAAATACTTATATCAGAATAGTTATTCCATATGCAATAAGTGTTGTTTTTTTATATTGGATGTTAATTTTATTAGGAAATGAATTTCAACCTATTTCAAAAGGATTTTCTATAATTTCTAGTATTTTTTTACATGGTTTAGTATGTTTTTTTGTTTTACTTGATGCTTTTTGGAGTGAACATTTATATATTAAAAATTATCTTTTTGATATTTTAATTATAAGCATTATTTACTTTTTTTATATTTTACTTCTTGGTATTGGAAAATATATTTTATATTTTGATACTTATGATTTTATGATACTTTGTAATGAAAGACAAATTAGTTTTGCTGCAATTATTATTTATGTTATTATTTTAGATGGGTTTATTGTTTTTCAAATTATTGCTTATTATTTTTTTATTAAAAGTGATGATGATATTTTTAGTAATAAAAATAAAGATGAAAATGACGTTAAAGTTGTAAATATTATTGAAGTAAATAATATGAATAATAATTAAATATAATTAATATTAATTAAATATATTATATTGGGTAATATAATAAAAATTAAATATTTAATAATTGATAATTATTTTAAAATATATAATTTATTTTTTTACCGAATCTCTCCAAACATCAAAAATTTATTTTTTTTTCAAAAATAGATAATTATAATGGAAGATGAAAAAATTCATAAAATTTTTTTTATATATGCATCACAAAGATATTATGCACAAAATATACAAATTAATCCTGAAAAAAATAAATTTATTCAAAATTTTAAGAATGAATTAACACAAGAATTCTTAAGTCCAAATAGATTGACATATATTATTAGATTATATTCAATATCTTTTGACTTAGAAAAAGTTGATGAAGAAATTTTTACTTTAAACTTAGAATATAAAAATAATACCTTTAAATCAGAAAAAATTAAATTTAATAAATTAAAAGATAATTTTATTTACAATTATAAATTCAATGATTATTCAGGTTTCTTTAAAAATGTTTCTCCCCCTGAAAAATATTCTTTATCCTTATTAAATCAATTTAATATTTTCAATGAATATTTAAGTAATAATAATTTAAAAAAATCACCTACCAAAGAATCAT
>JAEEGK010028828.1_pt1 | contig 11112 bp, 9 predicted proteins | sample 8958771 | NCBI WGS metagenome assembly JAEEGK01 (sample SAMN16246547, study PRJNA631951) | gut metagenome | biome: gut microbiome; feature: rumen; material: SC-attached | host: Bos | place: Iran: Karaj | collected 2018-10 | reverse complement strand
CTTCGTTCGTTCCCGTACCGAACATGGGCACATTGCGTTCGTCAAAGCCTGTACGTCCGGCACCTTTCTTGTGGTCGTAGAGTCCGTCTTTCGAACCGTCTGAGTTCACGGACCCGTCATACCAGTCGAACATCATCACGGGGAGAATCTTGGGGAGACATTCGCCGAGAACTCCCGGATATTCCGTGAAGATTTCAGGCGCACTGTAGGGATAGGCGACAATCCAGACCGTATCGCTCAAAGCCATGACTGAATCTAGGCTAATCGGTTTCACCTCGGTTTCATCTTCCGTCGGACCTTCCAATCCGATAAACGTTGTTCCGATAGTCTGCTTGAAATAGACATTTGCCGTGTCCGTAGTTTTGGGAATTCTGCTTTCGAACCAGCCGCAATACGGCGAACCGACAGGAATCATGTAGTTTTCCACGCCATTCAGGTACATGATGGCATTCGTATTTGTCCACGGCGTGAGGAAGCGAATGTGCCTCTTGGGTTTCGGGGTAATTACAGGCTTTGTTTCGGAATACGTCAATGTATCTTCGTCAAGGACAATCCAAACTTCCAGCTTGGTCTTGTTCGTTCCGTCGGCGTAATCCGCATCCCTGTACTCAGGGAACAGTTCCCCGAGGAGAGGCTTGTTGTTGGGGCTCAGATCCGTGCGGCACGAGTTGCCGTTACATCCAAGCCCAAACTGCAGTCTGCGCACATCCTTTTTGCCGTCTGCCAGGCGCTCGTTGGTAAACTCGATGGTAAACGTGCTGTCTTCGCCCTTTTCCAGCGACTTATACACAAAATTGCTTTCGTTGTCTGCGTAGTACAAAACATTGCCATCATATATGACATGTGCAATCGCAACCGTCTGCGCTAAAGCGCAGGCACTTAAAAATGCCAAACACACCAAAACCCTGCAAATAAGTCCACTGAACCTCATCCGCGACTCCTAGATTACCTATTTCCCCTAATCCCACAGTGCTGCCCATACACATTCGTCAAATATAAAAATAAAGTGCCGATGTCAATAGGCTTGGTTCGCAAAAGAACGATTTTGAAGGAGTTTTTCGATGTTTTGCCGTAAAGTAAAATAAAATAAACAAAAAATACGCTAGGGGAGTTGGTTATTGGTCGTTGGTCTTTAGTCATTGGTTATGAGCTGGATCTAACGAAAGTCCATTCCTACTTGAGAAAAAAAATCCTACCTTTACATTGTAAATTCAAAATGGAGACTAAAATGAATCGTGTTTACCTCGTTGCGACGGCTGCCGATAAGATGGAAGCCAAAGTCCAAGAAATTGTCGATGCCGTTACCAAGGCAGGCCTCATAGCCTCGGTTTACAAGCCGCTCGATGTCGTGAATGCAGCTGATAGCGTCGAAGAAATCAAGGCTGGCAAGTCCGCCGTGCTCATGGAGAAGATTTGCGCCGATTTCCTCAAGCAGGACTTTGATGCAGTCGATGCCGTGGTCGTGGAAGGCGCAACAGGCATGAACGACGTCATTGCACACAAGTATAACGACGATCTCGCTTCCGCTCTCGACGCCAAGGTCTTTGCCGATGGCGAAGATGCCGAACTATTTTGTCCAAAACGTTTGCTCCGCTGCGAAAAATGCCTCGCCGGCGACCTCGCCGAGCCGGCAGCCGAACGCCGCGTAAGCCAGGCCATGTTCCGCGCAAGCCTCCTCTCTAAGGCTTCCAAGTGCGTCAAGCGCATCGTGCTCCCGGAAGGTTCTGAACCGCGTACCGTGCAAGCCGCATGTCTCGCTGTCGAACGCAACATTGCCGTGCCGGTGCTCATTGGCAAGAAAGAAGAAATCGAAGCTACCGCAAAGTCTGTGGGCGTGAAGCTCCCGGCCAACATCGAAATTATCGAACCGAGCGCAGAACTTGCCGAAAAGTACGTGCCGACTCTCGTGGAACTCCGCAAGGCTAAGGGCATGACTCCGGAATCTGCACGCGCCGCTCTTTCTGACAACGTAATGCTTGCAACGATGATGCTCAAGTTCGGCGAAGTCGATGGCCTCGTTTCCGGCGCCATCCACTCCACGGCAGATACGCTCCGCCCGGCCCTCCAGATTATCCGCACCGCTCCAGGCGTCAAGTCCGTAAGTTCCGTGTTCTTCATGTGCATGAAGGACAAGACCTACATCTACGGTGACTGCGCCATCAACCTGAACCCGCTCGCCGAAGAACTTGCCGATATCGCCCTCCAGTGCGACGACACCGCAAAGGCTTTCGGCCTCCCGAGCCGCGTGGCCATGCTCTCTTACAGCACCATCAATTCGGGCAAGGGTCCGGATGCCGACCTCGTCGTAGCCGCTACGGCTGCTGCAAAGGCCGCCCGCCCGGAAATGCTCGTCGATGGCCCGCTCCAGTACGATGCAGCAACCGTACCGAGCGTGGGCGCCCTCAAGGCCCCGAACAGCCCGGTCGCCGGCAAGGCTACCGTGTTCGTGTTCCCGGACCTCTCTGCCGGTAACATCGGCTACAAGGCCGTACAGCGCAGCGCCCATGGCACAATCGCTATCGGCCCGATGCTCCAAGGCTTGGCCAAGCCGGTGAACGACCTCTCCCGCGGCGCCCTCGTCGAAGACATCGTCTATACGATTGCCCTCACCGCCGTACAGGCTCAAAAGTAAGAGACCTCTCGCACTTTGCACTTGTCTCCCCAGCCGTCATCCTTGACCGACAACGGGGAAACCATAAAAAAAGCGGACTTTCAAGGTCCGCTTTTTTTGTGTGTATTGCGAGTGTTTCTCGCTTATTTTTTCTTATTCTTCGCTCTCATCTCTTCGATGGCTTTTCGGATGACTTCGCCGTCTTCGAGGTGCTTTTTGGATAACTTGTTCCGATGCTTGCGGTCGATGATTTTCCACAGTTCCTTCAGATGCCAGCGGGCTCGTTTGTCTTCAAGAATGTATCCAGGACGAACGCCTTCGTTCAACCCTTGCACTATCAGTTCCATTGCGTCATCGTAACGTTTCTGGTCATAGCGCAGTTCTGCGAGAAAGTAATAGTTGTAAATATCCTTGCGGTTCTTTTCCAGCGCAAGGGAAAGGTACTTGTCTGCAAGCTTTCCATCCGGCCAGGAGAGAATCAACGGCACGTACGGCAATACGAAATGCGCACGTCCGAGAATCTGCCAGTCTTCCGCCTTGGTGGCGACATCGCGGACTTTGCCGGCGATGCCTTCCTTGAGCGACGTGAACACGTTCCTTTCGGAGCCCCACATGGAGAGAGTCGAGGCATAGACGTGGGCGATTTCCTTGTTGTCCGGGAATTTCTCGTAGGCGCTTGCGCTTGCGTCCAACAGCGAATCCAGATGGAGCTGGCGCTTCTTTTCTTCAAACTGCACGAATCTGAAGCAAAAGTAAAGCGCCTTGACATAGCCTTCTGTGGCCGCTTCGAGGACGGTGGAATCCTCCATCGCCTTCTTGTAGGCTTCCTTCATTATTTTTGCGTTCTTGGCATCGGCCTTGTCGCCGTTCGCGCGTACAGCTCGCGCCGCATAGCAGGAATCCGCCAATTGCAAATACTCGTTCGCACCTGCGAAGTTAAACGCAAGCAACAAAGTAAGCAGAATTGCGAACAGAATGTTGGACGTAATCTTCATGAAGACGTTTAAACTTTCCAGTTCTGGAGGAGTTTGTTCACCATGGCAATGCGGGTCTTTTCTTCCTCGGTGCCGTGGAACGTCTTGAACAAGAGATTACGGTATTCCATCAAGGCTGTGCGAATAATGACTTTTTCTTCTTTTTTGAGCATAATGTATAAATGAATTTAAGGGTTACTTGCTGCGTTTGCCCTTGCCGGAGAAGTAGTCCTGCTGGCGGGTGGCACCAAGAACGGCGTGCCAGAGAGTTCCGTTGGGGTTAATCTTTTTGCGTTCGTTGACCGCATATTCTATGGGAACGTGCGAGAACGCCCCGTTCATGCTGCCGACGACCATGTCCGTCTTGCCAGCCATGCCGGCGTGGACAGCGCTTTCGGCAAGTTGAAAGCAGAAAATGGCGTCCGTGCCCTTGGCGGGGATGCTCCTCACCATGTAGCTCGGGTCAAAGTACTTTATGTTGATTTCTTTTCCGATGCTATCAAAGTGTTCCTTGATCTTCATGGCAAGGAATTCGCCGATGTCGTTCTTCAGGATGTTCCCGCTTGCGTCGCGGCGTTCTTCCTGGTTCTTGAAAAGTTCCTGGCCGGCGCCTTCGGCAACCGCAATTACGGCATGGGTTTTTCCGTTACCGTAGCGGCTTTCGAGCGCCTTAAAAAGACCGCCTTCGCCTTCGAGTTCAAACGGGACTTCGGGCACAAGGCAGAAGTTCACCACAGTCGTCGCAAGCGATGCATAGGCGGCGATAAAGCCGGAATCGCGACCCATGAGCTTCACGAGGCCAAGACCGTTGTAGGCGCCATTCGCTTCGATGTGGGCGCTTGTGATAACGTCTGTCGCGCTGAGCACGGCCGTTTCAAAGCCGAAAGTCCTGTCGATGAGGTTCAAGTCGTTGTCGATGGTCTTGGGGATGCCGATAACAGAAATGGGCTGCCTGCGTTTCTTGACTTCTTCGGCAATCGCATGCGCACCGCGAAGCGTACCGTCACCGCCGATGCAGAACAACACGTTGATGTTCAGGCGCATGAGCGTATCGACCATGATGGAGGGATCCTGCATTCCCCGGGAACTGCCAAGGATGGTACCGCCGTCTTCCTGGATGGCATCGACGACATCAGGATCGAGTACGATGGGAGAATAGCCGTAGTTCGGGTTCAACCCACGATAACCATAGGGGATACCGAAGATGTTCTTTACGCCATAATCGAACCAGAGCACTTGTACGAGGCCCTTGATGACGTTGTTGAGACCGGGGCAAAGTCCGCCGCAAGTGACGATACCGGCGCGAGTCCATGCCGGGTCGTGGAAAATGATTTCACGTGGTCCCGCTGTTTCGAGGGAGGGAACCGGAATGCCCTTCGCGAGATATTCGGAGATGAGGTTGACGTCGGTCGTGAGGCTAATCTTGTCGTTTTCGGAAACGAACGGCACCCCGTTCATCGGGGACTTGAGCGTGCCCTTGCCAACGGTTTCAATGGAAAGATCATAATCCAACGGATTCTTGATAATATCGTCCTGAGTCATACCACGCCTCTTTGAATTTTAGGGTTCCACTATTAAGCGGGATACCCTGAAAAAATATAGTAAACGATAAAACCCAGTTCTTTCGTCTCCACAAAGTGGATAACATCCACTAAGGGGCAAAGCCGCAAGTGTTGTACATCTCGTCTGTAGCCGCTTGCGGCGTTCTCTCGTCTAATTAAATCGACAATGACGGGAAGTGTATTTTTGTGCGCAGACCGGGATTTGCGTTTTCGAGTTCAATCCGCATATTGCATAAATGGCACAATTTCTTTACCATCGAAAGCCCGATACCCGTGCCGCTCGTCTGTCTCGTCATTTCGTTTTCAACTCTGTAAAATTCCTGGAAGACTTTTTTCATTTCGCTCGGCGGGATTCCAGGACCATAGTCGCGCACAGCGAGATACATGTCCGTATCCTTGATTCTAAGCTCGACATGGATCATCTTGTAATCGGCGTTTTTCGAGAACTTGAGCGAGTTATCGACAAGGTTCATGAGAATCTGCATGATGGCGTCACGGTCGATCATGAGACAGATGTTGTTGGCGTCGGTGTCCGAAGAGACGGTGAGCTCGAATCCCTGCTTCTCGACGTTCTTGCTGTAAGTCGAAACAAAGTCATCCAGCACATCCTTGGGCTTTGCCATGCGGAGCTGCACATTCCAGCGGTTGCCGTCAAGCTTGGAGAGGTTCAGCACATTCTGGATAAGGCGCGAAAGACGGTCCGCCTCGCTTGCAATTTGTCCATAATACTTCTGCTTTTTCTCCTCGCTTGCGACCCATGCGTTTTGCAGAAGTTCCGCATACATCTTGATGGCGGTGAGCGGAGTCTTGAGTTCGTGCGTAATGGCGGAGACGAAGTCCTGACGTTTGGCGGCAAGCTTCATGCGGCTCTGCGTCACGTGGTAAATCGAAATGAGACCTATGGCGAGAACGGCAAGCATCAGGAATCCGATGAAAAAGACAAATTCGCCGCCAGGCGCCTTCTGCGTCGTGTACATCTTGAACGTGATTTCGGAAAGGGGCGCCTGTAAGGGCTCGGAAAGAAGTTCCGTCGTTATGTTGTTGCGTTCTCCGAAGGCGACAAACGGTCTCTTCTTGTGGATAAACGTTAAAACAAGCGGATCCTGCTGGTTCCCTTTCGTGACGCCCTTGTACTTCTCGATTTCATTCTTGACAAGGTTCGTGAGGTAAACCCGTGCGTCCACGATAAAGCCTTGGATGAATACATCTACGCCGCGACGGACTGTGCGGTGGAAAATTATGTAGTTCGAATCGACAATCGCCTGGAAGAAGTCGATTTCCGCTTCCATCGAGTGAGTCGTTTCCGGATTGATCAGGCGCACCAGAAGCCCTGTCGTATCGAGCTTCGTCGATTCAACGCCGAACGCAAAGTCCCCTGTTTCGGTAATTTGTTCAACACGCGGCTTGATATTCTTTTTTTTACGCTGCGTACTCGAAATGTCCAGGTCCTGCTTGTAAATCTGGTCGATAAGCTTGCTGTCGTTCTTGTGCGTCGAATCGTCCTGCTTTTCGGCGCTGCTAGACAAAGGCAAGCTCGTCGCAAGCGACATCGCAGGAAATCCCGAAGTATTCAGGATATTGCTTATTTTGTTTCTAATGGCCAGACGTTGTTCCCTATCGACCATGGGGATTTTTTCGAGGACCCCATCGGGAAGCACAGGCGTACTCAAGTTGCCGGAAGGGTCTAGCTGGAAATGCCCGACGAGCCCGACATAATGGCTGCGGAGCGGGAATTCCGCCAGTTCGGACATGGTGATTTCTTCGCCGCCGAACACGGGAACCGAGCGGATGAAACGGTAGTCGGCATAAGAGCGCCTGTCCTCGATGGCAAGGTCCGCCGTGATGTTCTTGTTCAAGTTCTGGAGTACGGAGAACGCATGTTCCTTATAGCCAAAAAGCGACGAAGCCTGCAACTGCGCGTAGGAATGACTTAAAAGCACTATTACGGGAATCGCAATAATGATAAAAATCGCCACAAAAATGAGACGATCTTTTGATGCAACGATCAGGCTCCGAAGAGCCCTGATCTTGCTAGAGAGGTATGTATATAACTTAGTTATACGGATTTCTCGCATTCTGGAGCCGAGCGCATCTGATAACCTTCACCACGGAACGTGACAAGGAGTTTCGGATGTGCCGGATCGTCTTCAATTTTCTTGCGGAGCTTGGTGATATGGATATCGACCGTGCGCGTATCGACGGATTCCGCATTTTCGTAACCCCAGACCTTGCGGAGGAGTTCGGAACGCGGAATAGCGTGATCGCGGTTATTCCACAGGTATTCAAGAATTTCAATTTCCTTGCGGGTGAACGCCAGTTCTTCCGTACCGCGGACGCCCGTGTATTCACGGAAGTTCACGCGGAGGTTGCCTGCTACAAGCTTGCCTTCGTTTTCCATCGTCTGGCGACTACGGCGAAGCACTGCTTCGATACGCGCGAGGAGCATCGGCACGGAGAACGGCTTCGGGATGTAGTCGTCGGCGCCGAACTTGAGCCCGTTGATGATATCGTCATCGGAATTCTTTGCAGAAAGGATGATGATGGGGAGGCTCTTGTCCTTTTCGCGAATCTTGTCGCAAACGGTAAAGCCGTCCATGCCCGGAAGCATGAGATCCAGCAGTACAAGTCCGTACTGTCCGGAAAGTGCTTCGGCAAGGCCGCTTTCGCCGTCAACAACGTGCTTGACGCGGTAACCGTTGAGCTCGCAGAGGTCTACGAGGCCTTCGGCAATGGCAATTTCATCTTCGATGATGAGGATGTTTGTGCTGCTTGTATTCTGAGTCATTCTTGGATACCTACTCTCTTCTAACCAACTTTTTTAATCTACAAAATTAGAGGGCAAAACCGCCACCGATTTCAAATGCAAAGTTACCGGCGTCGATATCGCTATCGTATTCACAGCCGAGGTAGCACTTGACGTTTGCATAAGCTGCAATCGGGATGATCGGGAGCTTGAAGCGGACACCGGCGAGCAAGTGGATGCCGATGCTCTTTTTGAGGCCTTCGTCCTTGGCGTAATCAACAACCTTGCTCTTAAGTGCATTGACGAGTTCGTTTTCGTCTGCAGGATAGTTGCCATCAGCAAATGCCTTGTCAAACACGCCTTCAACAAAGGCCTTGTTCAAGACGAACGTGTTCCAGTGGATGGTGAGACCGCCACCGACGTACGGACGGATCGGGAAAAGCGGGATGGAGAACGGCTTCGTGACGGAGAGGTCTGCGTTCATGGCGATGTACTTCGGAGTTGCCTTTGCAAACGGGGTGCCGCCGAGTTCAATTTCCAAAGGATGCTTTACCGGTTCACCATCGTCGTAAGTCCAGAGAGCGGCGTTATAGGAGGCGAATTGGATATTGAAGGTGGCTTCGAGATCAACGAACGGGAGAACGTCGACCCATGCCTTGAAACCGAAGCCCTGGATATAGGAGAAGTTGCCATGGCTAAAGCCAAGCTTGCCTTCCAAGTTCACGTTTTCGGTCTTGAAGTCAGCGCGGTCTGCTGATCTGAGCTTGGTACCTACAGCCGGGGTGTAGTGGGCGCCGATACCGGCGATAGCGAATGACTGAGTAGCAAGCAATGCAGCTGCTGCAAAGATCAATTTGAAGTTCATTTTTTGCTCCTAGGAATGTTTTTGACTTCAAACTAAATAATTATTTAGCAAAGTGGTATTTACATTTCAGAAAATGATGCTTTTTCGCCTAATTATGTGAAGGTTACTTCACGGCAGGCACAAAGATGAACTTCTTTTCGCCCTTTTTCACGGGCACGCTGCCAAAATTGAATACCTTGACTGTACCAGTTTCGCCTTCTGCAGCAACGGAGACTTCGTGTGAACCCGGCTCGACGGGGATACGTGTCATCTGGATGGAGTTCGGCAAGAAGAGCGCTATGCGGAGGTCCGCCTTTTCCATCTGGTCTTGGGCAATGTCCGTGCTGATGCTTGTGAACAGGTTGAGGATGGCGTTGTCCGACTTCATGGCCTTTTTGGCAGCCTGTGCGGCGATAGTGCGGAGCACGACGCGGATGGCGGTGCGGGTCATGGTGTTTGCAAAGTCGTCCTTGAGGTTCATTTCAAGTTCCTTGTCGAGCGCCATCATCTTTTCGGGACGTATTCCGGACTGGTTGTCTACAGTGACGTTGAAGCGCTGCACCTGGCTCCTGAACGAATGCGCTTCAGGGAGTGCAAATGCGATGTGGAAAGTTTCTCCGTTGCTTGCACCTGCGACGGGCGGGGCGCCTACGGTCGAGCTTGTCACCTTGCCGGTCTTTGAATCCTTGTAGCTAAGGTTCAGGAGGCCTCCGCTCACATAAGTTCCGGACATCTTAAGTTCGGTGAGGATCGGTCCGTGGCCTGCGTAGCCGATGACGATGATTTCTTGCCCGAGGTCGTAAGCGGCTTTTGCCTTTGGCGTTTCAAGGGAATTGTCAAGCTTGAGCGTCTTGATGTCGTCTTCGCGGTCATTGCGTCTTAAGCATTCAATGATGAACTCGCGTGCTTCCTTGGGGAGGTTCAGGATGTTTTCGTTAAAGGCCTTGACCGTCTTGTAGTAGGCAATGGCGGCTTCGTCCGGTTCGCCTGCCATTTCATAGACGATTGCCGTGAGGTAGCGTAAAAATCCGTTGTCGTTAGTCTTGTCGTTGTCTTTCTGGTAGAGCTCCGTCATTGCCTTTTGGGCGCGGTTCACTTCGATCATGGCGCCATCGACATTCTTGAGGGCGAGGTAGTTCATGATCTGCATTTCGTGGAGCACGAGCACTTCGAAGGGGCGTGCACGGTAGGGGCGGATGTTGTCGTTTGTGACGATGGCGGCGGCTTCGTTTGTTACAGAATGCGTGTAGAGGTCGTCGTAAATCTTTTCGGCCTTGTCGAAGTTCTGGGCACTTTCCTTGTAGTTTCCGTTGTAGTGGTAGAGTACGCCCAGATCAAAGTAATAGAGGAACTCGGTCTTTTCGCCGTAGAGGTCTTCTTGCTGTTTCTTGACTTCGTTGATGGCGGCTTCGAAGCCGTTATGCTCAAATACGGGGGCGAGAGCCTCGTAACGAGTCATGGACTTGTTTGCGCAAGCCATAAAAAACAAAGTCGTAGCAAGGAGTAAAATAAGTCGTTTCATATAAGTATAATTTATATAAAAAATGCTCGCGGGTGCGAGCAAAATGAGAGTCTGAGCCGAAGGCTCTAAGCAGATTAGAACTTCACGCTGCTCTTGGACATGTACTTCTTAATCTTCTTATCGCCAAGCCAAAGCTTGCGGTGGCTCTGGATGTCGGTGAGTTCCATGTCGATCTGGTAGTAGACCACCTGTTCGCCACCTTCCTGGTCGATGATGGAGTTGATGGTACCGGTGAGCATGAGGTCTGCGCCGATTTCCATGCCGGCGTCCTTCTGGGTTTCTTCGGTCACGTTGCCCTGCTGGTCGGCGAGTTCGTCGCGGAGGTCAGCGCGTTCGTTGGAGTTGGCCACAAATTCAGCCTTGCCAGAGTTGATGAGGGCGCGTTCGATATCCTTGATGAAGGTTTCGACGCGGATGTGTTCGTGGCTCTTGTTGCGGACCTTGCCAATCACGATAGTCGGCACAGAACCCTTCTGTGCGGAGAACTGGCTGTACCACGGACGGCCGAGGCAGTCCTTGATCATTTCGTCAGCGACGAGTCGGGAGTCGGTGTCGTTCCAGCTGCCAGAAAGGTCGGTAACGGTATTTGCATCGAGACGGGTGACTTTTTTGCCGCCATCGCTTGCGCAGCCGGTAAAGAGAGCAAAGCCTACGCAAAGGGCGAAAATCCAAAGTTTTGACATTTTTTTCTCCTAGATAAGAAACATTTTGTTATAAACATACAAAAAAAAAATAAAAAAAACTCCCCAAATGGGGAGTTCTTTAAAATTTTTGGTGAAAAACCGTTATTAGCGCTTTTTCTTCTTGGAGACGGTTGCATCGAGGTGCACTTCAGCCGTTTCTTCGCCAACGACCT
>JAEEGK010028826.1_pt1 | contig 11113 bp, 6 predicted proteins | sample 8958771 | NCBI WGS metagenome assembly JAEEGK01 (sample SAMN16246547, study PRJNA631951) | gut metagenome | biome: gut microbiome; feature: rumen; material: SC-attached | host: Bos | place: Iran: Karaj | collected 2018-10 | reverse complement strand
TTTTTATTTTATAATTATTTTTATTTTATAAAAATTTTTATTTAAAATTATTTTTCATTTTCATTATTTTGGTTGTTTTTTTTATTTTTTTTATATATATTTTTATTTATTTTTTTATTCAATTTTTTTATACTATTATTTTATTATATTTTTATGTTTTTAATATAATTTATAAATTCTATTTTATATATATTATTTTTTAATTTTTGATTTATTTCTATCAATATATTTCCAGTTATTATTTTTTTAGTTTTATTTAATATTATTAATATTCTTTCTATTTTTTCGTATTGATTAAATTCACCATTCTTAATAGAATTTTCTAAAAGTTTTTTAATTTTTTTTTTTAATATTGAATATATAAGATTTTTATAAAAACTTATCATTATATATTTAAATGATTCAAAATAATCTTCATTTATAAATAATTTCTTTTTTTCACTATATATAATTATATCAAATTCATCAAATAATTCAGTCACAAATAAAAAAATTTTTAAATCAAAAGGATTAAATTGAAAATAAGTAACTAAAAATTTTAAATATGATATTATTAACTTTTCATCAATTAATTTAAATTTTTCAATTAAAAAAATTTTTTTTTCAACTTCTATTTCAATAATATTATTATTAGAGGAATTTTCTAGATAATATATTTCTATCAATTCTTTAAATTTTTCTATTAAACCAAAATTAGAAAAATGTTCATCAAGACTCAAAGAAAAATTTATTATATTTTCTTTTTCAGAATTTTCTTCAATAACATCATCTAACGAAGAAATTAATGTTTTATAATAATTTGATTTATCCTTATGATTCTTTAAATATATATATATATACTCATTTTTAGTAATAATTTCCTTCAATTCTTTTAAAAGCATTTTTTGAGACAAAAAATCAAGAAGAAAATCATAAAAAATATCGGAATTATTTTTTATTAAAGGAATTGCTCTACAAAGATTTTTAATAAATAAATTAACTTCATTTTTTCCTTCAATAAAATATTCAATCAATGATTTATAGAATATAATTTCACCACAATTCATAAATCTATTTTCAGTACTAAAAGTTTGAAGATTCATAATTGCTTTTGTAGGATTTTTTGTTCTTACTAATAATACTGCATAATCTAATATTATAGGATAATCTGCCTTTCTTGTTAAAACATTATCTAACATATCATTAATTATTGGAATTATATTTTCTTGCATTTTTTCATTAATACTCAATTTTTCTAAAATTAAAAAAAGCAATACTGCAGATTTATATTTTAATTTATTTGTAATTTTTGAATGCACAAGTTGAATTAATAATTTAAGACAAAAAAACGGACTTATTGTTTTACTATAATATTCTCTTAATAAAAGTTTATATAAAGAAGTATAAAATTGATTTAATAAATTTTTATCTTCTATATTTTGTTCTTTTATGATTTTATTATCCATTAAAAAATATAAAAATTTAAAATTTACCTTTATAAATTTAAACTCACAAATAATAATACTTTCTTAAGTAAAAACTAAAAAAAAATTTATAAAAATTATTATTTAGCTAATTTCATTATATCACAAAATTTATTAAAATCTATTTGATCATCTCTACTAATACCAATTTGACTTAAATATTCATCTATTAATTCACTTTTTAAATCTTTATTATGGAATATAATTTTATTTATATTATCCCATATAATAATTCCTTTTTTTTCTTCATCTAAATAATTAAAAGCACATCTTAAATTATCTTCAGAAAATAATTTATCCTTATCACATAAAGTTCTTAAAAATTCTTGATATTCAACATGACCATTATGATCACTATCCATTGTTCCAATAATATGCTTAATTTCTTCATCAGAAATATCATAATCATTAGATTTTAAACAATTTCTGAAATCATCAATATTTAAATAATTTTTAGATTGAGTATCCATATATCTAAAAATTTCTCTTAATTTTTTTTCTTCATCTTTATCGATAAAATTTATAGTCAAATAAGCAACAATTGTTTCTTGAAATTTTCCAATTGTTTTTACATGAAGTAAATTAGTTAAGATGGATAAATCTTTATTATGAGTCAGAGCTAAATTAGGATTAAAATTTTCTGTAAAAAAAGGATGTTGTAAAGCTTCAAAAGCACTTATTCTATCATCAGGATAATATTCTAATAAATTACAAATTAAATCTTTACAATTATCAGATACATATTTAAATTCTGGCTTATTAAAATTAAATTTTCCTTTTTTAATATTAGAAAAAATTTCTTCCTCAGTAATGCCTTGAAAAGGTGTACTTCCACTTAATAAAATATACATTAAAACTCCACAAGCCCATTCATCACTTTTTTCATCATATTTATCATCAACTACTTCAGGAGAACAATACATACTTGTTCCAATAATTCCAGATAAAGTTTTATTTTTTTTTTTATTAAATATTTTAGAACAACCAAAATCAATTAATTTAATTTCATAATTAGTCATATTTTCTAAAATACTTTTTGTCAAAGGACTAAAATCTCTTTTCTTTGAAAAATTATTAATTTCTTTTTGTATTCCTTTATTTTTAGTATCTTTTGTTAAAATTGTAAATCTTTTTCTCCCTTTTCCAGTTTGAGTAGTATATAATAGAATATTTTCCATTTTAATATCACCATGAAGAATTTTTTTAGAATGTAAATATGCAACAGCATTTAAAATTTGACTCATTAAAAATTTAACAATAACTTCTGTCATATATTTAAGTTTAACTAATTTATTGTATAAATCTCCTTGATCAAAAAATTCAGTAATAAGATAATAATTATCTTTATCTTCATAAAATTCATAAATTTTCATAATATTAGGATGATCTAAATTTCTTAAAATATTAAATTCATTTAAAACTTCAGAATTATCAATTCCTTCAACAACATTACTTTTATTAATAATTTTCATAGCACGAAAATCTCTTCTTGACTTTAAAATAACCTTTTTAACAAGACCAAAAGTTCCACAACCTAAATCTTCAACTTCTTCATAATTATCCCAAGGATTATCAAATCTTTTAATAATTAAATTAGAAGTTTTTACTTTAACATCAATAACATTTTTTGGATATGAAATTAATGTATCTTCATATTCTTCATATGAATTGTCATCTTTTGTATCACTTCTTTTAACATATCTTCCTCTTTTTCTACAACATATTGTTTGTCTTGCACATGAATCAACCACCCCCATCCTACTAAAAATAAATTAAAATTTTGTGTTTAACAAAAAAAAATATGAAAAAATTATATTTTTTTTATAATATTATTTTTTAGTTTTTTTACTTTTTGATTTTAAAAGAGATTTTTTCATTTCTTCATATAATTCAGTTAAATTTTCCATATAATTGTCTTCTGAGTTATCTATTCTTATTCTTAAAATTTCTATTTCTTTTTGTAATGATCTTATTAATTTTGATTGTTCATTTCTTATATTTTCAGATTCAATTATTTGTTTTTTTAATAATTCTCCTTGAGAAAATAATTTTTTATTGTATTCAACTAATTGATTATAATTTTCATTTTTTTTTGAAATAATTTTTATTTTATTTTCTAAAGAAGTTATATTTTGATTTTCAGAAATTATTTTTTCTTTTTGAAGTTCATATTTACTTTTTAATTCTAAATATTTTTCTTTAAATGCAGATTTTTTTTTTGAAGGAGATTTTTTTTTCAAATAATTCTTTCTTTTTATATTTGAGGAATAAGAATCATTTAAAGATGAAATTGAATTATCTATATTTAATTTATTTTTATTATTTAATTTTTTTTTATTTGGAAATGCTTTTTTAGGAAAAAAAGCTTCTTTATTTGATTCACTGATACTTCTTTTTATTTTATTATTAAATTCTGATAATTGCTTTTGTACTTGTTCCATTTCATTTTTTAATTCTAAATATTTAATATTATTCTTTTCTATATTATTAATATTCATTTTAGTAATATTTTTTTTTTCAGGATATTTTTCTTCTTTTTGAATATATGAAGTTATATTATTTTTTTTAATATTTTTATTTTTATTGTCTTTTTCAGCATTGATTTTATTTGTATTATTCATAAAAGAGTATTCTTCATTTTTTTTTAATTGTTCAATTAAATTTTTTAATGCAGAACTTTTTGGTCTATAACTAATATTATTAGAATTATTAGTAATTAAATAATCATTATTGATATTTTTATTAATTTGTAAATTTTTATTAATATCATTTTGATTTTTATAATTTAATATATCATTAAAAGTTATTTGTTCAACCTCATTTAATCCATTTGATAAAATATCATCTATACATTTTTCTTCATCATTTGATAAATGTTCTCCATACATTTTTATTTAATTTAAAATTTATTTTTTTTAATTTAAAAATTAATGTCATTAAATAATGAAATCGAAATAAATGGAATTGAAATTGATATGAATGCTCTTTTTAATTTTAATTATAATTTTGATATATTAAAATTTGTTATTGAAGGTATAATAAAGTCACAAAAAAGTTTACAAGAACAATTAATATTATTATCAAATGATAATTTTGAAAAAGAAAAAATTATTTCTTCAATAGAAAAAGAGTTAATTGAAATTAAATTAATTCAAGAAAAAGAACCAAATAAAGTAAAAGAATTATTAGAAAGAAAAGAGACTTTAAAAAACAAACAAAATTCAAAACCAATTTTAAATGAAAATAAAAGTTTAATAAATTTATCACCATCAAAAGTTCGTATTTCAAAAGATTTAATTGAAGAAGAAAGTCGAAATAAAAACAATTTTCAAACTATATCAAATCAAATTAAAGATTTAAGTAAAAATACCTCTCAAGAAAATTTTAATAAACAACCTTCTAATTTAAATTTTAATACTCAAGAAATAAAAAACATAAATGAGAAAATAAATATTTTTGAAAATGAAATAAATGAATTAAAAAATTCAATTAATTCAGAAATAGAAAATATTGATGATAAAATAAAGGTAAAAATAAATGAAGCATTATCAAAATATAAAAAAGAAACATCAAAAGAATATATAGAAAATAATGAAAAATTAAATCAACAAATAAAAGAAATTTCAGAATCATATCCTTTAAAAATAAGACAAAGTATAAAACCAATAAATGATAATATAGAAATTTTAAAAACTGATATTACAAATATAGAAAGTAGTGTCAATTTTAAAATATCACAATATGATAAAAATATTCAAGATGTAAAAAATAAATTTTCTGATTTTGTAAATAAAATGAAAGAATTAAATGAAAAATTTGTTTATTATGCTTTATTAACAGATATTAAAAAAGCAAAAGATGAAATTCAAACAAATATAAATAATGATATAAGTAATTTAAGAATAGAAATATCATTTCAAAAAAAATCATTTGAAAATTTAAAACTTCAAGTTTTAGAATTTATAAATGATCAAACAGATCATGATGATTTACAAAATTTAAGAAAAAAATTTGAATCAATAATGTCAACAATTTACTTATTACAAGATTTTACAAGAGAATATTCACAAAAAGAAAAAGAAAAACCAATTTTTGATCCTTTAAAATTTATAAATATAAATCAATTTAATGAATATAAAATTGGAATTGTTAAACAATTTGATAAAACAAAAAATTCTATAGAAGATACAAAATATCAATTAACGGAAATTACTGAAAAAGAATTAAAAAATAAAGTTTCATATAGAGATTTAAAAAATTTAGAAGATACATTTTTAATAAAATTAGAAGATTTAAAATTAATTTTCACCCAAAAATTTTCAGATAAAAAAGAAGTGAATAAAAATATAAAATATTTAGACCAACAAATCAAACAAATTTCAGATTTAAATAAAAAAAGTGAAAAAAATGATTCTTGGTTAATTTCAAAAAAACCATATGGTCATTTATGTGCATCGTGTGAAGCATATTTAGGAGATTTAAAAGAAAGTACTCAATATGTTCCTTGGAATAAATATCCTATAAAAGATCCTAATGATAAATTATATAGAGTTGGTGCTGGATTTTCTAAAATGTTATCTATAGTTTCAGTTGATAACAATAATAATAATAATAATAATAATACTAATATTAATAATAATAATAATAATAATAATTATAAAGATAATAATTTAAATCATTCTTATAGTACTAATAATGTTAATTTTAGTAAAATTAAAAATAAAGATTTTAATAATAGTAATATTAGTAATTTTAATAATGATATTATTAATGAAGAAAATGAAAGTAAAAGTTTACCTAAAATTTCTCAGTTTAAAAAAGCTATTATTGAAGGAAAAGATGAAATTGTAAATTCACCATTTGATGAACAATTAATTAAAGAAGATGCTGAAAAAGATAAACCTAAAATGTAATATATTTAATATAATTATATAGTATGAAAATTTATAAAAAGCAAAAAAATGATTAATTCTTTTTGATTATAAATAAAAAAATTTAATATTTTTTTTTTAAAACAAAAAAAAACCAAAAAAAATTTTAAAAATAAAAAATAAAAAAAATAAAAAACAAAAAAAAATATATAAAAATAATCTTTACATTTTTTCCAATTCCATATCATTTTTCTCTTTATCAAAACTACCATTAAATGTATCATTAAAATCCTGATTTTTAAAATCATTTTCAAAATTACTTTTGTTATCTCTATTTTTTTTCTCATCATTCTCTTTTTTGTCAAAAACATTAATAATATTTTCTTCCTGAATTAAAATTTCCTGTTCTCCATATTCTATTTTCAAAAATTCCAAAAATTGATTTTCTAATCCAGAATCATGAATAAAATTATAAACAACTTGATCAGTTTTTCCTTGTAAAAAAAGTGAATTAGACGATAAAAAATCATATCCAAATTTTCCAACATTAGTCATATTAAAAACAACTTTCCAACATTCTTGATTAGTAACAATAGGTAAAGATGCAAAAGGATGAACTTGTAATGAAGTTCCCATAATAATAATTAAGTCAGCATCAAAACAATCATTTCCTTTTTGAAAAAATTCTTCTGGTAATGGTTCACCATAAAAAACAATTTTAGGTTTACAAGGTCCATTACAAATATCACAATATTTTATTTTTCCTTCATTTATACATTTATTTATTTCTTCTATATCAATTTCTCTTTTACATTGAGGACAATGTCCTTTTGAAAAAGTTCCATGTGCAAATATTATTTTTTCAGTATTTATTTTTGCCTTTAATTCTAATCCATCTATATTTTGTGTAAAAATATATTTTACAATATTTTTTTTTGTTAAAAATGATATGAATTTATGTGTTAATGTTGGTTTTATTTTTGATAAATCAAAAATTTTGCAAAATTCATAAAAAAAATTTGGATTTTCTAAAAATGTTGAAATTTCAAAAAATTCTTCTGGTGATTGCATATTATATTTTTCTTGTAATTGTTTAAATAAACCTGTTTTAGAACGAAAGTCTGGAATCCCTGCTGTAGTACTTATTCCTGCACCAACCATAAAAATTATTTTTTTGAAAAAATTGTTTTTGAATAAAGAAATAAATTCATTATATTTTATATTAAAAATTTCTTCTTTTGAATAAATATTAAAAAAAGGTATTTTATATTTCCTTTCAAATAAAAATTGAATGTGTTTGTTTAAAATTTTTGATAATATAAATTGCCCTTTTTCGTTTTTTGTTTTTTTATCTTCACATAAATTACAAAATACATTTAAGTCTTCTAAAGAAATTGATAGATAATGATTTAAATTATTTAAATGTATTGATAAGTGAGAATAAGTACAAAAAATTTCTCCACATATTAAACAAAGAGATAATGGATAAAAATTTGATAAACATGTGTTGCATATTATTTTTTCAAAAGATATATATTTTATATTTTCTGGGGAGATTATTTTTGAATTTTCTATATGAGGACAATTGTTTATTGGTGAGATAAACATAATTTTTTTTCTTTATTTAATTCAATGAATTATTATTTTTTTTTAATTGTTTTTTAAGAAAATTATTCATTTAATAATGATTTTTTATATATTTTATGATTGATAATAGAAAATTCATAGAAGAAATATTTAAATATTCAGAAGAATCAAATGAATTAATTCCAAATGAAAATATAAAAGAATTCTTTGATTGTTTAATTCAAATGTTAAATAAAGAAAAAGAAAAAAAAGAAAATTTAAATGAAGAAGAAATAAAATTAATATGTCATAATTTAAGACAATTAAAAGAAATATTTTCAAAATCAACAGAAATATTAGAACAAATTCAATTTAATAAAGAATATTATAATGAAGAATATAAAGAATATGGAATAATAGGAATTTTATTTAATTTATATATTAATACTTCAATTAATAATATAAGAATAATTTTAGAAGAAATATTTTATGTTATAAAATTGAAAAATAATTTATCAAAAATAATATTGAATATGATTTTTAAAAATATAGGAAAAGAATATTATTGGGGAGATAATAATAATAATAATAATTTTGATAATTTTATAAAATATTTAAATTTACTTATATTATTTATATGTGAAAATGACACAAATAAATTTTATAATTATTTATCTTATGATTTAAAAAAATGTGAAGGAATAAAAGGAGATATAAAAAGTCCAATAAAAATAAAAGAAAAAAATACATTAAATTTTCAAATTAATTTTAGAATAAGAGAATATAATAAAAATCAAAATTCAAAATTAATTTCAATTATTTTATCTAATAATCAAATAGAATTAATATTAAATAATTCAAATATTGATTTATATATTAATAATAAATTAAGAAAATCAATGAATTTTAATGATATAAAATATAATATATGTTATAAATTAAATTTTACATTATTAAATTTTATTGAAGATAAAATATTAACAATAAGTTTATGTGAATTAAATCAATTAAAAGAAGATATAATAATTAAATCAACTTATATTAATGAAAAAGATTTTCAATTAAAAGAAATTAAATTTTTTGAAAATTTTGAAGGTGATTTTATTCCAATTAGTTGTTTTAAATTTAATGAAATTAAAATTATTTTTGAAGATAAAAATATTCAAAATAATATTTATAATTTAGGTAATAATAAATATTGGAATAAATTTGATATAAAACAATTTAATAATCAATATGAAAATAATATATATTTATTAGGAGGAATTAAAATAATTTTACCTTTATTTGAAAAAATATTATTATATAAAAATAATAAAGATATATTTGAAAAATTATTATTTTTAATTAAAGAAATATTAATTGATAAACCAAATAATCAAATTAATGCTTATAATAATAATTTTTTTGAAATATTAAGTATTTTTATATTAAATATTGATGATTCATATTTTAATAATGAAATATTTGGTAAATTATTAATTGAATTAAGTAATAATTTTATTAAACAAATAAATGAAGATAAAAATAAATTAAAAATATTTGAAGGATTTTATATTTATATTTTTTTAAGATATGAAATAATAATAAAAGCATTTAATAATGATTTAAATTTATTTTTTGATTATTTATATAAAAATGGAATATTATTTTCATATATTAAATATGAAATATGGGGTAAATTTTTAAATGAAATAAAATATGAAAAATATAAAGATAAATTTTATCCTTTTGTTCAAATGATAACAATGAGAATTATTGATTCAAATGATAATATTATAAATCAAATAATATATTATTTATTTAAAAATAATAATGATGAAGAATATATTATAATTATTTTAAAAGGAATAATATCTCATATTAAAAATAAATCAAAAATAAAAATAAATAAAGAATTATTTATTAATTTATCTTTATATAAAGGGAAAAATATTGAAAATAAATTTATAATTATTCAAATCTTTCAATTATTATATTATAATTATAATAAAAGAATAATAGAAATATTTTCAGATAAAAGATTATCTAATCAAATATTTTATAATACTTTTAATAATTTTTTTGAATATAATATAATTAATAAAATTCAAAATAATAATGAAAGTATATCTCAAAATATTATATATTTAAAAGAAATCATAAAAAATTATATATTATTCTCTATTCATTATTTATATGATAACTATAATTTTGATATAGAAATTATAAATAATTTTAATTTTGAAAAATATATTGAAATAATTAATAATAATATAGAAGAATTAAAATTAATTCAACAAAATATTATTTTATTTATGAATGAAAAATCACAAAATTCTCTTTTTAATATTCTTATATATTCAAAATTATATATTGAAAATAAAGATGATAATTTAAAAACATATTTATTTAATATTTATGAAAATGTGAGAAAATTTTTAATAGAAATAATAACATATGAAATTGAAAATAATATAATTTATAAACAAAATGATAAAGAAATACATAATAATTCAATTTTCCCAATTTTTAAATTATTAATTAGAAAAATTATTGATAATAATAATAATAAAATATATTTTGATATTATTGATGATTTAATATCTAATTCATTAAGTAAAATCACAAATATTAATATTTTAAATTATAATAATTTCTTATCTATAAATAATCCTGAATATGAATTATTGCAAAATTTTATGAAAGAAATATTAAATCACTTTAAAGAAAAATATAATATAAATAAAACTTTACATAATTTATATAAAATTCAAAAAATTAATGATTCAATAAATAAAAAAAACACTTTTACTTATTCTTTAATTAGTAATTATATTAATAAAGGAAATGAAGAAGATTTAATAAAATTGTTTAAATATTTAAATACAATATTTATAATATTTATTCAATTTTTTGTGGAAAAAGAAAAATTTAATCAAGAAAATATAAATTTATATTTAATTTTTATATATATTTTAATTGATTTAGGATATAAAACAGTATCAAACAATAAAATAAAAAAAAATTTAGAATATTTTTGCTATGATAATATGTTAATTATAAGTTATTTATGTTTAAAAAATGAGAAAAAAGAATATCAAAATATTTTTGATAATATAATTGAATATTCAAAAAGTAAAAATGGAATTATTTTTTCTGAAATATTAAAATATTTTAATATTAAAGATAAAATTCCTATATTTGAAGATGAAAATAAAATAAATACTTCAT
>JAEEGK010028822.1_pt1 | contig 11114 bp, 9 predicted proteins | sample 8958771 | NCBI WGS metagenome assembly JAEEGK01 (sample SAMN16246547, study PRJNA631951) | gut metagenome | biome: gut microbiome; feature: rumen; material: SC-attached | host: Bos | place: Iran: Karaj | collected 2018-10 | reverse complement strand
ATTATTTTTTTGAATTTTCCAACCTATATTAAATATTATATATATTAAAAATAATTTTTTTTAAATATTAAATAAAACTATTATTTAAACTAAATCAGTAACATCATCTTTCATTGTAGGTGGATGATATTCATTTCCTTGATTATCATTTTGTTTTTTGTAATAACTTTCAATTAAATGTTCATCAATATTTGATTCTTTTTTTTCCATTTTTGATAAATAATATAAGAAAATAAAAAAGCAAATTTCAATTAAAGAAATTAAACTATTTACTAAAAATAATATTAATAAATATGTAAATCCAATTCTTATATTTTCTATTAAAAGATATATATTTAAATAAAATAAAGCCCATAAATCAAATCCACCAATTAGATTAAAATCTTTGTTAAGATAAATTTCTTTATATTGTGAAAAAGGTGAAAGAGTTAAAATAGTATAAGAAATAACAATAACTAAATTTGAAATAATTGGTATTTTTATAAAGAAAGAACAAATGAAAATTATCATAATACTCCATATTATAAAAAAAGTAATATATTGAATTACTTTATGAATATCTTTTTGAAAATAATGATAAATATAATAAATTAAAAAACTAGAACTTAAAATAAAACCAAATAATCCAATTTCAACTAATAAAATATGAGAGTACACTTCCTTCAAAATAATCTTTTCATTTAAATCATGTTTCCAATTAACTGAAAATAATATTACTGAAATAATATATTTAAATATAATTTGATATAAAGGAAATTCCTTTATATCTGTTTCACCTTTAAATATTTCATTTACTTTGAAAATAGGAGAAATAAAAATTGCCACAATTGGAATTCGTTCTGACATTTATTAATTTTATATAAAAATATTATTTATTAATTTAAATAAAAAATATTTTTCCTTTTTATTATATAATAGAATTTGATAAATTTTATATTATTTTAAATCAAAAATCAGCTGATTAAAATATATTTAAAAAAAAAAAATGGGAAACCAAAACAAAAAAGTATATTTATCTAAATTTTTAGTTACCAAAAAAATTAAAAGAAAAAGTTCTAAAATTATTTTCTTTAATAGATGAAGATGATTCAAAAACAATAGACAGAGATGAAACATTAAAATTTTGGTCAAAAAATTTTGCTAAAATAAATTCAAATGAATTGTTTGATCAAGTGGATAAAAATAATGATGGTTCAATTCAATTAAATGAATGGATTGAATTTTGGACTTTAGTTTATAATTCTGGATATGATGAGGATGAAATTGGAACTGAATTAGATAATATGATTAATGGAGGGTCTTGGGTTAAATTTGATACTACTGAAAAATTAGGAGGAAAAAATAAAAATGAAAGAAATTTAAAAAAAGAAGGAAAAATTTAAATTTTTTCTTCAATTTTTTTCATTTTAGCTTTTCATATTTTATTTTATTATATGTAAATTTTATTAAAAATTTTTTTTTATTTTTTTATGATTGTTTTAAATAATATGAATAATGTTTTATGTTATATTATTATTATTATATTTTTGTTTTTTTATTTTTTTTTATTTGTTATTATTTATATTTTCATTATATTATTCTATTTATAAAAATTTTTTGTTTTTTTATTTTAGTAAATAAAATATTTTTTATTTAGTTTTTTATTTAATTATATATTTGATTTAAAATTAATTATGAAAAAAACAGGAAATGGAATAAATAATACTAATAAACAAAAAAAAAAATCAAAAAATAAAATATCTTCATATAAAATAAAAGAAAAGACTTCATTTATTAATTTAGCATATACTGGAAATAATTCAACCAGAAGTACTAATGCACAAACTCCTTTATTTTTAAGTACAACTTTATTAAGTTTTGAATATGAATATATTCTTCAAAAATTATTAAGATATTTAAAACAAAAATTAACAATACTTCAATATGAGGATATAAAATTTTTTATTAATAATGAAATAAATAAAATAATTAATAATAAAAGTGTAATGTATAATAATAATTATAATATTCATTTTGAAAAAAATGATTCTTTAAATTCAATTATAAAATCAAGTAAATCACATAGAAATTCTGATCCAAATTATAATAATAATTTTAACACAAATATAAATAAAATTAATGGTAGTTTAAAAAAAGAAAAAAGTTTAAAATTAAGCTATGATTTTTCAAATATTTTATTTACTTCTCCAAAAAATAAAAAACCAATTAAAATAGATTTAGGAAATATAACAACAAATAAAAAAGCTAAATCAAATAGTAAAATTAAATCTAAAAAAATGAATAAAGAAAATAATAATTATTCTCTTTATTCAGTTATAAATAATTCACATTCATCCAAAAAAAAGATAAAGAATAATAGTCAATCAAATTCAAAAAGTAAAAGTTCAGAACATATAAATAATAATAAAATAAATAAAATAGATAATTTAACTGAAAATAATACAAATATAAACCAAATAAATTCTTTTTCTTCAGTTTCAAAAGCCATATATAATTCAAATTCATTAAATACAAATTCAAATAGTAATATTAAAGATTCTTCTATGAAAAATAAAAAAGTTTCAACAATTAAATCAACTTTTATATCTCAACCTTTATTAAATGAAAAATTATTTTCTAAATTAACTAATTCAAATAAAAATAAAAATAGTAATCTATTAAATAAAAATAAAATCATTACTGATTCTTATTCGAATATTAGTGTATCTAAAATTACAAAAAATATTTCTTATAAAACTGAAAGTAACTTAAGTCACAATATAAATATTTCTTTGAGTAATAAAACGAATTTAAATAATGAAAATAATATTAATTATAAAAATAATTCATCAAGAATTAATTCTTATAGAAAAAAGTCAAATAATAAAAATAAAAAAAAAATAAAATCAAAAAAAAAAAAAAAAAGATAAAACAATAACAATAAATATTCCTAATCAAACAATTGATTTAACTCATCATAATAACGAAAATAATTTAATTATTTCAAAAAATATTTCTAAACATAGAAATAAAAAAAATAATGTTTTGGGTGGTAAAAATATGAATTTAAGTAATCCAAATAATCAAAATAATTTATTCAAAAATGATGAAATGATAAAACAAATAAAAAATTCAATTGATGATAATTTAAAAATAATGTTTAATTTTTCATATGAAAATTTTTTAAGTAAAGAATCTGAAAACGAAAGTAAAGATGTAAGTAGAGAAATTGAAATGAATGTTTCAAATGAAAATATGTAATTAAATTTTTTTTAAATTATATATATAAAGATGCTATTGTATAATATTATAAATGAAATATAATTAATTTAAAATTAAAAAATTAGATTTTTATTTTAAATTATTTATTTAAATTTAAATATTGATTAAAACAAAATATTATTTTTTAATCAAATTCTATTCTATCACTGTTTAATAATTGATGAAATCTATAATCAGTATCATTTCTTATGACTTCAAAAATATTATTAATTTTATTTCCAATATCCTTTAAATTAATTGTAGTATTTTTAATGTCAGTCACATTATTTTTTGTTTGAAATTCCATAAAACAATGAAGCATTTTTTTATTATTTTTAATTGAATTATAATTTCTTTCTGATTTATTTCCTTTTAAGCTTTTTAGGTTTTTTTTAGAAACAATTTTATTTAAAAATAAATCATTTAAATTAGGTGTTTTAATTAATTTTTTTTCTTTTTTATTACCTTCATAATGTAAATAATTAATATCATCTATTAATAATTCAGATATACCAAATTGTTTATTCTGATGTATATTTTTTTTTAAATAATATTCATTTGAAGAAAAAATATTATTATTTTTATTTAAATTATTTTTTGGTATTATTGAATTATTTTTTCTCTTCATTTTTTTATAATTAATTTCAGTTAGAATTAAATTATTTTTATTTTCAATTGTTTTTTCTAAAATTTTTTTCCTTATTTTTATTATCTTATTGTTGTGTTTAAAGGGAGTAATTTTTTCTATTGATTTTGAAATTAATTTTGGTAATTTTAATATTTTGATTTCATTGTTTTTTTTTTTATTTTCATTTTCTTGTATTAATGTTTGAAATTTTTTATTTAATAATATATTCCTTCTTAATTTATTTTCTTCATGTAGATAATTTCTAAAAGAATTTTCTTCATTTTCATTTTTTTTAGTCATTATTTATTAAATCTTATATTTATTTCATTAATTTATTTGCAAAAAAAAATAATCAAAAAAATATGAGCGAAAATATAGAATTCGATTCTACAAATGAAAATATAAAACCAAATGTTTATGAAGAACAAAATCAAAATAATGGTTTAAATGTTTCTAATTTAACAACAAATAATTCGAATACTTATGAAATAAAACAATATCGAATTAATTCAGAAACGAATAATATATATAATTCAAATGAAATAAATGATTTTAAATAAATCTCTTTTTTCTCTTTTTTATATCAAATAATTCAAATTTTAAAAATAGAGTTCATCATATGTATATATTATTTAATATTAAAATTAGGTTAATATTCATAATGTTATGAATTTTTTTTAATAATGAATAAAGTCTTTAAAAAGAGTTAAAATTAAATAATAACAGGAAAAGGAATTTTTAAAATTTATTTAATAATAATATTTATTTTTACTATTTTTATATAAATATTTATTTTTATTTAATATATTTTTATAAAAAATTTAAATTTAAATATATTATAATTTTTATTCGACAACTTCAATTTTATTTTCTTTTTTTTCAATTTTTGTTTCTGTTCTACTTTCAACTTCACTTTTAACATCAGAATTAATTTTTTCATATTCATATAAAATTTTTCTATATTTTCTACAATAAATAATAACACCAATAAATGTAATAATATAAATAACAGGAATAATAATTAAAAATTTTTTTAAAGAATCATCTAAATTATCAATAAAAGTACATTTTTGAATATAAACATTTTTTTCAATATACTCAAAATCAAATTTAAACTTATTACTATCTTCAATAACATTAACAATTTTTAAATTTCTATTATTTTCAAAAATATTTTTATATAAATCAGAATCTTGATCTAAATTTTTTTCATTATATTGATCATAATCTAAATCTTTATTTTCAAGATTAGAAAAATTAAAAATTAAACAATAATCATTTGGGTTAAAAATAATTTCTCTTTTTCCATTTTTACAAACTCCTCTTTCAAAGTGAGTTAAATCTTTAGTTAAACAATTTTTACAAGCATAAGGAGTATTCCAATCAAAAATAAAAGTACATTTATTATTTAAAACCTTATTTAAAACAGGAAAAGAAACATCATATTTATTACATTTTAAATTAATATATGATTTATAATTTAGATTTGGATTATTTAAACAAGAATCTCCTTCTTCAAATTCAATTATTATTGAATTACTTAATGATTTTTCAGCAAAGTATATTTTTTTAATATATTGACCTAAATTTTTTTTTATTTTCATATTTGAAAAAGTAACATTTTGTTCTGAAAAAATATCAGAATTAATTTCAATTAAAGGTTTACTTACTGTAAATAATGCAAAAATATGTCCTTTTTTAAATAAATTTTTATCTTCTTCATATTTAAAATCATAAATATTAATAAATTTTTGTTCAAATAAAGAAATAAAAAATAAATCTTTTTGATTTAAATTTCCATTATTTGAAGTAACAATATCAGAAGTAGTAACAATAAAAGAATTTTCATAACATAATATACCATTTTGATCATTACATAATAATTTATTATAATTTTTTAAAGGTTTTAAATTAAATCTTAATTTTTCATTTTTATTAATTAAAACTTCATTTAATTTACATTGTTCATCTTCAAAATAAGTAAAATAAGGACATTTTGAACATAATAAATTTCCATTCATTATTTGACTAATTCCATCATTACATTTAATACAATTTAATTGATTTGCATCAGGAATTTCATTATTTAAACAAGAAACACAACTTTTACAATCTGTTGATGCTATAAAATTATGAGGGCATTTAATTAAAGTCTTTTTTGAATTTGGAATATCACTTCCAAAAATTTTTAAACCTTTTATTATAATATTTAATTTTTTTTTATTTGCATTTGAAGATTTTATATTTATTAAATTTAAAGTATTTTTTCCAATTGAAAGTTTTATTGTTTCTGTAAAGTTTTTTTTTATATTTGAATAAGTTTTAATTTCTGTATTTGTTTTTATTGTAAAAGTTTCATCTTTTTCTAAATTTAAAGCAATATCAATTTCTAAATATGCAGATGGAGAAATAATTTGGAAATTTTTTGTTAAAACTTCTTCATTTTCAGATAAATAAATATTAGAAAAAATTTCATTACCATTTGAAATAAAACCATCAACAATATTAAAAAAATCTTTTAATAAATATCTAGTAAAATCAAAAGTAAATTCATTAATAAAAATTTTTCCAGGAGAACATTTAACATTTTTATTATTTTCATTATTATTATATTCATCTTCAATAATACTATTAATATCACATTTTACTTCTTCAATTAGTTGAAAATTTTGCTTTAAAAAACAATAATTTTCATTAACTTTATATTTTAAAATTTTTACTCCATTAATACATTTCCCAATTTCAATTAATTCTTTATCATAAATATTACACTCTTCTTTAATTTGACAATAATTAGAATTATGTAATGAAAATTCATTATCCTTACATTTTTCACATTTTTGTGTTTTTTCATTAAAAAAATAATTTTCTAAACAAGAATAACATTTACTACTTCCTTCAGGACTAATTGAATTAATACATTTTTCACAAGTTAAAGAATTTTCTTCATAATTAATTATTTCAAAATTAGAAATATACAATTTCATTTTTTCTTCTTTTCCTTTAAAAAACCAATAAGTTAAAACAATTTGATGTTCTCCTTCATTAAAATCTTTATAAATAATTTTCCATTCATTATTTTGTTTATTATCTCTTTGTATTAATTCATAATCAAGATATAATTTAAATTCACCATTATAATAATTATTTTCTAAAATAGAATCTTGTTTATATTTTAATAAAAATCTTCCAGTTTGTTTTGAATTAAAAAAATAAATAATTTGAATATAATATTTCATAAAATCACCAATTAATTCTCCAGTCATAACCATTGATTTATCTTGACTAATAATTAAATTAGTACAATTTTCATTTTTTTTTGTTTCTTGCTCTGAAATTGCAAAACAATTAACATTAAATTTTTTTAATATTTCTTTATTCCAATGATTAATTATTTTTAAATCTCCACCTGAAGAATATGTATTTTCAGGACATTTTTCACAATCTATTTTATTTTCTAATGGATTAAATTTCATTATTTCACCTTCATTACAACTTTCATCACAAGAAATATTAAAAACTGGAAGTTTTGAATATATTGAAAGAAGTGTATTTTCATTTTCAATTTTTTTATTTTCACAATTAGACATTAAAATTATTGAAATTGTTCTTAAATTTGTTTCGGGATTACATGATGAAAATATTTGTTTAAAGTCTTCTTCTCTACATGGCAGTTCATAAGTTTTTTTGATTATTAAATATAGAAAAACTAAGAAAAGTTTATTAAATTCCATTTTTTTATTTTTAAAAAAAATATATATATATATTTTTTTTACCTATTAGAAATTAAAAGTTTTATTTTTATATAGTTATTATTTTTATAATTATTTTTGTAAAAATTGAAATTTTTTAATTTAATATTTTTTAATAATTGGATGAAATCTTATAATAAATAAAAAAAACAAAATTGATTGATTTAAAATAACTTTTAAACATTATTTAACTATTAATTAAATAATTATCAAAAAATAATAAAAATAAAAATTAAAAATAAATAATAATAAGAACAAAAATAAAAATAATAAAATGTATGATAAAATAACTGACTTTAATTTTCTTGAAGAAAAAAACAATATAAAAATACATTCATATTCAAGTTGTTATAAAAACTGTTTTCCAACAAATATATTAAAAGAAGATTTAAAATTAATTTGGTTAAGTGAAAAAGAAGTACCTCAAAACATAATAATAGATATATCAAAAATGATAAAAAAACCTAAAAAGAATAAATTTAAATTCTTTGGTATACATTTATGGCATGCATATCAAAGTAATCCAAAAGAAATTGAATTATATTATTCAAATGATAATAAAAAATATATTTTAATTGGTATTTATGAACTTGAATTAAGACCAGGAACTCATTTTTTTAAAATTGAAAACAAGAATTATAAATCTAATAATAAAGTTAATTTTATTAAAATTATTGTTACTCAAACTTATGGTGGAATAAAAACATATATTAATCAAATTTTTCTTTTGGATAGTTTAAGTGATTATGATAATAATAAGTTTTTTAAAAATTTTTATTTTGAAAATACTTTAAGTGATGAAAATGATAATTTCCAAATTTATGAAAATAAAAATAAAAATAAAAATTATAATTTAGAATTGAAAAAAAAACAAAAGAAATTTGAAAAGATTTTAAAAAGTGATAAAAGATTAAAAAAACAAAATTCAAAAAGTCAAAATAAAATTAAGGAAAAAAATCAATTTAAAAAATTAAAAATAAAAACAAAAGAAAATGATATTAATTCATTATCATCTCATAATAATTCATCTTCAATCGATAATGATAATATAAATGAATTACCAATTGATAAAAAAAATTTTATTTCAAATCAAAATTTTTCTTTTCCATCTTTTTTAACAAATAGTAATTATAAATCAAATGATTCAACAAATTTAACAACAATTGCAAAAATGAAAAATTCAATTGATAAAAATAATTTATTAAATAAAGATTTAATGCAAGAAAATTTAGAGAATAAATTAAAAGAAATGAAGGATTATTTAAAAATTATTGGTGCTGAAACTAATTACAATACTTTTAAAAATTCAACTTATTCTTATTTTAATAATATAAATTTTGAAAATCATAAAAGTGAGAATTATTTTAATGATAATCATTTAAATGATAAAGTTGAAAGAATAGAAAAAAAAATTAATGATATACAAAATGATATTGATGATATTAAAAATGTTGTTTTAAAACTGAAAAAAGGAATAAATGAAATTTCAATTAATGAAAATAATAATTATAATAATAATAACATATTCAATGATAATAATTTTAATTTAAAAGATTCAAAAAATAATTTTGATAATTCAAATAATAATAATATTTATGATATAAATAATAAATTATATAACTCAAATAATTTTTATAATTCAAATAATATTCTTTATAATACAAATAATAATTCAAATAATAATGAAGAAATAGAACTTAATTATATAAATACAAATGATAATGTACTAAGTGAAGATGAATCAGATAAAAATATAAATGATAAAAATTATAATATGAATATTAATTATAATGATTATTTAAAATATTCAAAAAATAAAACAAATAATAATAATAAGAATACAAAAACATATGATTCTTATTTACAAAATTTTGATAAAAAATTAACACAAAAATTAAATCAATTAAGTAATAATATAGAAAATCAAATATATAAAAACTTTATAGAACCATCATTAAATCAATTTAATATTAAAATGAAAAATAGTTTAGATGAAATGAAAAAACAAATTGACACAATTAGTAATTTAAAAAATAAATCAAATCAAAAAAATGTTTCTTCAGATTCATCAATTAATAATAATAATATTTTTTTATCTTCTGATTCAGGAAAAATTAAAGAAAGAAATTTAAATAAAAATAATTCTGAAAATGAATCTTTTACTTCTAATAATGAACAAATATTACAAATGAAGTATGAACAAATTACTGATTTATCAAATAAATTATATAAAAAATTATGTGATAAAGAAAAATATTTAAATGAAAAAGCTGATTATTTAAAAGGAAAATTAGAAAATAATAATTAAAATTGTTCTAATTATACTTATTAACTTTTAATTTTTTTTTGAAAAATAAAACAAGTATTTTATGAAATAATATAAAAAATATATTTAGTTTTAATTTTAAATATTAAAAATAATAATATTTATAAAAATATATAATCTTCATTAAATATATTGTTACTTTTTTATCATAAAATTTTTATTTTATTATAATTATTATTACTTATATATGTATTATTTTCACAATATTTATGATAAAATTCTTTATAATTTGGGATTTTTGGCTTAATTTCTTTTAAATATTTTTCTATACTTTTTTTAATAATAGCTATTTTTTTATCATTTTTATTAATAAAGTTCAGTTTAATCTCGTTAAATTGTTTATATGAATTTATATTTGAATTTGAATCTTTATTTGACAAATTTGTTTTAAATATATTCTCAGGAGAAAAACTTTTTATTGTATACTTTCAAAGACAAATCTTTTTTTTATTTGAAATTTACATTAAATATTTTTATCTAAATGATTTTGAATATATTAATCTTCATTTTTTAAATTATTTTTATAAATCACAATTAAATCATTGAAAATATTTTTTAAAGATAATGAATTTTCATTTGATAATTTTTTATTATTTCTTTTTTTATTTTTATTATTTTGAAGTAAATTTAAATATGTTTTAGACAAATTAATTTTTAATAAATTATTTGTTGATAAAAATTTATCATATATTCTAACATTTTATTATTTATTATATAATTATTATTATTTAATAAATTTATATTTTATTCATTATATATGATTTTGAAATAATATGATTTTTTCATTTTTTATTATTACTTATTTTAGAATAATTATATTCTTTATTTTCTAAATTGTTATTTTCTTTTTAAATATATTTTTAATTACATCATTTTAAATAACTTAATTGAGTTAATTTATATTTAATTAAATTAAAATAATTTTGAATGTTATTAAATTGATTTTTTTACAATAAGGTTCATTTCATATTTTTTCTTATAATTATAAATTGTTTATTCATACAATATTTTCAATTTAATTATTTAATTCAAATAAATTTTGATTATTTTCATTTTGAAAATTTCATTTATTTTTTATTCTAATATATTGAAAGTATTTTTTAACTTTTCTTCATAATCAATAAATTGTTTATTTATAAATATCCTTAATTTTCTATTTATTTTTTTA
>JAEEGK010028821.1_pt1 | contig 11114 bp, 7 predicted proteins | sample 8958771 | NCBI WGS metagenome assembly JAEEGK01 (sample SAMN16246547, study PRJNA631951) | gut metagenome | biome: gut microbiome; feature: rumen; material: SC-attached | host: Bos | place: Iran: Karaj | collected 2018-10 | reverse complement strand
CCCCAATCCCCAATCCCCAATCCCCCATCCCCAATCCCCAATCCCCATTTTTTATTTTTAAATAAATTTTAAAATAAATTTTTAAATAAAAATAGAAATAATAATTTAATTTAAATTAAATTTATAATTTTAATAATATTAATTATTAAATATGTTAATTATATTTATAAACTAAAAAGAATAATTCTAAATATTATCTAAATTTTTTAGCTAAATCTTCAATATCAACATTATTATTATTATTATTTAACATTCCATCATTTAAAAAATAATCTCCATTTCTATATTTAAAAGCATCTTCATCCCAATTAACTTCTTTTAACACATCTTGAATATCATTATCTAAAATACATTTACTAGGAACTTCAATTCCTTTTTCATTTTTATATAAAAATCTCATATATTCATCTAAAATTAAATAAGAATTGGCCATAATTTTATTATTTTCATTAACAAAACATTTTAAATTTTTATGTCTATCACAAAAACATTTAAATTGTTCATCACTAATCAAAAATTCCTTTGCATTTCTTAATGTTTCATTAGAATCATTTTCACCTTTAACCATTAAAACTTGAAAACATTTCCATCTATCAGGATTTAATTTTTGTACATTTTCAATCATATTTTCATTATAATTATACTTACAAACAACAGTATTTAACTTAAATTTAATATTATATTTTTTACACATTTCAGCTATTTTAAACGCTTGAATTACATTTTTTCCTGTTCCTCTTCCTATTTTTTTATTAATTTCTTCATCAAAAGAATCAAGAGATACACCTATCATATCAATATAATTATGATTTTTTTGTATGAAATGTTCTTTTACTAATGTTCCATTTGTAACTATAGAAACTTTTTCTAAATTTAATTCGTTTTTACAATATCTACAAAGTGCTTCTAAAATAGGTGGGTATAAAAATGGTTCTCCTCCAGCGAAATTTATTTTTTTCATTCCGGATTGTTTTAAAATTTTCAATCCTTTTTTTGCGTTTTCTATGTTTATTAAAAAACTGTTTTTTCTTGTATGAAAACAAAATCCACATTTCATGTTACATAATCTGGTAAAATGATAATTTACACTTAAAGGAATTTTTTTCATTAATTTATTTTTTTTTTTGAGAGAATTTAAATCAAAATTTTATTTCTATTTTTTATGATTAATGAATGTTTATAATAAATAATTTAAATTAAAATAAAAATTAATTTATTTAATAAATAGAAATTAATTAATATTATTTAATTATATGTAATCGTATGAAAAGAATTTTTAGTTGAATTATTTTTATTATTAATAATATTCATTTTTTTCTTGCCGAATCGATCAGTTTTAATAAAGTAATTTAATTTATTTTTGTAATTATTAAAACTATTTTCAATGTTTTTGTATGATAAATTTTTATTATTAATATTATTTCTAATAAATAATTTTGATGTTATTGAACTAATTGGAGCAATTGTGATATTTTTAATATTATTTTTATAAAAATCTATTTTATTATTATTATTTTTATTTTTGTTTGATAATAAAATATCTTTTGTAAATAATTTATATTTATTTTCATGTTTACTTGTTGATAAATTAATATTTTTTTTTGTTATTTTATTACAATTTTTTTTATTTTTTTTCTCAAAATTAATAGATAAATTACTTTCATTTTTTTTTAAAGAAATTTTTCTTTTTTCTTTTAATGAATTACTTTTTTTACTAATTCGAGAAGTTAAATTATTATTATTATTATAATTATAAAAATTATTATAATTACTATTATTCATATTTTCTTTATTATTATTATTATTTAATTCTGTTTGTGCTCTATAAACATTTCTATAAGAATAATTATGTGAAAAATACGCAATTGGTTTTTGAATTTTTATTCCTGAATGAGGAATAAATTTTTTATTTTTAATTGGTGGTTTAGGTGAAAATTCTTTTATATGAATATTATTTATATTAATTTTATCATTATTATTTTTTCTAGTTGTTGAACAATTTGTTGTATTAGTCATTGAATTACTTATGTTTTTTTCTTTTGATAATTTTCTTTTGTTTGGTTTTTTTTGAATTGGAATGTTATTTTTTTTTATTTGATAGATGCATTTTGTTTTGTTATTTTTTTTTATTGTTGTGTTGCATGAATTTTTTGATGAAGAATATGAAATTTTTTCTTTATAATTATTATTATTTAAAGTTTTTTTTTGAATAGTATTATTATTATAATTATTATAATTTGTTATTTGTTGATGAATATCATTTAATTTTTTTTTACTATTATTATTATTTTTATTTTTAATTGTATTATTATTATTATTATTAAAATGATTAAATTTTAATTTATATAATTTTCCTTTTTTTTCAAAAATTTCTTTTAAATTTTTTTCTAATTCTTTTTTAAAATCAATATTTAATTCTTTTTCAATATTAAATTTATTATTATTATTATTTTTTTTATTATTTTCATAAGAAAAAATATTTTTTTTACAAAAATTATCATTAATTTTAAAATTATAATTATTTTTTAAATTTTTTTTATTTGGTGTTTCAAATTTTTCTTCTTCTTTTTTTCCATTGATTTGTTCATACAAAGTTGTACTATCATCTTTACTAATTCTTAATGATTCTAAAGTATTAATTTGAAATAAAATGTTATTTTTTGTTTTTTTTTCAATCGCGGCTATTTCTTTTTCATATTCTAAATTATCGTAATTATCTTCATCTATTGAAAAACTTTGTTGAATTTCTTTTGATAATAATCGATCTTTTTTTGGACTATAAATGTTATTATCACTGTTGTTTAAAAATTCTGTTTCAATTGGATTGTATTCAAAATTTAAATTTTTTTGATTGTCAATCATTTTTTTAAATTTTTTTTTAATTTAAATTTTTTATTTATTTTTTAATTAAAATTTTTATTTTTTTAATTAAAATTTTTAATTTTTTAATTAAAAATTTTTTATTTTATTTTTTTATGTCTGAAAAAAAAAATAAAAAATCTAATAAAAAAAATTCATCAAATAAAAATAAAAATTTTACTTCAATTCAAACTTTACCCGAAAGTTTTTTTGAAGAAATGATTAATTTAGAAATTTCCTTACGAAAAAATTTTACATTGGAAAATTTTCAAAATTTAATAGAACATTACACAAAAGCAATAGAATTTTTTTCATCAACAAACGATTCTCGTTGTGAGCGATATAAAAACAATTTAAAACTTTTACTAAACCAAAAAGATGTAATAAAAAACATAAATTTAAACACAAAAAAAGGAAAAATTTTCGTTGCTAAACAAAATCGAAAAAAAATAATCGAAGATTGTTTAAATAAAATTGATTTAGAAAATAATAATAATAATAATATTAATTTATTAAGAGAAAGTATTCAAATTCGTGAAAAAAAAAACGTAGAAAATAATTTAAATAAAAGTATGGAAACTCAAATTGATAAATTTAAAAAAAGAAAAGAAGAAAAAAAGAAAAAATGGCTATTAAATAAAAGCAACATTTCTAATGAAAATGTTGATGTTAATAATAATAATAATAATAATAAAAAAAAAGTTTTTTCTACTAAAAAAAATTTAAATAAAAGTTTTGATCCAATTCGAAATGATGAAAATTTGTTTGGTAATGATGAATTTGAAATTGAGCCGATGATTAATGTTAATAATAATATTTTTGATAATAATAATAATAATTTTAGTTTAAATGATGATAAAAAAAATTTAACTGAAAGATTGTATGAAATTTTAGATAATTTTTTTAAAAAATTTGATGAAAAATTTTCTCAAGAATTTACTATTAATTTTATTAATGATTTAAATGAATTAAATAAAGAAAAACAAAAAAAATTAATTGAAAATTCACAAAAAATTTCAGCGAAAATTAAACAAATTGAATGTGAATTAACACAAGTTGAAAATGAAGAAAAAAAAATTAATTTAGGGAAAAAAATTTATGAATATGAAAATCTTAAAAAAAAAAATGATGAAAATATTAATAAAGAATTTAAAAATAAAATTGTGGAATTGAAAAATAATTTTAAAAATAATGGAATTAATAAATTAAATTTAAAAGAAATTAAAGATAATATTGTTTCTTCTATTGAAAATGATGTTTATAATTATATGAATAGTTAATTTATAAATTATTATTAAAAATTATTTATTAAAAATTGTTTTTTATTTATTTTTTTTCATAATTAATTTAATTATAATTTTATTATAAAAAAATATTTTTTTCAATTAAAATTTAACATTCAATCATTAAAAAAAACTTTTTTAAAAATAAAAATAAACAATAAAATAAAAAATTCAACATAAAAATAATAAAAATAATAATAAAAATAAAAATAAAAATAATAATAATAAAAATAATAATAATAATAATAAAAATAATAATAATTAAAAAAAATAACAAAAAAAAAAAATAATGAAAAAAAAATATCACTTAATCTTCGGCGAAAAAATCTCCAACAACATCCTAAACAACTCCCCTTCAAAACAAATGTATTCTTTTTCCAAATCCGAACGTTTTCCACCTTTATTAAAATCCTCTTCAAATCACTATTACAACATTCCTCCAATTCGAGACAAACGTTCCTGTTCATTTGGCTACGGCAACAAAGTCGATTTTTCAAGGGAATCAAAAGACAAAAGCAAAGTTTACTACAACATCAAATCAACATTTTCTAAAAAAAATGGAAGTCCACATTACAGTTTCGGCATAGGCAGAGATTTAATATACAACATAAACAACACCAAAAAAAACATTCCAGGTCCGGGTCAATATTCAATATTAAAACCTTTTGGATCAACAGGAAAAAAATTTTCGATATATGCCAAAATTTTAAATAAATATTTAAATAACTTTCCCGGACCAGGAAAATATAAAAACATTCTAGGCATAAGCACAAAAGGCATTTATCCTATTAGTGATATGAGAAATATTCATAGTATTAATTTTGGTAAGAATCCTAATGATAGATTTTCGTATAGAAATTTGTTATATGATGTTAATGTTCCTGGACCAGGAAATTATAATCAAAAAAGTTTGTTTGGGAAGGTTTTTAATAGTAGGTATAAAAGTAATAATGCTTATACTTTTAGCCATAAAATTAAATATGTTGATAGTAGAGAAAATTATCCTGGTCCTGGAAGTTATAATAATTTTAGTGAGTTTAGTACGTATGAAGTTGATTATGGTAGTAATAAAATTATTCATAAGTGTTCGAGTGAAAATAATATTGTTAAGAGAATTAATGTTATTAGTAAAAATAATTCGAATTTAAATAGTAGTGTTTTAAATACTATTGATGAATCGAATGTTAATTTAAATAATAATGTTATTAAAAATTATAGTGATAAAAATAAATAATAAAAATAAATATGTTTTTTTATAAATAAATTTTAATGTTTTTATTATTTAAAATTATAAAAAATATTTATAATATTTATTATTATTTATTTATATTTTTAATAATAATTTATTATTATTATTATTCAAAAACTTTTATTTAAATTTTCCTTACAAATATTATTGTCATTATTTATATTATTATTATTATCAAAACTTTTATTAATAATTTTATTTTCTTTTTCTTTCATTCCATTGATTATTTTTTGAACATTTGAATAAGCAGTTTCAAAATTAAGTTCAAATTCATTAGAATCATTCGAATCATTATTATTATCATTATTATTATCATTATTATTATCATTATTATAATTATTTAAATTAATATTAACATTAATATTCAAATTAAAATTTTTATTATTATTATTATTCATAATAATTTTTTTCTTATTTTCATTACTATCTAAATAATCATTATTATTATTATTATGAATATTATTATTATTATTATTATTATAAATGCTTGAAAAATAACTGAATTCGAATTTATCTTCTTCAATTATGTCTTCAGTTTCAATGTATTTTTTCCCGAAATTATTATTTAAAATAATTTCATTGTATTTTTTTAGATTAAATTTTGTGTTAAAAATTTCATTTTTATTTTGTTGTAATTCGAAGTTTTTTTCATTTAAAATTAGTTTTAAATTATTTTTTATTAATTCTAATTCTTTTTCTATTTTTTGAGATTGTTTATAATCACATAAATAAACATTTAATAAATTAAAATCATGAAAAATTTCGAAATTTTTTTGTTGAATAATTTCGTTTTTAATTACTTTAATTTCGTTGTTGATTTTATTAATTTCGTTTGTGATTTTAAAATTTAATTTTTCTAGTTCGTTTTTTTCAAATTCGATTGTTGAATTTTTGTTATTTTTTATTTTTAAATTATAATATAAAAAATTTCTTTCTTCTATTAAATTTTGTTTTAAATCATTTTGATACAAAAAACAAATTTCTAAAGATTTTTTTAAATTTTTAATGTTTTTAATAATAATTTCATTAATATTAAAAATGTTTTTTTCATTAAAATCATTAAAAAAATCAATTTGATGTTGTTTAATAATATTTAATAAATTTGTATAAGTATTTAATTTAGAAAATAAATTTTGCGTTTCAATTTGATTTTTAACATTTCTAAATGAAAATAAAGGCGCAGTAAAACATTTATTATGTGGTCGATTTCTTTGTGAATGAGGTTTGATTAAAATATTACTATTATTAAAATTATGATTATAATAATTTTTAAGCATAATAAATTTTATTATATTATATTTTATTTATTTTTTTTAACTAAAAAATTTATAATAAATTTTACTTTTTTTTTTAATTATAAAAATGATAATTAATCTATTTTTTTTTTAAATTTATTTATTTTTATAATAAAATTTATTTATTTTTTTATAATAAAATTTATTTTTATAATAAAAATTTATTTTTTAATTATAAAAATAATATTAATAATAATAAAATTTTATTTATTTTTATTTTAATTATAAAACAATCCACAACTAATTTCGCATTAATTGTATTCGCTGCAACAACAGCTTGACCAATAGTATTAATATCTAATTTTTCTTTGAATTTTTTACAGAATTTATAATTTTTTTCATCAGTTTTAATATCAATTAAACAACATTGACTTTGATCATTAGTTTTTAATTCACAATCTTTTTCATTTTGAGGATTATTTTTTCCACAATCAGATTTAATTTCTTTTTCAATTCCGCAATCTAAATTAACTTTAGTTGCAAATTGATTAATTTCTTTTATTTTATTTATTCGAATTGAACTATTATTTTCTAAATAAACACATGCTGATCTTTTTTCTATTCCCATTATGCCTGTTAAATAACAACATAAATTTTCAGCATCTTTTTTTGGAGTTGAATCAAAACAATCATTTCTAGATGGATTTTCTATTGTTTTGTTACCACAATCTGAAACGAATTTTTCTTCTTCGCTTGTTGAATTTAAAGAAAAATTAAATTGATTTAATATTATTATTATTATTATTAATAAATGAAATTTTTTGGGAAAAATTAACATATTTTTTTATTTTTTTATATTAAAATTTAAATTAAAAAATGGATTTTAATAATAATAATAATTATGAATTTACTGATAGTAATAATAATAATAGTTTTAATAATAATATTAATAGTGATTTATTATTAAATAATCTTCAAAGTCATATTTTAGAAATGAAAGAAAATGAGAAAATTTATATGAAAATTTCAAAGAAATTTTTAGAGCTTCAAAATGATTTTATTAATATTTCAAAAGAAAAAGAAAAAATTGAAAATGAATTAAATTCAAATTCATTAAATTTAAATTTTTCAAATCTTCAAAAAACTTTTGAAAATATTAATAAAAAAATCATTGAAAAAACAAATTTAAATAAAAAATTATTGAATGATTACAATAAATTATTTTATTCAATAGAATCAAAAAATTTATTTATAAACGAAACAAAAAAAAATTTAGAAAATTTTTTAATAGAAAATAAAAAATTAAAAGAAAAAAAAATTTTATTAGAAAAAAACATTTTATCAAACAAAAATTTAAAAGAAATTAATTCAAATCAAATAAATTATTTAATGAATGAAAATAATAATTTAAATAACATTATTAATGAAGAAAAAAAAATAATTGAAAATTTACAAAAAAATAAAATTAATTTTGAAAAAATTAATAATGAAATTAAATACGAAAATTATAATAATTATAATAATATTATTCATTCAAATGGAACAATAAATTTTTATGAAAATCAACTTTTAAATTCAAATAATCAAATAAACAAAATGAATAAAATTATTAATGAAATTCAAAATAAAATTAATGAAATTAAAAATGATTTTAATAATGAAAAAAAAATTAATAAAAATTTAAATTCAAATCAATTTAATTTAAATAATGATTTTAATAATTTACAAAAAATTATTGAAAATAAAGAAAATGTTATTAATAAATATTTGAATGAAATTGAAAAATTAAATGAAAAAAAAAACGAACGATTGCAAAATAATATTAAAATTTATAATGATATTGATGCTATTCAAAATCATATTCAAATTCTTAGTGAACAAAATAAAAAATTAATGAATTCGTTGAATTTAATTAAAGAAACTGAAGATAAATTAAATGAACATTTTGAAAGAAAAAAAAATATTATTCAAATTATTGAAAATAATAAACATTTAATTCAAAATGTTTTGGATAAAGAAATTTTTCCTATTAATAATAATAATAATAATAATTTTAATGAAAATTCTAATGAAAATTTTAATAATAATTTCAATGAAAATTTTAATAATAATTTAAATGAAAATTCTAATGAAAATTCTAATGAAAATTTTAATAATGAAAATTTTAATAATAATTTAAATAATAATTTAAATGAAAATTTAAATGAATTTCAAATGAAAAAAATTCCCGAAAATATTTAAATAAATTTAATATTTAATAAAAAAAATAATTTTTTAATAATAATTAAATAATAAAATATTAATATTTAATTTCCCACATATCTTTTGTAATATAAAATAAATTAATCGCTGGAATTGAATGTTCATTAGCAATTTGTTTATTTCCTATTCCAATAATGAAATTATTTTTAATAATAATATTATCATCTTCATCAAAATTAATTTTAAACATATTTTTTTTATTAAAATCTTTCATAACATAAAAATCAATAAATTCATCAACATTATTAATTTTAAACACATTTTCATTCGAATCAGAAATTTTCAAATTTTTTTCAAAATATTTCATTTTATTACTAAATAAATGCGAATTTATATTAAAAATAGGAACACATAAATTTTTATTATTAATTTTAATAGAATTTTCATTATTTTCATTATTATTATAAATTTCAAAAAATTCTTCATTTAAATTTTTTTCAAAAATTTTCGATTTTGAATTTTCATTCTCAATTTCAAATAAAAATAAATAAAAATCATTTTCTAATAAAATTTCATAAATTTTTCCATAAAAATTTTCAATTAAATTAATTTCTTTACAATTAAGAACATTATAATAATAATCATTAATAACGCAAGTTAAAAAAAAATTATTTTTAATTTTCATAATGAAATTAATAAAATAATAATTAATATTTTCATTACAAATTTTTTCATTTAAATCAAAAGAATTTTCTTTTGTGTTTGGAATGAAATTATTATTATTATTATCATCGAAATTAATATTAACATCTAAATTAATTTTATTAAATAAATTATTAACTTTTAAATAAAAAATTTTTTTTGATTTTTTTGTTAAAGTTGATAATAAAATTTTATTTTCTTCTTGTTCTAATTTTGATAGTAAAAAAATAATAGGAAAAACATTAAAATAATAATCAATTAAATTTTTATTATTATTTTCAATTTCATTTTCTTTTTTTAATGAAAATAATAATAAATCATTTAAAATCATAAAATTTTTCGTTGAATTTTTTTCATTTTCAAGAAAACCAAAATTTCTATACAATAATTTTTTATCATCGATTTTAAAATATTTATTTGAAATTAAAGTTTTTATTATTGAATTATTTTCATCAAAATTTTCTTTTAAATTAATAATAATATTTTCATAATTTTTTTCATTCGAAATTATTTTTTCAATCATTTTTTCAATTTGAATTTTTTCTAAATTTTCATCTTCATTTTTAATGCAACTCAAATGATTAATAATAATTTCATTATTTTCATTGTAATGATAAAAACATAAAGCAACAATTTCGTTATTAAAATTATTTTCGTTGTTAATGCAAATTATAATTTTTGGAAAAATTCCAATTAAAATTTCTTTTTCATCAAAATCGTAATTAAAATCAAATGAATTTTTAATGTTATTTGAAATATTTTGTTTATAATTTATTTCATTTAAATTTGTTAATAAATCATTTAAATTTTCTGTGTAAAAATTTGAAATGAATTTTAAATTTTGACTTGAATAAATTTCATCTAATAAATCATTTGTTAATTTTGATATTTTATTTATTTTTTCGTTTTCTGATTTTAATTTTTTTTCTTTTTCAGCGGAAATTTTTTTTTCTTCTTCTGCAGAAATTTTACTGTTGAAAAAATCGTTTATTTGTTTATTTAAAATACTTGATTGTTTGTTTAAATCTTCAATGTTGGAATTGTTTTCTTCAACGTTGGAATTGTTTTCTTCGATGTTGTTGTTGTTTGATGATTTTAATTTATCGTCTAAAAATATTGTTTCTTTTAAATTGTTTTCGTTATTGTTTTCGATATTATTTTCATTTAAATTTTCATTATTATTTTCATTAATGTTTTCATTGATGTTTTCTTCTTTAATTTCATTTTCATTTAAATTTTCATTATTATTTTCATTTAAATTTTCATTATTATTTTCATTATTTTCATCTATATTTTCATTAATATTTTCATCTATATTTTCATTTAAATTTTCATTATTATTTTCATTAATATTTTCATTAATATTTTCATTAATAATTTCATTATTATTTTCATTATTATTTTCATTATTATTTTCATTATTATTATCATTAATATTTTCATTATTATTATCATTAATAATTTGTTCTTTTTTTTTATTAATATTTTCATTATTATTTTTTTTTTTTTTTTCTTTTTTTTTTTTTTTTTTATTTTTTTTTTTTTTTTTTTTTTTTTTTTTTTTTTTTTTTTTTTTTTTTTTTT
>JAEEGK010028820.1_pt1 | contig 11115 bp, 5 predicted proteins | sample 8958771 | NCBI WGS metagenome assembly JAEEGK01 (sample SAMN16246547, study PRJNA631951) | gut metagenome | biome: gut microbiome; feature: rumen; material: SC-attached | host: Bos | place: Iran: Karaj | collected 2018-10 | reverse complement strand
TACAATATACTTTTAATTATTCAAAATATCAAATACTCAAGACTATAATTTAAATAAACAAATATACCAAAAATTATACAAAACAATTCAAATATATAAAGTAATAATAAATTAATAATAAAATAGACTTAAAAATTAAATTTAAAATTAATATTACCTTAATATAATATTTATTATTTTAAATAATTCAGAATTTTTATATTAGTAATTTTTAAAATGAAAAAATTAAATTTATTCTATTTAAATATTATAATACTATATCATTTATTTGATTTATATATCATAAAGAATTAATCATTAATATATTATTTTAATAATATATTTTTAATAAAGTATTTAACAATAATAAATATATTTATATTATTTTAATATGCTTTTTTAGTTTTTTTTATTTTAAAAAAAATTATTTTAATAATAATAAAAACAATATATGGAACATTTTACAGAATCTGGAACATGTATAAATGATAATTTAAATGATTATAAAGGAATATTTTATAATGAAAATGAAGAAGAAGAACAAAAATATTATGAAGGAGGAGCACATTTTAAATATAAAGATTTATATAATGTATTAGAAGAATTAATAAAAAAAGAAGACAAAAAGAATAATCAAATTATAACTGATTATAATTATAGTCCAGAAAATACAATTTTAAATTTTAATTTTATTTCAAAAGGTAAATCAAGAAATATAAGAGAAAATATTAAAAAAGAAGAAAGAAAAGAAATTGGAACTGAAATTAATAAAAATAAAGATAATTGTACTATTGGAGAAAATAATAAAAATAAATTAAAAAAAATATTTGGAATTTCATCTTTTACTGTATTTGATAAAAAATTAAGATTTTTATTAAAAAAAAATCTATCTAAAAATAAAAAAATAAATAAAAAGAAAAATTCACCTATTAAACAAGTAAAAAAAACAAGACCAGTTTCATCAACAATTCAAAATAAGCAAATTAATAAAAGAAAAGAAATCTTAATTTTAGGAAATAATTTTAAAAATACATCAAATGGAAGAAATATAGTTAAAAAAAAAAGTAAAAATAATTCATTAAAAAAATTAAGTTTTTCTTCTCAAAATTTAAGAAAATTATTTTCTTCTTCAAATAGATTTAATAGTATTTTATCACGAAATATAAAAAATAAATCTAATAATAAAGAAATGGAAAAAAGAAATATTAAAAATACTATTCCTTATAAAATATCAAAAATTAATACTGTAATTTCTAATAAAAGTAGAAATATGAATATTATAAATGAATATAATAATTTTTTTTTTATAAATAATTATAATAATAAAATTTCGAGAACTTTTCATAATAATAAAAATGAAATAAGTTATAATCAAATTAAAGAAAAACCTCATTCATTAGGTAAAATAAATTCAGATTTAAATAAAAAAAATAAAAATAATAATTTAGTATCAAAAACAAATCAAAAATTATTAAATCATAAAATAAAACATATGCATTTAATAAATAATTTATTTAAAAATAATAAAGAATTAATAAATAATACAAATTCACTTGAAATATCAATTAAATCAAATATTAGTTCAACTCATAATATTCAAATTTCTTCTAGAAATAAAAAAATGAAAACTATAAATAAAACATCAAATAATAATTTTGTTATTAATTTAAATATGATAAATCATTCTCATAAAAACAATTCAGTTCAAAAAAATAAAGCTTTAATAAATAATAAAAACAATAAAATAACTGAAACTATTTCTAATTCAATTAGTAAATTTAAAACTAAACCTAATTCTGTTAATTCCACTGGAAGTAAAACAAATTCTATTATTGGTAAGGGTAATAATAATAAAATGGGTTGGAAATAAACTTAATATATTTATTTTATGTAATTTTATTATAAATTAAAGGTTTTTGCAGAATAATCTTATCTTTTAAATCTTAATAATATATTAAAAATAATTAAATTCACTTTTTTAATTTCTTAATTATACATTTAAAATAATATCAAATATTTTTATTCATAAAATAAATAATATAATTTTAAAAATCATAAATATCTTTTTTCTAAATTAATGAATTCAATTTATTAAAATTACTTCTATTTTCAATTTATTTATGATAAAATTATTTAAAAAAATTTAAAATACTTAAAAATTAATATATAACATCTATATAATCTCCACAAAAAAAAAAATATAAAAAATATAATTTCATTCATTATTATCTTTAATTAAAAATTTAATCTTTGAATTTAATATCTCAACAACTAATTGATCTTTAATAAGAAAAGAATGAGTACCAAAAACCCAAGTTCCATTAGTAGAACATTTACTTTTATTTCCATCAATAATTATCCATTCTTTTTTATTATCATCAAAAGAAAAAGTTGTTTGATGTCTACTAAAAGATTTATCTTTAGGAAAAGCAAAATTAGAACTTTTATCTCTTCCAATAGTAATTTCTTTAATTTCATTTGGATCAAAAATTTTTTTTTCATTTGAAGAATCTTTTTTAGATAAATTAACAATTTCAATTTTATTATTTTCAAGAGGAGAAATTTGAAAAATAACATTTCCAGCAGAAATAATTTCTTTTTGTTTTAAAGTTAAATTATAATTTTGACTTAATTTAACATATAATAATCTATTATCAGAATTTTTTCCTGAATAAGCTCTTATATAATAATTTTTATTATCTCTATGATAATAAATTGCAAAAATATAAGGATAATGTATTTTTTCTTCAAAATTTAATTCAAAATCAGGTTTAAATTTTTTTGAAATATTAGAATTTACTGTACTAAAAATAGACACTCCATCATTTTTTCCTCTTCCATTTATCATTCCTCCTGCGTTTATTTTTATTTCATTTCCATTAAAAATTTTTCCTTCTTCTTCTTTAATTATTAAAATAGGAGAATTTGATATTTCTTCATTTGTAATTTTTCTATGAGAATTTATTAAATTTATTGCTAAATCATTTTCATTTTCTTCTTCTTTTTTATTTTCTGATTTATCATTATTATTTTGTTCTTCGTTTTTATTATTATTATCTTCTTCTTTTTTTTCTTCTTCTTCTTCTTTTTTTTCTTCTATTTTATTTTGTTTAAAAGTTGATTTTAATTTTTGAGATTCTTCTTTTTTTTCTTCTTCATTTTGATTATTTTGAATTAGTTCATTTTGATCCTTTGCTAATTTTATTTATTAATTAATATAAAAATTAATTTACTTAAATCTAATTCTGGTTTTTCTTTACTTTGATTATTAGTAATATCATCTTTTATTTCTGCTACTTGGTCATTTAATCCTATTTCTTCTTTTTTATCTGGAAAACAACATTTCTAAATCTATTATTTAAATTTTATTTTACAAACCAATTGCTCATTTTTTGAAAACTTAAAATTTTATTAATTTAAAATAATTATATATTATATATAAATATAATTTATTTTATTTAAACATTTATTTTTTTTCTAATTGTAAAATTTGATTAATTAATTTTTCTTCTATTGATATAAAAGGCTGAGATTGTAATTTTTCTTTTATATAATTAATTCTTGAATTTAATAATATTATTAAATTTTTAAAATATCTTATTCCGCTTGGTGAATTCATATTAATCATAAAATCTTTTAAAAAATATTGTTTTATAAAATCATCTAAATATTCTTCTATATATTTAAAATCAATAAAATTTTTTTGTGATTCAGATAATTCAATTTGTTCTTTAAGAATTTGATTTCTAGAATAAAAAGGTCTTTTTTTCTTTTCATCATTTTGATTTAAAATTGTTCTTACTCTTAATTGTACTTTATATAAATTTTTAGCTCTTGGAAAAATAAAAATATAAATTTTATTTGTTGATTTATTTACTTTTTCTAAATATTCATTTATTGATTGATTTGGATAATCCATCCAAATAATTTCAATTTGACTTGTTAAAAAAACACTTTTTCTTTTTTCATTATCATTAATTGAATCATATAAAAATAAATTAACTTTATTAACAAAATCTTCATAATATAAGGAAATTTCACCTGTGTTTTTATTAATTTTTAAATCTCCTATTTCACTTAAAAATTCTAAAAATTCTTTTGAGAAATTATCTTTATTTTTATCATATAATTCTTTTTCATTTATTTTTGGATAAAAAGAATAAGGATTATAAATAATATTTACATTACATATTTTATATATTGAATTTTTCAAAATATTTTTAATTTGATTGATATTTTCATTATTTATATTGTGTATTTGTTCTATTTTTGATAATTTTTCATCAATTGGAATATCAGATATAAATTGTAAAAAAAATATTTGAAATATTTTGTTTATTAAATAAGATATATTGTGGTTGGTTAATATATTTTGAATTTGAAAATGTTGTTTTATCTTCATTTTCTTTTATATCATTATTATTTATTATTTTATTTAATTTATTTATTTGTTCTTGGTCTGATAAAAAATCAGAATCTGATTTTGGGATTTCAATTATATATTCAAAATTTGAATATTGATTTAATATGATTAAAGTTAATTTATTATCATTTTCTGGATAAGTTATAAATAGTGAATTATTTATTAAAATATATTTTCCATTTTCATTTTTATTTGATAAAATTTCTTCTATTCTTTTTATTGAACAAGTATTTCTTTTTTTTACATTTAATTCAATTTCTAATTTACTCATTTTATAAAAATAATCAAATTCATTTATATTATTTTTTTTGGGTAAATTTTTAAAATAATTTATTAATTCTTTTTTCACTCTAGAAAAAGAAAAATAAATAAAAAGAAGATTTTTAGCATAATCTATAATAAAAAAATTTTCATTTTTATCTTCAATTTCTTCATAATTTTGATTTGGATTATTTTTAAATTCTTCATTAGGTAAAATTGTTAATAATTCAGTTTTAAATTTTTCAATAAAATAATTTTTATTATCAGGAAAAGCAATTAAACATAAAATTAAAATAACTTTATTTTCAATAGAAATATCACAATTTCTAATAATTTCTTGAAAAAAAGTAAAACAATTTAATATATTCATTAAAATACACATATTATTTTGATAATTATAATATAAATTTGATAAAAAATTCATTATTTCATTTATTTGAGGACTATTTGAATAATTTGATATTTCATCAATACTACTTTCAAATAATGTATTTACATAAAATTGAAATATTGGTAAAAAAATATGTAAATTAAAATTTAATTTCATTTTCTGAAAAATATTTTGAAAAAGATTATCTTTTACTGAATCGACTTCATTAGAATATAAATATAAATTAATTTCTTCTTTTTTTCCTATAAAATATTTATTTGACCAACTAAAATAATAATTTAAATTTATAAATATTTGTAAAAATATTTTTTCTTCATTTGTTGTAAATTTCTTAAATAATGATTGTGAGTCTATAAATATTGTATAAATAAAATAGATTGAATCTTTATTTAATGTTAATGCATTTTCTATATTTTTTAATATTATTTGATAAACAATATTATCAATTATATGATATTTTTTTTTCAAATACATTATTAAAATATTCTTAATATCAAATAAAATAAAAACATTATTATATTGTTTATTATCAAAATGAGATATTAAAATTGGAATTGGACTATATTGAAATTCAATTAAATAATTATTATCATTTTTAAGATGTATTAACCCATCTTGAGTTACTATAATATTTAATAATATTGTTTCAATGAGAGTAATATTTTTATCAAAATTATTCCCATTTAATAATAATTCTAAAACCTTTTCTAATTTTTCTTTTTGACAACTATAATTTAATATCCAAAAAATATTATATAATGTTTTTTCTGTGAAAGATAAAATTTTTTGTTCATTTTGATATAATGAAAATAATTTATTAAGTATATTACAATAATTATCCGAATAATCCATACATAAAATACATTCTGTAACAAAAAATGAAATATATTCATTTAAATTAAATTTGTTAATCCCAAAATTAATTATATTAGAAAAATTTTCATTTAATATTTCTTCAAAATCTTTTTTAAATGGGTTTTGTTGAAATCTTAAATTATATTTTATTTTATCTAAAACCATACAAAAATTACTTTGTAATAAAGAATTACTATTTTTATTTTTTTCATTTTCAAAAATATAGTTTTGTAAAAAATTCTTTGTATCTTCTTTATAATTTGGATTATTATTTGACATTTTTATATTACAAATAAAACTATTTAATATAATTGAATCTGAATTAACTTTTTCACATAATTTCAAAAAATTATTATTATCAACAACTAATTCTTCAAATAAAATTAAATTAATCATTTGTTTTACAATATTATTTATATTTTCTTTTTCTTTTTCATTTTTTATTTTTTCACAAAGAATAATTAAAATATTTATTATATCATTCCAAGAATTTTTCAATTCTTTTGTATAATTTTCAATTAAATCAGATATGAAAATAATAATATAAGGATATATATTTTCATCAAAAATACTATCTTCTTCTTTTAAAACTTTTTTTATTTTATTAAATAATATAGAATAAGGAATATTAAATTTATTTTTATCTTTTATTGAATATAAAGGAAATATTTTATATAAATTTAATATACCTATTATTATCATTTCTTGAATATTAAGATGATTTTCCCCAAAATCTTTACTAAGAATAAATTTATATAAATTTTCTTTATATGAAGTTAATGCCATCATATCTTTATTATTTTTTGGAAAATGTAATTCATTTCTTTCATTTATATTTAAAGATAAAATATAATTATTAAAATTATAAGAAGTATATTCTTTTTCTTGAGATATTTTATTAAAAAAATCACCTGAAATTATATCTAAGAAATTATTAATTAAGTTTGGATTTATAGAAAAACATTTTAAAATTAACTCTTCTATTGAATCTTTAAGTAATTTTTTATTTTTAACTTCATTTTCATTATCAAGAATAAGTTCATTATCTTTTAATTCATTTTGAGTTAAACAAAATCTATAAATTAAATATAATAAACATAAATTTATAGTTTTTAATTTTAAATCTTTCCAATTTTTTTTTTTTTTTTCATCTAAACATAATTGAATTTGAAATAATGAACATAAAAGATAAATAATTTTTGGTTGAAAAATTTTTTCATCTTTAAATAATTTATAACAAGCTAAAATTGCCAATTCATTTAAATAATTTAATAAATAAATATTATCAATAGAATATATAATAAATATTTCATGAATTGAATCTAAACATTTTATTAAAACATTTACATTACTTTCTTTTAAATAATTTTCTTTTATAAATAAACTAGGTATATAAAGTAAAATTAAATAAAATAATTTTTCAATATAATTATCTTCTTTAAATAAACTGAAATTTTTTACTTTTGTTGCTAAATTAAAAATTAAAACTCTACAATATATTGGAAATTCAATATTTTTTTTACTTTCTATATCAGTTCCATAATCAGTTATATAATCCATTTGATCTTTAAAATATACTAAATATTCTTTTAAATTTTCTTCTTTAAATATAATCATTTGTTTTTGAATAATTTCAATAAATAATATAAAATATGCTCTTCTTGAAATTGTTTGTTTTGCTTCTTTTAATTTTTTCATACAATCTTTAAGTGTTATATCTTTTAATTGATCTTTTTTTAATCCAATATACCATTTATATAAATTTATATCCATTTCTAAATCATTATTATATTTTTCTTCTATTCCATTATTTTTTTGATTTTTTTTTTCCATTAATATGAAAAGAATTTTTAATTATTTGATTATTATTATTTTAATAAAATTTTAAATTATGTCATTCTTTAATATTTTGTTAATTCAAAAAAATTTAAAAAGATATAATGTCAATGAATCAAAATATTGTATAATGAAAATAAATACTATTATATATAATAAAAAATCTCATTATGTTTCCAAATTTAAAAATTACTTATTTTTGAATGATTTAACTGAATTTTTAATTAAATATTACAAGAAAACACTTATAATAATTTTTTTTAAAAAATTTTTTTTATTTCAAAAACATTTAATAAGTCCTTGTTTAATTGATAGGAAAATAATGAAAATAATGAATAAAAACCTTCAACAAAAAATATTATTTACTAAAATAAAGAAGGAAGAAAAAAATATAAAAAATAAAAGAATAGAATATTCAAATATTTTCGATTCTGCAATAACAAATTCAACTATAATTGAATTTCCTAAAGATGATATTAATACAGAAACAACAATTGATAATATACATGCTAATGATGATATAACAATAAGTTTAGATTTGAGAATAAATAAAAATTATGATTATAAAGAAATTGAAAAAGATATTAATTTTGTAAAAGAAAAAAATAATAATGATAAAACAATATTAAATATAATGAATATAATTGATAAAAAAAAAATAAATTCTTATATAAATACAAAGAATAAATCATCTAAATTTAATAAAAAATTAGATACTTCTTTATTAGATATTACAAAAATGAGATTAAAAAATTCCAATACTAAACCAATTAAATTTTCATCTTCAAAACATTCAATAAATAATTCACAATCATCATTAATTCAAAAAGAAAAAGATAAAAAAACTATAATTAAACCTTTAAAAACAATAGTTAATCCATATAATATTAAAAAAACAGAAAATACAAAATCAAAAGTACAAAAACTTAAATCATTAGATTTTCATTTGTCAGAATTATCATCAAGAGCAAAAAAAAAAAGAAATGTTTCAACTAAATTTCAAACTCAATCTATTTCAACAAATTTTAATTCTAAAGGAAGTATTGATTCAAAAAAAATAAATAAAAATCAAAATAAAATTAGAGATACATCAAAAATTTCATCAAAAATATCATATGAAAATATTTTTGGAAAATCAAAAAAAGATATTGTAAAACATAAAAATAAAAGCCTTTATATTAAAAATGATAGTTTATCTCCTTCATCAACTCCTTTAAATGTAGGAGAAAAATTTCTTAAGATTAAAAAAGTAAATAAATTAAAAAATTTATTTTTTTATAATTATACTTCTATTTATAATTCATCAAAAAAAAATATTTATCATTCATCTGTTCAATCATTAATTGAAAATGAAACGCCAATTAAAAAAAATTATTCAAATAAAAAATTTATAATCAGTTTAAATAAAACCAAAAAATACAATTTTAAATTAAATAATAGTGGTTCAAATAGAAAAAACTAAATTATTTTGTAAAATGTTTTAAATTATATGATTATATAAAATAAGAAAAATAAAAAAAGGTTTTTATAAATAAATAAATAATCTCTGAGAAAATAATTTTCAATATCAAAAAAAAAGATATAAATATAATAAAATATATGATTATTATTCTCAAGAAGAAATTATTTCAATTAAAATAAATTATTTAAATATAAAAATCTATTATAATATTTATTTAATATAAATTAATATTTGTATAATTATATATAATAAAATATTTAAATGAAATAATTCAATGATATATTTAATTAATTTGTTTTATTTTTTTTTTCTTAATTTTCTTTTTTGACGCTTAATACAATAATTAATATCTTCTTTTTCATTATATTTTTTAATTTTATTATTCTCATATAATTTATATTTATTTGATATAAATATAACTTCTTTTAATAATTCTTCAAAATTTTTATCAACATATAATTTATAATTATATAATGTTTCAACATTTCTTGATAATCTCATAATATTAATTATATCTATATTATCAGAAATATATTTTTCTAATATATAACCTGAATCAGATATTATTTTATCTTCATTTGAATATTCATATTTGTCAATTTGAAATTGATTATTAAAAAAATATTTAATATTGTTTTTGGCATATTCAATTCTTTCATAGAAATTTTCAATTAAAATATTAACTGCAAAACTTTTTGCTTCATTTCCTTTTTTTTTATCAATTAAATTATTTTCTGATTTAAAAAGTTTACTTTCATTAATTAATATAACTTGACTTATTTCATTATATTCATATTTACTAGTATTTCCTTCATTACTTATAAAGAAATATTTTGGTGTTTCTTTAATTAAATTAATTTTTATTTCATTAATATTTAATAAAGAAAAATTAAAACAATGATGATTATTAAGATAATTAAAACATATATAACTATTAAATTGAAGAATAGGAATAAATAAAGCTGAATTTTCTTTTAAATTTTCATATATTTTATTTATTAATAAATATGATAAATAATATGGATTTGATTCTTTCAATTCATTTATATTTTTTAATTTAACAAAAGTTCCATGAATTATTATTTTATTTGTATATCCTAAGATAATTTTTATTTTATCTTTATTTAAAAGACATTTTATTTTATTCAGTAATTCTATATAATATTTTATAAAATCAATATTTGATACAAAAGTAAAATTTACTAAAAATAAAAAACATAATTTTTTAATTTTTTTATATTCTTTTCTTGTATCTTTAAAATAATATTCATCATACCCTTTTTTTAAATATTCCCAATAATCAATTTTATTATTATTTAATAATTCAATATCATTTTGACTTTCATTATCTTCATTTTCACTTTCTTCACTTTTTTCATCATCTGTGCTTATTTCTGATTTTTCTTCATTTAATTCAATTTTTTTAAATAATTCTGAATACTTTTCTTTTATTTCTTTTTCATCTCTCTCTATTGTGTTAATATTATGTTTATAATTTTTATAAAAAATTGATAATGTATTTTCAAAATCTTTATCCATTTTAAACTGTCTTTTCTTATTTTTTTTTTCTTTTATTTTAGAAATAGAATAGTTAAAATATTCATTATCAATAGAAATTAAAATAATTTTTTGCCAACTATTATAAAATTTAGTTAAATCATTGTTAATAATTCCAATTTCTTTTGTATTCATTATATTATATCTTATTCTATATTCATTAAAAAAGACATCATAATTATTAAGTTCAAAATTTTCAATTATTATTTTATTTGGTAAATGGCTTTTATTTTTAAAAATATATAAAAGTTCATAAAAAATTCCACTATTATTATTTATAAAGCAATTTATTTTATTAGTGTATCCTTTATATATATTAACTTTGAAACTCAATAAATTATTATTATTATT
>JAEEGK010028818.1_pt1 | contig 11115 bp, 8 predicted proteins | sample 8958771 | NCBI WGS metagenome assembly JAEEGK01 (sample SAMN16246547, study PRJNA631951) | gut metagenome | biome: gut microbiome; feature: rumen; material: SC-attached | host: Bos | place: Iran: Karaj | collected 2018-10 | reverse complement strand
CATTTTTTATTTTTTTTTGAATTTTTTTTTTGGTTTTGTTTTTTTTATTATTTATTATTTTATAATAATTAAATATAAAATATTGTAATTATTATGTCATTAATTAAATTTTTTGGGTTTATTCATATATTTTTTATATTTTTTTGTTTTTTTGCAACTTGGGAAAATTTATTTATGAATAATATAATTCCTCAATTTATTTGTTCAACATTTGAAAAAAATATAACAATTGATTTTGATAGTACAATGTTAAATTCATTAAATAAATTAATATATAAACATTTCAATGAAACACCTTTATCATATAAATTAACTGGAGATATACCATTTAAAAATAAATCTAAAATTGAAAATAATATTTATGAAAATGAATTTCTTAATTATTTAAATTCAACAGGGAAAAATATTTTTATACCAAATAATGATGAAGATAATAAATATTTTATAATAAATGAAGGAAAAAATATTATTATTATTGAATTTTCATTTGAACCAATGAATGATATTTATAGTATTTTAAATAAAAAAACTATAATATCATGTTATAGTATTCCAATAGATAATTTTTTAATAAATTATAAAGAAGAATATGATTTAAAAAAATCAGTTATAAATTTTTGTTGGAAATTAAATGATATTAATGGGACTATTATTAAATGGGAATTTTCATTAGATAAAAAAATACTATTAATATTATATAAACAAATAATAAATGGTGATGAAATAAAATATAAATTTCGATATATTGAAAATTTACAATGTAATAAAAGTAATTTAATAATAAATGATATTGATTTAAGTGGAAATTCACAAATATTCTATTTTACAGTAGGAAAAAATGTTATTTTATATAGTAGAGTTATTGATTTATATCAAATTGTAATTTTAATAAAAAATGAAAAAGGTGATTGGGAAAAATCTTTTTATAATAAAATAAATCGTTCAGAAGAAGCTTTTCATATTTCAACTAATTTAATTATTATGAAAAATATTAATTGTATTTTTCATTCTTATATTACATTTAACAGAAATGGTGTATTTTCAAAAGTAGAATTAATTAAATTTCTAAATTCATATTCTAATTACAAAATTATAAATATCAAAACTTTAAAAGTTTCTGAATTAAATTATGATAAATATGATATGGAAAATTTGAAAGGAAAAAATATAAAAAAAGGAATTAAAAATTATATGAAAAAAAATTTAGCAATAACAAATATAAAAAATGACTTTTTTATATATAAATTTTTATCAAATATTTTTTATGTTTCAATAAATAATTCAACAAATGAAGATTTAATAAGTAAATTATTATTATATTCAGAAGAAAAAATTTCTTCTTTTAAAGGAGACGATAATTTAGATAATTTAATAATTAATTATAAAAATGGAGATATGAAATTTATATCATTAAAATATAAAAATATTCAAAAATATAAAAAAGAAAAAGAACAATTAATTTTATTATCATCAATACCAAAAAGATTAAGAAAAAGAAAAATATTAAATTATTACTTTAATAAATTTGAAAATAATAAAATATTAATGATTATTCTTTATGAAAAAGGAGTTTTAGCTTGTGTTGATTTTTCAAAAATTGTTGAAGTAACAGAATTTTTTGGTTTTTCTGTTAATAAAAATGTTATATTAATAATTGTAACATGTATTTTTTCTTTTAGTGTTTATTATTTTTTTAATAGAAATAATATTATAAATGAACAAAATAATTTCTATAATAATAATAATGAAATAAATAATGAAAATGATGAAAATATTAATCATAATAATATTAATGATGTTTTTGAAGGATATCCTTTATATTAATTATGGTTGTTTTTGTAGTATAATAAGAAATTCTGAAAATTTAAATTTATTTTATTATTTATGATAATTAATTATCTTTAAAATTGAATTATGTATTTATGAAAAATTATTATCATTTAAATAATTTTAAATATATTTTAACTTAATGCATAAATAGTTATATAAAAAATTACTTATTTTAATCATTATTGTCATCATTATTAATTCTAATAAATTTTTTTTCTGAATTAAATTTAATATTAAAGTCGTTAAAATTCTTTTCTTTTTTTTTTCTTTTTTTATAAGAGTATATAAAAACGATGACAATTATAACTATAATAATAATTGTAGTTGTACCGATAATAACAATAAAATTAGTAAATAAAATGAAAAAAGAAAATAAATAATCTATCATTTTAAGAATCAAATTTTCTCCAATATAAATAATTTTTTGATTATATAAAAATTCAGTTTTTAGTCCATTAAGTTCTTTTGCAATAATATTAAATTTATATTTACCTTCTATAAAATTAAATTTGGTTAAATTAATATCAATAAAGTCTATATAATAATCTATAGTAAAATTAGTTAAAATATTTAATTCAATCCAATAATTTTTAATAGAACAAATATTAGATAAATCTACAAAACGATTTGAAGAATTAATATAAAAAACAATATAATTTATTGGTTCTATAGATTTTTTAATATATTTATTAAATCTAAGAATATATGAATCATTCATTTTTAAAAAAATAATATTACTATTAACAACAGGAGAATAATTCTTTATTTTATGTGAAGTTTCATAAGAATATTTTATATATATTGAAGAAATATTTTCTTTAGGATTAATTAATAATGAAAATGGATTATTAGTATTATTAATATAAAAATAAGTTGATTTTTTAATAATATTTTGTTGATATATTTCTTCTGATTTATTATTAAGAATTTTCAAATTAAAATCTGATTTAATTTCACACTTTTGAATATGAAAAAAAATTTGTTTATTATCTTCATTATTATCTCTTAATATATATTTAATAATTTTCTTGTTTGAATTCTTTAATCTATGATAATAATTTTCTTCTAAAAAAGTATAATGATTGAAAACAATAATAAAAAAATTAATAAAAAAAAAAATAAAAATTCCATTTCATTTTTTAAAAAATATCAAAAATAAAATTACATTCAAAATAAAAATAAAAAAAATAAAACAAAAATCTCAAATAAAACAAAAAAAAGGAAAAATATTATTTAAAAAAAACTCTAGTTTGAACAACTCTATAATTAATATTTTCCCAAGGTTTTTTTTCAACAAAAACAATTGTTTCAAAAAGATTAGATTTAATATAAGTTTTATTATAATGACTACTAAATTTAAATTCAAAATGTCCAGGTTGTCCCATAATTAAATTTTCAGGATTATCTACAATAAATTTTCCAGTTGAATTATTATCATTTAAATTAATACAATTTAAAATTTTTGAATCTTTAATTTGTTCAATATTATCAATATACCAATTATATCCTGTTGTAGGATTACTAAAAATTTTTATTATGAATCCTTCTCCCATTTTTACTGTAATATCCCATATTTGATTTATTGGAGGCAAAGTAAATTCTTCATATTTTTTTTTTTCTTTGATTGTATTATTTGTTGTTGAAAAATTTCCATATGATGATGTTGAATTTTGTGGTTTTATTAAGGGAATTAATAAGAATGTTATTATGATTAAAGATTTTAGAAATGACATTTTTTTATTAAATATTTTTTTATATTTAATGTTATATTTTTTAATTTATTTTTATAAATTATTTTTTTTTCATAAAAATATATATATCTTTTAATTATTGTCGCTAATATAAGTCTCTATGAATTTTTCAATAAATTTATTTGAATAAAAATGAACAAAAATCCTAATTATTTACAAAGAAAAAGAAAAAATCAAGAAGAAGAAACAAAGGAAAATAAAAAAAGATATTCCTTAAGAAATAGAAGAAATAATCAAAAAAAAGATAAAAATAAAGAACAAAAGGGAAAAACTCATTTACAAAAAATAAAAATTAGAAATTTTAATAATGATATAATAGATTCAAAATCAATATTTCAAAATTACTTAGAAACTAAAAATTTTGAATTATTAAATAAATCAATTGAATTATTATATGAATTATCAATTGAAGATCAAAAAAATCTTTTTGAAACTTATGTTGAAAAATATAAAAATACTCAAGATAAAAGTGATCTTTATAAGAAAATAATAAAATGTCTTATAATTTTAGATCCAGAATATTCAGAAAAAATACTTAAAATAAATAAAATAGATGATTTTCCAAATTTAAATATGAAAAAAAAGGTAATTCAATATTTTGAATATATTAAAACATTAGATTTTGGATTTAGTAAAACAGAAAAAAATTCAAATTTAATTCAAGATTATATTAAAAAATTAATTCCAATTGAAAACTTTGAAAATTTATATTCATTTCCTCCTTTTTTAGAAAAACTAGAATTAAATAATTATTTTTTTTTTCTAATGCTATTATCTTTTCTAAAAAATTCTTATTATATTATAGATAATTTAAAATCAAATCTAATAATTTATGAAGAGATTCAAAAGATATTAAATAATAATAATGATATAAATAAAATTAATTTTTTATGGAAATTATCATTTATAGAAGAAGGTAATACCCAAATGATTATTTCATTATTAAATGATAAACAAGATTATTCAAAACAATTAGAAGATTTCTTTTTAAATCAAAATTTTTTTTCTATTAAAAAAATAGATGCAAATAATTCAATATATAAAATTTCTTGGAGAGATAATTTAGATGATTTTTATTTAATTAATATAAAAGAAATAAACTATAATATAATTGGCACCGCTTTAACAAACAATATAAGTAGATTAATTTCAAATATTGAAAGAGGAAGAAAATATGATTATTTAAATAATCATATATATAAAGATTATATTGACGATATTTATGATTTAATAATATTTATTCAAAAATCAAAAATAATGCAATTATTTTATCAAAAATTCTTTAAATTAGAAATTGATATTGATGAATCATTTTATAAAAAGTTTTTAAAAAATAAAGTAAAATATTATCCAATAATGGATGAAAGTGTAACAGGTTTTTTTGATATAATAACATTTGAAATAATTATTAATTCAATTCCAAGGGGGACTAAGTATTATCGATTACCTCTTAAATTATATAAATTTATATTGATTGGATTTTTTATCTTTACTTTAAATCATGAATCTAATTTACATGCAATTAGGAGACTTTTAAATAGTACTAATTCAGAAATACCAAAAAATACACCAATAGAAAAATTTTATTTATTTGAAGGGAAACCTGAATCTGGAAAAACATTTGAAAAATGGGCATTTAATTTTAATATTAATGATATTAATAAAATTAGCATTCAATTGACATTATTTATATTAATAAATGATAATTGGAACTTAAATAATAATCTCGAATTTAGAAATAGATTAAAGAACAATTATACAATTGAAGAAATAAGAAAAATTTATTCTAATAAAAATATTTTTTTAACTAAAATAATGAATAAATTAAATTTAAAACCAGAAGATTTTTTCAATGAAAAATTAAATTTAATTGGAGGGACTGTTAGATATTCAAATAATTATAATGAAGAAACAACATTTACATGTATTCATTAATAATTAATTAATTATAATATTTTTACAATAAAGTTTATTAATACATTTTAATTCATTTATTCATTTATTTATTTATTTATATATATTTAATTCTTTTTTTATTCACTTTCCTTTATATATTTACTTAAATTAAATTCTGAATATTTATGATTATTTGATGTTATCTCTTCTTCACTTTCAAGTAAACATTTATTTTCAAAAGGTTCTTTAATTTCAATATTATTTAATTTATCATTGATTTTTTCACAAAAAATAACAGATTTTAAATTAGAAGGATTATTAATAATAGTATTAATATTTAAATCAATTCTTTTAACAAGTTCCCATACATTATCATTATTATCAATTAAAAATAAAATATTTTTATATTGATTATAATGGGTAAGAAAATCAGTAAAATTATCTTCAATAGAAAATCTATCTTTAATATTAAATTTTCTTCTTCCATTATAAAAATGAGAATTTCTATGAGAGGAAGCAATACTAGAACTTGAAGCAGAAATAATTGAATTATTTAAAGAAGAATTTCCACTAATATAACTTATATTATTATTATTGTTTGTTGGATTGTGAATTACACTACTATTATTACTTATAAATGAATTATTTAAATTATTATTTGAACTATAAATACTTTGATTTAATTTTTCTTTCATTTTACTTCTTGTTTTATTTTCTAAAATAAATTGAATATCATCTTTTATACTACTCATTTCTTCTATTAAAGTTGCTTGTTTTAATAAAAATTCATTTATTATTGTATTATTATTATTTTCATTTTTATTATTATTATTTTTTTCTTTACCTTTATTTAATCCTAAATTTGTTTTTTGAGATATATTTTTATTTGGAATGTAAGAAAAACTTTTATTTGTATTTGTGTTTGAATTTCTAGTATCTGTTTTTTTCATTGAAATTGAACCTTGAGTTGGATTATTTTTACTTTCATAAGTATTATTATTTGAATTAGTATTTGTTAAAGAATTCATATTTGTATTTGTATATGTTGTAGTTTTATTTTCTATTTTATTACTACTATTTGTATTTATTGGATTGACATTTATTTTTTTTGAATTTAACTTTTTAAAATTTTCTAAAATTTTTAATCTATTTGTTAATTGTTCTATTTGAGCATTCATTTTTTCAAATACTTTATCTTTATTTGTTATTTGTGTTACATACTCTTTTAACATTTCTTTATTTTTTTTTGCAGTTATTTTCATATCTTCTAATTCATTTTTTAATTTATCATTTTCTGCTGATATATATTGTAAAGTTATTTTAAGCATATTTCTTTCTTGTTCTAACATTTGGAAATTTGCTTTATTAAATGGAAGAGATTGTAAAAAATTTTTCTTCATTAAAATTAAAATTTAATTATTGAATATAATACAATATAAATTTAATGATTAAAAAATAATTTATAAAAAAAAATAAAAAAATAAATTAACCATAAAAAAAAATTAAAACCATCGTATTTTTTTTAAATTATTTTCATTAAATAAACCTTAAATTTAAAAACATTACTCTAAAATAAAATAAAAAAAGAAAAATTAATCTTCCTCAACTTCAGCAAGTGCAGTTCCTTTAGATTCTTTTTTAGTTTCATCTTCATTAACTTTACTATTTTCCTCTTTACTAACTTGACTATAATTAGGAGTATTATCACTGGTTTTATTATCACTTTCATTTTTTTTATCATTTTCCATATTACTAATATCAACTTGAACTTTAGTTTGTTCATTTTTATTATCTTCTTCTTTTTCTTTTTTTTTAAAAACTTTATTTATTATTGAATTATATAAATTTTTAGTTTTTCCAGTAATTCCTTGAACATATTTATTACCAACAATTAAATTACCAACTTTTTTAGTTTTTTCAGTAATTTTAAATTGATCCATTTTCCTTTCAATTTGACCACCAATTGAAGATAAAGTTCCAGTAACTTTATTTAATATATTTTCATTTTTTGGTGGAATATAACTACTATAAATTCCCATTAATTCATTATTATAATTTACATATTTCATTTCATTTTCTGGTATTAATTCAATTCCTTCTTTAATATCTGGTTTAACAAAATTTTCACTTTGATATTTATCATCTAATTCACTTAACACGAAATCTTTTAATAAATTTCTATGAAATTGTGCTGCTTTTGATCTATAAATATTATAAACTGGAGTATTTAAAGGAAAATAATATTCATTTATTAAATTTCTAAAATTTTCATTTCCTCCTTTTTTTAAATATGCAATTTGTAAATCATTCCATGAATCATTTTCTATTGATCTTACAACACTTACATTTAAACCATATGATCTGTGATTATTCATACATCTATCACATATGAATACTCCATTATTTATTGATACAAATTTTGGATTTTCTTTTCCACAGTCATTACATCTTTTATTTTTTTCTTCTTTCATTAAATTTTTTAATTCTGGATTTATTAGTTTTGTATTTTGATTTTCATTTTGATTTTCATTTGGATTTGGATTTGGATTTTCGTTTAATTTTTCCTTTTCAGTATCTTTTGTTTCTTTTATACTTGATTCCATTTTTTTTATATTAAATTACCTGATTTTTATCTATTTTTTTATTAAGATATTATAAATTATAAAAATAATAATTTATATAATTTTTTTGGAGAAAAAAAAATATATTTTTATATAAAATTATTTTTGGATAAAGTAATAATGAATATTGATAATAAACATTATTTTTCAGATTCAGAATTAGAGAAAAATAAAAATTTTAATTGGTTATTTTATTCCAAAATAATAGAAAAAGTATTTCCATCATTTAGTAATCCAACAGAATCACGTTTTTCACATTTATTTTATAATTCGAAAAGTGAAGATATCAAAATAAATAATAATTCAAAAAGAAAAACAATGACAATAATAAAAGATAATATTTTAAATGGAAAAGATAAACGAACAACAGTAATGATAAAAAATCTTCCTCGCTATTTAAAATATGAGAATATTTCTTCTATTTTATTATTAGAAAATTACATTAATTATTTATATATCCCTATTGATAGTAATTCTGGTAATATTTTAGGATTTGCATTTGTAAATATGAAAAAATATTATAATATTTTAGATTTTTTAAATTTTTTCGAAGGGAAATGGAAGATTTTAAATAGTAATGGAAGTAATAAAAAATATGAAATTTGTTATTCAAGTGTTCAAGGAGTTAAAATTTTAAAAAAAACTTTTGGGAATCATATTTTATGAAATTCATAATTAAGTATATCAAATTTTGTGTAAATATAAATATATTAAATGTTAATAATTTTTGTTAATTCTATTCTTTTTGTATCAAATAATTTTGTTAAAAAAGAAATGATTTTTTTGTTTAATAAAATAGAATTTTATTTGATTTAAGATATAGAAATAATTATTTAATAATGTTTTTTGTTAATTTATATAAATAATTGTTAATATATAAATAAAATTTTAAAATTTTTTAATTTTCAATTGTGTTTAAATTAATTAAATTATGTATATTTTGTTTATGAAAAAAAATAGATTTATTCATTTGTTTTTTTTGAATAAAATCAGGAATTGCAATTTTATTAATTAAAATATTTAAAGTACTTTTATTTTTCATATTCTTTTCAAAATCAATATTAATTTTCTTATAAATATCATCATTATTTTCTTTAGATTCATTTGAATGTGTATTATTATAAGAACTTAAAGTTGAATTTTGAGTTGTTGATTGTGCTGAATATCTTTTTAAATCAATTTTTTCATTATTTAAATTTTTATTTATATCATTTTTAGTATTATTATTTAAATTATTTCTTGAACTTGGAGGATAAATTACATTATTTTTAATAGGATAAATTTTATTTTTTTCACTTATATCATTATCAATTGTTCTATTATTAATTTTTTTATTTTCATTTAAAATATTTTTACTTAAATTTTCTCTATTAATACTTGATAAAATTCCAACTCCAATTCCAATTCCATTTTGAAAAGAATAATGTTTCATTAATTTTTTCTTTTTATCTGATGCAATATTATTTGGATTTATATTTAATAAAACATTATGTATATTTTCTTGTGAAGAATCAATATCATTAAATTCTATTTTACTATTATTTTTTGCCCTAATTACTCCAAAACTATTTTCTCTATTACTATATTGAGAATTATCACAATTTTTTTGAAAAGAAAAATTTCTTCTTATTCTAAATTGATTATAAATTAAATTATTATTATTAGTTTTATTATTATTATTCTGTAAATTTTTATGAGTAGAATATCCAGAAAAGACTTTTTTATGGCAAATAGGAATAGGCATTTTTTTTTCTTCATATTTATTAAATCCAGGAAGTAAATTTTTAATATCTAAATTATCTCTAAAAGAATTTAATGAATTATTACCTACAATAGAATAATTATTTCTTTTTCTATCAGCACCAAAAAAACCAAATAAACTTTCAATTTTTTTACTAACAATACAATTATCTAAAATTTCTTGACAGGAAGGTCTTTTTTTCGGATTAACTTGTAATAATAAATTAATAATAATATTTAAATCTTTAGAAAAATGATTAGGAATAGGTAAAAAATTACCATTCATAATTTTACAATAAATATCTTTAATATTCCTTTCTCCAAAAGGTAAATGTAAAGTACACATTTCATATAAAATACAACCAAGACTCCAAATATCACTTTTAAAAGAATAACCTTTATCATTCCAAATTTCAGGTGCTGCATAACATGGAGTTCCCATTTGTGAATTTTTTAAATTTAAATAATTTTCTTTGTATAATTTTGATATGTTTAAATCTCCTAATTTTAATATTCCATTTTTTGTAATAAAAATATTTGCACTTTTTAAATCTCTATGTATTACATTATTATCATGTAATGTTTTTAAACCTTTTAATATTTGAATAAAATATGACCATATTATTTTTTCTTTGAAATATGTTTTTATTTTTCTTTGATTAAATATTTTTGATTGTAAATCACCATCATCTGCATATTCTAATACTAAATTTAATGTGTCTGAATTGTCTTCGAAAAAACTTTCTTTATATGCTATTATGTTTTGATGTGAAATTGATGCTAGAAATCTTATTTCGTTTAATGAATTTATTTTTTCTTTATTTGACATTTTTGATAATTTTACCCTTTTTAATGCATATATTTTATTATCTAATAATCTTCTAACTAAAAGGACTAATCCAAATGAGCCTTTTCCTATATCTTTTATGATTTCAAATTCTTTTAGAGACATTCAAGAGATTAAATTTAAATTTTTTTAAATTTTTTAAAAGTTTAAATTAATTTTTTTTTTTAATATTTTATTATCAATTGAATTTTAATATTTTATTTATTAATTATTATATAAATAAAACAATTAATATATATATATTAAATAAATCGAAAATTATAAAATTTATTTTTTTGTTATTATTTTCCAAATTATTTTTAGTTTTCCAAATTTATAAATAAATAAAATGATAATAAATTGTATATAATATGGAAAACAAACAAAATGAAATTCAAACAGATTTTGAATTAAAAATAATAATAACAGGTAATTTAGACTATGATAAAAT
>JAEEGK010028814.1_pt1 | contig 11116 bp, 3 predicted proteins | sample 8958771 | NCBI WGS metagenome assembly JAEEGK01 (sample SAMN16246547, study PRJNA631951) | gut metagenome | biome: gut microbiome; feature: rumen; material: SC-attached | host: Bos | place: Iran: Karaj | collected 2018-10 | reverse complement strand
CATATAACTTTTTATTTCAATGTCTTCACTTAGACTTTCAAATTTAATAACAATATTTAAGTAATTATTTCCTAATATTTTTGGTATTATTGGGATTTGAATTAATTTTTCTTCATTTAAATCTATTTGTTTATAAATATAATTTGGACATATAATTGTATTTTGAATTGAATTTAAAAAAATTGTAAATTTTTTAATTTTAGCTCTATATTTATTTATTATTTTAATTGGTAAATAAAAGAGTTCATACTGATATAAATGAATTCCTTCATTTAAATAAGGAATTGAGATATTTATATTTAAATCTTTTTCTAATATTTCGAAAGAATAATTTTTTTCTTTATCTTTATAATTAATTCTATGAGCACTACTAAATTTTCTTCTTTTTCTTTTTTTTGGTTGAACAATAACTAAATTTTCATCCTCACTTCTTTTTTCATAATTATCATATAAATAAGAATGTTTTAAAGGATATTTAAAATAAGTTTTAACTCTAATATTACTAAAAATATTAAGAGAAATTCCTAAAATTACTATTTTTCCTATTTCTTTAAATTTAATTTTTAATAATACTGTTTTCCTGATTTTTGGTTGTAAAGAACTTTTCACATGTTCACATTCTACTAAATATTCATTTTCAATAATTGGATGAATATCTTCTGCAAAAATATCAATAGGTAAAGGATTAATTAAATCAAAATGAATTATAATTTCTTCGTCCTTATTTATAATATGTTCTTTCTTTATAAAATAATTTCCATATTGTTTTTTATTTGTAATCATATCTGTTAATTTTAAAAGATATAAATCTTCATTTGATAATAAAGAATATTTTTTATTTGTGACAGGAATAGAAAATTTAGAAAAAGATTCATAATAATTTGAAGGAGTTTTATTATTTGAAATTAATAAATCACCTTCCTTAATCAGAATTAAGGAAGTTTGGTCAATTTTTGGAATTGAATAATTTTGAAGAAAATCTTTATTCTTCTGAAAAAATTTGATTAATTTAGAAAACAATTCTGCAACTTTTTTATCTTCTCCGGTATTTGATAAATCATAAACGCTTTTACCTTTTGAATCAAAAATTTGACCTTCTAAAACCTCATAAAGACTTATATTATTATATAAAATTTGAAAATTTGAATCTAAATAATTTAATTGTTCACAAAATATCGTCAAATTATAACAAATAAATTTTTTAAGGTCTAAAAAACTTAAAGTATAATTTGGATTTGTTATTTCATTGAATTTTAAAATTTTATAAATGTATTTTAAACCATTAAGTTGGTATATTAATCTTGTTAAACTATTTTCATAATTTTGATTAAAATATTTTGCTGTTGTTATTAATATTTCAAATATAAATTTTCTTAAACTTGGTTTTTCAAAAAATAAATAATAAAAACTCCTTTTTTCATATAATAAAGGTTGAAATAATTTACAACAAAAATTTCTAAAAAGATCATCATAATCATTCATTATTCTAAAGGCTTTTTCTAGATCATAATCTTCTAATAATTTTAATAAAATAATAAAAGCTCGAAAAGTACCATAATATTTAAGTCTATTTGGAATTTTATTTGTAAGTCTTACCCTATAACTTACATATAAATCTATTGCTTCTTTAAAATCTATTTTCTTTTTATCTGAACAAATATACTTTAAAATTACTTTCAATTGGACAATTGAACATTCTAATCTTTCACATAATTTTTTTATTTTATTTTCTAATTTTTCTAAATAAAATAATGAATTTTTATAATCTCTTAAATAGAATAATAAAAAACATAGTAAATATAAATCTTTTTCAGGTTTTATAAATTTTTTTGTATAATAATGTTCACATTCTATTAATTTAAATTTATTTGAAAATATATTAAATATATTTTTATCTTTTTGAGGAGTTGAGTCTATAATTTTCTTTGCAAATTTTATTATTGAATCTCTGAAATTAATTTGTATAAAAGCATTAATATTTGTTTTTAAAGCATTAATTTCATCATTTGTTAATAATATACCTTTTTCTACAATTTTAGATTCTCCATCCGAAAAATATTTTCCATATAATTCCAATCTATGAATATACTTTTTAAATAAATTATTATTTTCTAAATTTTTAGTTTTGCTACCATTTATTTCAAAATAAATAACTTCTTCATTATTAAATAAACTTTTTATAATTTTTAAATTTTTTAGTATAATATTATTATCTTGTAAAAAATTCTCTTCATTACTTTTGTCATTGAAAACTAATATTAAAGTAGAAATATTTTTTTCATAAGTATCTCTCAATAAAAGAGGGAATTTATTTTTCATATTTTTGATTGTTTCAATATCATCATTAATAGAAATTAAATAAACTGAGCAAAAAGGTTGTTGATATAATTCACTTTCACAAAAAAAACAATGTTCAATTATTACTTTTTCCATTTCATTAAAATAATTAAAAGCATAATAATTCATTTCACTTGTTATATCAGAAATATTTTTATAAGTATTTTCAAGCGAAAATTTAGGAATGTTATTATTATGTTTTAGACAATTATATAAATAAAACTCTAAATTAGTATTATTTTCATCAAAATCTTCTGAGTCAAAAAAATCTATTTTGAAATCATTTATTGTGGAATTATAATCATTAATTTGAATTTTAAAAGGAATATTGTTGAGGTCTCCAAAAGGTCTCATAAATTCACTTGGTGTTAAATTATTTTTTTTTAAAATTTCTTTTATTTTATCAGTAGAATATACTATTCCACATGGTATAAAATTTTCTTGTATCCATTTTGTAAAATATTCTCCTCTTTTATCATCATTATTTAATTTATCATTTTCTGACATTTTTACTTTTTTAAATCAGAAAAAAATATTTAAAAAATTAATAATTAATAAATTAATCATATAATTTTCTTTTCTCTATTATACATGAATCAAATAAATATAATTTTTTATGTTATTGATTTTATTATTTTAAATTTAAATGAAACTTTTAAAAGGTAATAAATATAAGAATAATATAAATAAATTTAAAAGCAAAATTCTTATATTTTCATATATATAAAATTAATTATCTATGATATATAATATATTTTAATATTTTTTAATTAATTAATAATAAAAATAACAATTTATTTTCCAATAAATAAATATGATTTATACATTAACATATAACTAATAACCTAATGAACTTTATTATTAGAACAAGTGTAAAGGTAAAAAAACCTTTTACTGAATAAATCGCATAAATACTTTATACAATCTTTTCAAAAAGTTGTTTAATTATATGTTTCTAAATTTATACCTACTTCTCGATTTTTTTATCTTCTATCTCTATATTTTTTTCTTCTTTTAAATTTGTAAAATTATTTATAAAAATATTCATATTAATATTCACATCATCATTAAAAATCCTAAAAATATTATTATTATTTTTATTATTACTTTTATTATTATTATTAATATTTTCATCAGTAAAAATTTTTATTTTTTCTTCATTTTCAGTTCTTTCTTTTTGTTTTTCATCTTTTTTATTCAAATTCAACCAATCATAATTATAATCCACTTTAATATCTTCTCTTTTAATAATATTATGTAATAAACTTTTCAAAAAATCATAATCTGGCTTTTCTTCAAACATTAAATTTCTAGGATAAGAAACAAACTTTATGAATTCAAAAGGTAAATCTTTACATAAATCTTCAATTTTAGTATTAATTTTAATATCCATAATTTTTTGATACCTTTCTTTTTTATTTTTCCCTTTTTGACCTTGCCAAGGTAATCCACCTTTTAAAAAATAAATTAAAACATAACTAATTCCTTCAATATCATCTCTTCTACTTTGTTCATAACCTTTATGTGTGAAAATTGAAGCATAACGAACTGTTCCAGTTAAATTTTTTCCTTCTTTAAATTTAATATGTTTTTGAGTTTTTGGATCAATATATCTTTTACTTAATCCCATATCAATAATATATAATAAATAATCTTTTTCTTTTTTTCCCATTAAAAAATTATCTGGCTTAATATCTCTATGAATAATACCACGATTATGCATAAATTCTATTCTATTTAACATTTGAATTGCTAAAATTAATGTTGTTTTCAAAGAAAATTTTCTATTACATAAATTAAATAAATTTTCTAATGAAGGTCCTAATAGTTCTTGTATTAAACAAGAAAAATTTTGTAATTGATGGAAATAAAATATTTTTGGAATTCCAGTTCCATTTTGAAGTTCTTTTAATATTCTTGTTTCATGATGAAGTTGAGGTTTATTAGTTTTCTTTTCTAATTTTATTGCAACTTCTTGGTAATTTTTTTGGTTTAGGCCGAGATATATTTCGCCAAATGCACCATTTCCCAATTTTTTATTTAAATATAATAAATAGTGACTACCAAGTTTTATTGTTGTTTGAGACTCGACCATTTTTTTGATAATTTATAAATTTTTTTTTTTTTGGTTTTTTATATTAGAGCTATTTGAAAAATGGAAACAAATTTTACATTTGTTAAATTTAAATGAATAAAAAAATTAAGGATTATAATTTATTTAAATACGAATATTGTTATTTTTAAAGATTAAATTTTTGGTCTTTTAAGGAAAATTTAGGACATTTTTTATTGAATTGATTTTTCGGATTTTTGCTTTTTATTACTAAGAATGAATCAATAAATTTTTTTGATTTTTAAATTTATATTTTCTTTTCAATTTTCATCATTTAAAAAAAATGGAGGTTTAAATGTTAAAGAGTAAAAGTAAATAAGTGTTTTAAAAAATATTTATTCTTTAAAAAATCCACCGTTTAGAATATGGAGAAATAATTTAAAATAAAAAAAATGTTTAATCAAATATATGATTTATTTATAAAAAATTAGGATACCAACTTCAGAATGTATTAATTATTAATATATAATTTTAAAAAATAAATTTAAATAATATATAAAATGAAATTAAAAATTTATAAAAAATGTATAAATAGAAAAAATCAGGAATAAAATTTATCAATTAATTAATAAAACTTATATTTTTACTTTAAAATATAAAATTTAATATTTCCTATAAGAGTATTTTATTAGTTTCAATAAATTCATTCATCAATAGAATATTAAATCGATAAATATTATTTATTTATTATTATACTCAATTTAAAAAGGGAATTTTCAAAAATTAAAAAATAATTTAGATAAAAATTATTTAATGGTATTAATATCTCAATCTTAATTTATATAATTAATAAACGAAGATTTGAATATCTTCTTCAAAATTTAAAAGAATTAAGATTATTTCAAATAATAAAAGATAATTCTAAAAAATATTATTATCTAAATACAGAAAGACAAAAATTATGATATGATTATATTGATAAATGAAATTTAAATTCAAATGAAATAAATATTTCTGGTTAAATAAATAAATTTATGGAATAAGAGATGGTACATTAAATACTATAATATTGAAGATAAATGTTATCAAATTTTTTTTAAGGTAATAGTAAGAAGATTTGAAATTATTGAATATTTAATTTTGAATTGAAAAAGGAATCAATTAGAATTAAGACAATAAAAAGACAATATCAAAAAAAGTAATTATATCATTGACCAATTGTAACGAAATTAAAATGAAATAAAAAATGAAAAAAACTTTATTTGATATAATTTTAGAAAAAAATTAATATAATAGAAAAAATAATATTATTGTTAATGCCTATAGATCTATATGATGGATAGAATAAATTATTTATTCAATTAGAAATGGAATAATTAATTAAAGATTATAAATAATTTTTTTATTATTATAGAAAATTATTTTTTTCTTTTTCTAAATATGTATTTTTTAGATTAAAAATAAAGAGTATTTAATTGTAGAATCTAAAAAAAAGATATAAATTAAGTCTATATATAGATTCTTTTTGAATAATAGAAAATTTAATTTTATTGATTTATTCACATTTTTTTCACAGCCCTATTTTAATTGTTGAACTATTAATAATTGAATTTTTCATTAATTGTGATTTAAAAAATGAATCTTTTAAACTTGAATTTGTTTGATTTTAATATAATTTGTTTAAAATATTTTTTACATTATCCTTTTTCTGTATTTTTGTTTTTTGTTATTTAATATATTCTCTTAATATCATTTCTTTTATTTATAATTTTTCTAAATTTCCTCAAATGTTTTTATAGTTTCTGAGTGATTTTCACTTTAAACTTTTTTATTAAATTAATTTTTAATTCATTAATTACTTTTTTTTTCTATTTCATATATTTTTTCCTCTTTTTAGAATAATATTTATTATTTTTTTCAAAGAACAAAATTCATCATTTTTACTTAATTTAATAATTTAGATTCTCTTTATATTGTATTTACTAATACTAAATAGTTTCCTCTTTAATTTAATTCATCATTCATCTTTTTTGAATATGTTTTGATTGAAATAGGAAAAATAATTATAAATAAAAATTTATTTTTATTTATATATATTAAAAATCATAATAGATATTTTACTATTAAAAAATCATTATATTAAACTTTATTCATTGTAATTATTCATCATCATATTTTTAAATTCTAAAAAATCAATTTCTCCATCTTTATTATGTTCAATTTCATTTAAAATATTTTCAAAAACTTCTTTTTTTACAGAATTCTCAATAAAATTTGCTTTTATTTTTTCAACAGAAATTTTTCCTGTATAATCTTTGTCAAAGAAATTAAAAGCATAAAGTAAATTATCATCAGATAAAACTTTCTTTTGATCTAAACATCCTCTTAAGAATTCTTCAAATTCTAAAAATCCTCTATCTGCACCGTCTAACATTAAATAAATATCTCCTATTTCTTTTCTAATCTCATTTTCATCAAAATATTTAATTAATCCTTGATATAATTCATTTTTAGTTAATTTACCATCATCACTTAAATTAAATAATCTAAATATTTTTAAAATATCTTTTATTTCATCATTATCATTTATATTATGAACAATAAAAGCTAAAACCATTTGTTGAAATTTTGAATTTATTTGAAAATGTCTTAATCTTTGTAAATAAACTTTAATTTCTTCATCAGAAATATTAGAATATAAAGATTTACCATTAAATTTTTTAAACCAAGGATGTCCCAAAGCTTCATGAGCGCTTAATCTTTTTTTAATATTAACATTTAATAATTTATGAACTAAATCTTGAACTTCTTCAGAAGAATTTAATAATCTTTTATTTTGATCATCAAATTTACCTATTTTTATTTTGTCTATTATTTCAAAATCATCTTCTCCATCAAAAGGTGGTTTTCCACATATTAACATATATAAAATTACTCCAACACTCCAAGTATCACATTTTTCATTATAACATTGATTTAAAACTTCAGGTGCAATATAATATGAAGAACCAACTATTGATTTTTCTTTTCTATGTTTAGAAAATATTTTCGACGTTCCAAAATCAATAATTTTAATCCAAAAATATTTTAAATTTGATTTATAGTTTTTTTCTATTTCACTTAATAAAATATTTTCTAATTTTAAATCACGATGAATAATATTATTTGTATGTAAATAATATAATCCTGAAAAAATTTGATAAAATAAAACTGCTAATTGAAATTCATTATATGAATTATTTATTTGATTAAATAATTCTCCACTTGGACAATAATCTGTAATTATATAATATGCATTTTCTGTTGAATAAAATTCTATAATTTTTACTATATTAGGATGGTCTAAATTTCTTAAAATATTAATTTCATTATTAACTTTCAAATCATCAATTTCATTTTCTTTTATTTTATTTATTTTTTTTATTGCAACATTTTGCTTTGTTATTAAATTCATTGCTAAAAATACTGTTCCATAACATCCTTCTCCTATTTTACTTATTACTTTATATTTTAAATTTGGTAATCCTGTATTTTCTTCTATTAACGAATTTGTTGTTATTTTTAATTTTAATTCTTCTTTAAATAAACCAGTTGCAATTTTATTTTTTTGAATTAAAGAAATAGATCTTTTACTTTTTCTTTCAAATTTTTTTTCATTTTCCTTTTCTTTTTCAAAATCATTTTCAATAGTATTAGGTTTATCTGTACTTTTTATTCTTCTATGTATTTGATTTTTATTAAATTTTGAAGGTGTTTTTGTTTTTTCTAAAATTTGTGGATTAAATTCAATTGTTTTTTTAAATTCCTTTTTTTTTCTTTCTTGTTCATAATAAAAAGAAGGTTTATTCATAGAACGACAAACTCCCATTTTTTATTAATTATTTTTTATAAGTTAATAAATTATTTTTTATTTTAAAAATTAGTTTTTTTCAAATTTGAAAATGAATTAATTTTAAAAAATGCATACTTCAAGAAATAGAAAACCATGTTTTGGAGTTTTAAACCGAGCTAAACTTTCTTTATCAAATTTAATGAATTCTTTATATTTAAATGAATCAACCAGATTTAAAGAAAATACTTTTTCTAGAGACACTAATTCTATTTCTTATACATTTTCCAATGATAGTAATTCAAATAATAATTTTAAAATTTTTAATCTTGGAAACAAAGAAAATTCAAAAAGTTTAAAAAGTTTGAAAAGAAATTTTTTTGAAAAAGAAATTCCAATTGATAATCATATTGAAGAATATATAAAACAATGTCATAAATTAAAAGATGAATTAAAAAAAAATAATGATATTAATCAAGAGAAGATTAATTCATATGAAAGACTAAATAAAAAATTTTATGAAATTGAAATGCAAAATAAAGTTTTAAATCAACAATTTTCAATTTTCCAAAAAGAAAACACAAGAATGAAACAAGATAATGAAAATTTACAAATAAAAATAAATGAAGTCAATTCAAAAATGAATGTAAAAAAAGATGAAAAATTAGAAATTAATGAAGAAAAATATCAAATCTTACTTGATAAAGAAAATTCCCTAACTAATATTAATAAAAATTTAAAAAAATCAAATAATGATTATGATAAATTGATTGAACAACTTCAAAGTACTTTAAATTTATTAAATACAAAAAGCGAAAAAAAATATTTTAATTTAAATATAAATAATATAAATGAAAATAAATTTCCGAACGCAAATGAGAAAAATATTGAAACAAAAAAAAGATTTGAAACAAGTCCTGAATTAAGTCAAAATTTCGATTTAAATATTGATAAAAATTTAAAAATTACTTTTCCAAATGAATATAATAATTTATTTAATATTAGTGTGAGTCAATCACCAAATATTAAAAAATCTACTGAAAATAATTTATCAAAGGAAAATATTTCTGATTTTTTATCAAATAAACAGCAGATTGTTAATAGTCCTTTGAAAAAATCAAATATAAACTTAGAAAATTTAAATGAATATAAATTAAATAATGAATTAAATGAAAATTATTTAAATATAAATCAAGGACAATTCTCTTTTAGAAATAATTTTGATTATTCAATAAAAAATGAAATAAAAAAAATTATTCCTTTAAATTTAGATAATCAATTTATAATAAAATCAAATGATAATCAATATAATCAAGATGAACAAAATAATAATGACAATTTATCAAAATTAAAAGATTTATTAACATCAGAGGAGAAAAATAAAGATAAAATAAAAGAAAAAGAAGATAATAATTTAAATGATAATATAGTGACTAAAGAAACTATAAATTTGGAAAACAAGAATCAAAGTGATTTATTAGAAAATAAAAATGAAGATAATCAAGAAAAATTAGAAATAGATTCTTATCCAGAGTATATTGTTTTATCAAATGAAAATGAGAAAATAGAAGAAAAAGATTTAAATATAGATGAGACAGAACAAAATAATTTTTTGAATGATCAACAAGAATCACCTCAATTTGAGAAATATTCAAAACAACGTTTAAAGTCATGTAATAATGATTCACAAAAAAAAAATTGTTTAACAAATAAAATAAATCAAAATCTGATAAATACAAAAAGGCCATCTTACTTAAAAATATTAAAAGATTTATCTAATCTTCAAAAAGACAGAAAAAATAAAAATAATATTTCAATTAATTTAAATGAAATTACTAGTAATTTAAGAAATAAATCTCAACCAAACAATAAAAGAAGAAACTCAAATAAACAAGAAAAAATAAAATTATCAAATTCATATAGTAATATAGATAATAATTCTTTTGAACAATATAATAATAAAATTGATGAATTGATTAATTTGGTAAAAGAAAAAGAGAATGAAATCCAAGATATAAAAGAACAATTTAGAATTTTAAATTTAAATTTAGAAAAAAATCATAATAATATTTGTTCTTATAGAGAAAAATATAAAAAAGAAAAAATAAAAAATTCAGAAGTTATTTTATCATTAGAACAATTAAATGGTTTGACTCAAAGTTTACTTGATACTAGAATTCAAATTCAAAACAAATATGAAAATGAAATTAAAAGATTAAAAAAGAAAATTAATAAAAATCCTAATTATAGTCCTGAAAAAGATGATAATTATTTTATTCAATATGATACAAATGAATATATTTTTTTAAATCATAATTTAGATAATCTTAAAGAAATACAAGAAAAACATAATTTTATAGAAATTTTTAATTATGATGAATTGAAATGTGAAAATATGTGTCAGTTAAGTTTGAATGTTCCTTTTAACAAAGATAAAAATATTACACATTTAATATCTAATTTTGAAAAAGAAAATAATAATTCAAAAAGTTTAAAAGAAGAAATTACTAAAAATTCAAAAGAATATGATAATAATTCTTTAAACAATATTTCTAAAAATAATTTTGAAGAAGGATTAACAAAAGAATATAATAAATTGAATTAAAAAACATGTTAAATTAATAAGATAACAAATTTTTTCTCTAAAGAAAAAACAATCAATGATAGAAGAAAAAATCAAAATATAAATGAAAAGAATTTTTTAATTAATTTTTGATAAGATTTTTTACAAACAACAATAAAAAAGTTAAAATAAATTTATCTCTTTATATTTGAAATTTTAATTAAAATTATAATTTTAAATTAATTCATTAAAATTTCTTATTTAAAAATATTATAACTAATATTAAAATTTAATTAAAAAAATTTCTAATTTTCCATGGGGATTGGGGATTGGG
>JAEEGK010028813.1_pt1 | contig 11117 bp, 6 predicted proteins | sample 8958771 | NCBI WGS metagenome assembly JAEEGK01 (sample SAMN16246547, study PRJNA631951) | gut metagenome | biome: gut microbiome; feature: rumen; material: SC-attached | host: Bos | place: Iran: Karaj | collected 2018-10 | reverse complement strand
AAAATATATAATTTTCAATATTTAAATATAAAAAAATTTTAAATTAAATTAAAAATTATTTTCTTGATTATAATTGATTTTTGGATTATTATTACTATAACAATAAGAAAGGGAATCTAAATTAATATCATTTTGTGAAGATGATACATTAACATCTTTTAACATATTTTCTAAAATTTCAATTTTTGATTTTAAACCAAATAAAGGATTATTTATTATTTGATTATTATTATTATTTAAAATTAAATTCTTAGTAAATTTAACTTCTTCTCTTGTTGAAATTGGTATTTTATTTAAATTTATATTTGAAGAATTTGAATAAGGACTTAAATTATTTATTTCATTATTCTTTATTTGAATTGGAGTTAATTGATTAATATTTTGATTAGTTATATTTTGTTTAGTTATATTTTTATTTGTTATATTTTTTGTTGTAGTTGTTGTAGTTTGATTATTAAAATTTTCATTTTCTAATTTTTTAGAAAATATTTTTTGAGTTAATAATCTATCTGAAGATAAAGTATTTTCTTTAGTTAAACTTAAAGTTGGATTTAAAGTTTCTTTTAATAATTTATTTATATTATTTTTTTCTGATATTTTTATTTGATTTTCTATTGTTCTATTTGAATTTAATGTATTTAGTGAATTTATTATTGTTGTTTGTTCTTCTATTTTTTTGTTTAAAATTTTATTTTCTTCTATAAATTTAGTTAATATTAATTCTAAAGTTTCTATATTTAATATTTTATTTGAATCTAATTTAATTCCTAAATTTTGAAAAGTTATTTTATTATTATTTATTAATTTTTCTATTGATAATAATGAATTATCTTTTTTTATATTTTTTTTTTCTACTTGTATTTCATTTAATATATTTATATATTTTTCATTTATATTTTTTAAATTTTCTTCTTTTATTTTTTCAAATTCAATTAATTTTTTATTTAACTCTTCAAATTTATTTTTTAATTTTGTATATTTTTCATTTGTTTTTTGTAATTCATCTTCTAAAAATTTATTTTGTTTTTTAAGATAAAAATTTTCATATTGTAAATTCGAATTATCTAATTGATATTTAGAAATTAAATCAAAAAAAGATTTATCTTCTTCATTAATCTTTTGATTTAATTTATCAAATTTAATAATTTTTGTATTATCTTTGTTAGGATAATAATTTAATGTTTGTTTATAATTTAATATTTTTTGATCTAAATCTCCTAAAATAATTTCATAACTATTTATTTTTTCATTTCTCAAAGAATCCATTTTTTTCTGTTAAATTTTTTCTTTTTCAAAATTTTTAAATTAAAAATTAATTTAAATATAAATTTAATCAAATTTATATTTTACATTAATTCAAAAACTTGTTTATTTAATTATTTTAGTATATTTATTTATTTTCTAAAAAATATAATGTTTAATCTAAATTTTAAAATTCTTATTTATTAAAAACATTATTAATTCACTTAAACTATTGTTTTCTAATTTTATTTAATTTTTTTAATTTAATTTCTATCAAAAAAACCAAAGAAAAAGTATAATATTTCTTTTTTATTATGTTTTTAATCTTTTTTTTATAATAGAAATATAAAATGTCAGATGATAAATTATTAAAATCAATTTTTTTATTTTTTTTTTTAGCATCAAATACAAGTTCAAATTTTTTTATCATACCAATATTATATGAAAATTTAATTCAAATAAATAAATATCCAAAATGGTATATCATTGGTAATATATATTCAATACATGAATTTGGAAAATTTTTAGGAAATTATTTTTGGATTTTCCTAAATAAATATTTTTCATCAAGTATTTTAATATTAATATCTTTATTTTTTTTGTCAATATTCAACTTAAGTTTTATTTTTATAAAATCTTATCATTCATTATTAATATATAGATTTCTATTAGGTTTTTCAAATAATTTAACAACAATGACAGAAAATATTTTTCTTGAATTATCCCTTAAAAAAGATTTTGGTTTAATATTATATATAATTAAATCTTTATCAACTTTAATTTCAATAATAATACCAATAAATATTTTCCAATTCAATAATCAAAATAAAAAAAATAAATTTATGTTACCTTCAATTACTCTTTTCTTAATAAATATATTTTCAATAACAATAACAATAATAATGATTAGATTAAATTTTTTAAAATTATTCTTAGAGAAAAAAACAACACAAATAAATGTGTTATATAATGATTCAGAGAATAATACAATAAAATCAAGTAAAAAATTTTCAATAGAAATTTCAAATCAAAATGAAAAAGAAAAAAGTGAGAAAAAAATTATTAAAAAAAAAAGTGAATCATCAATAACAAATAGTGATGATACTTTTGAAAGAAGCGTTCAATCAAAAATAGCAAATAATGAAAATAATACAAATAGATATGAAACTAATAATAATAGTAAAGAAATAGAATCAATAGATAATAAACAAAAAAATAAAAACAATAATTCTGATAATCCTATTTCACCTGGAAATTTTAGTCGTTTAGAAAGTGTTCAATTAACTAATAAAAACATTAGAAATAATAACGAACAAAATAATAAAGAATTAAAATTTACTTTTATTTATATTTTTCTAAATATTAATGATTCGATTTTTTTCATTTGGATTATTATGTTTTTATATAATAAATTTAATTCTAATTCTTTAAGTATTGCTATTTATTTTTCTTTATATAATTTAATTTTTAGTATTTTAAATTATCCTTTAACAAGAAGATTAATAAAGAAACAAATTTCAAGAAAAAAACTTTCTAATAAAATGATATTTCATTTAATTTTATTAATTTTATTTACTTTATTAGATGGTATTGGTAGTTATATTTATATAATAATTAATAGAAATTATGAAATTATAGTTATATTATTGCTTTTTATTTTCAATTTAATTAGAAATTTAATTAATAGTTTTATCATTCAAATGTTTCAAATTTATATTTCTAAAGAATTTAATATTCAAAGTGAAAGTATGAGAAAATTACAAAAACTAAAACAATATTTAACATCTTTATTTAAAACAATAATTATTATATTTTCTTCACTTTCTTATTATTTCTTTTCTTTAAAATCATCAAAATTAAATTTTCGAAATTCATTCTCATCAATATTATATTTCATATTAATTCCTGAAATGATGCTAAATATTATAATAATTTTAATAAAACTACTGATAAAACATTAAAAATTTTAACAAATAATATTTGATTTAAATGAAAGAAAAATTGTTAAACAAATGATAATTCCAACTTAAAGAATAATTAAATGATTTTAAAAATAGATTTAATAAATGAATTAAGATTATAAAGAAATTATTTTTTAAAAGATTTTATTTTGTTTTTTTAATAATTAAGTGAATAATTAATTATTATATAATTTTTTTTGAAATTCTATTTTTTAATTTTATTTTGAAAATAACATAACATTTTTTCAGTGAAGTTATATAAGAAATTATATTGTAAAATATTTTCGACAAAAAATAATCTCATTTCTTTTAATTTTCTAACAAGATTAAAAATAGAAAATTTAATTTCAACATTATTAATTTGCCTTTCAATTTCTTTATATAAAATATATAATGAAAGAAAAGTACCAGTTCTTCCAACTCCAGCAGAACAATGAATAAGAACTGGGAAATTTCCTTTATAATTATCAGATAATTTAAACATATATATAAATATTTCAAAAATATCATTTATTAAAGGAACATTATGATCATTCCATCCAATAAAATTATATTGAATAATATTTTTAATATTTCCTCTTTTACTAACTTTAAATTTCCTTATTTTAAAATTATTATTTTCTTTCTTTTCTTCAATTAATTGAACATCAAAAGATAAATTTTCTTCATTCCAATAATCAAAACATTTTTCTTTTCCATTTTCAGTTAATTTACATAACATAATAATCACTTTAATATTATAATCAAAAATCATTTGCCAAAAATCTTCAATTGTATTTTCTAAAGGACCTTGAGTAACAATAGAAAAATTTTTTTTTGGAATATTTATAAATGAAGCATTTATATAATTATTATTTGATAAAGGAACTTTATTATATATATATGGCCTTATATCACAATATCTATTTTTATCACTTTCTTCTACTAATTTTGAATAATGTTTTTCATCATTATCTATTAATTTTTTTAATAACAGAAATTCATTTTTTATTTCTTCTTCTGATTTATTTAAATTTTTCTTTATTGGTTCATTCATTTTTTGAATTATTATTGATGATTGAATTATTGAAATTATTCTATTTTGAATTTTTTTTTTTTGGTTTTATATATATTTATTTTACTTGTTTAAATCAAAACTTAAGTCTGTATATTTTGAAGGAAGTCTTTCTATTATGGAATTTATTATTTCGTCTTTTTGATTTTTTTTTGTTTGCATTTAAATAATTTAAAAAAATTTAAATATTTAATTGCATATTTTGTTTATTTTATTTTTTTAATTTGAAAATAATTTTTGAAATATTTTTACTATGACTTTTTTATGCTTTATTTTTTATTTTTTAAAAGTTTAAATATATGAATAAAGATTATTTTAAAATTTTAGATCCATTAAATAAATTGAATAATAAAGAAATTTATGATATATCTTCTTTATTAAATGTATTATACAACGAAGATAGTAGGAATAATGATATTAATAATTTACAAAATTTTATTTTATTCTCTTATTTAAACGATGAACATAATTTAAGTTTAAAAGAAAATTGGAAATTATTTAAAATATTATTAATGAGATATTTATTTGAAAAAGATAATAAATTATGTCCTTATATCTTAAATAGATGTATTAAAAAGTTAAATAAAAATTTAGATGAAATTGATTTTTCGAATTTTAATAAGAAAAATATATTTTTATTTTATGAAATTATTTCAATTACTTATTTTTTTTACTTAGAAATATTAAAAAATGAAATTTTATCTCATTCAATAATAAATTTAATAGAAATATTTTCAACAAAAATAATAGGAAATAATAGAATTTTAGATAATATAATAAAGGAATTTGATTTTAAATTTTGTTTAAATAATCATATATCAAAAGATTTATTAAATTATTTTTCAAAGAAAAATTTTGAAATTAATTTTTCAAAATTATGTACAATAAAAAAATTAATTCAAAAAAAATATCCAGATAATAATTTTTTATATCCAAATCCATTATTTTCAAAAGAAATATATGATAATAATAAATCTCATGAAAATATTAATATTTTATTAGAAGAAGATAATAAAGATAAAAAAATAAGTAATTTAAATCAATTAGAAGAAATTTTATTGGATATAAAAAAAAAATATGGAATAATTGATGATTCAACATTTAAAGTTTTAGATTCAAAAAATAATTTAGAATATGTTCAAAGTGGATTTTATGTTGAAGGGAAAAAATATATTTCTTTAAAATTTTTTTTACCAAATCAAATTACTTCTTATCAATCACATATATTTAATAAAATCAACTTAAATGGAAAATTAACAAGATTATTTTTTTATTTTGAAAATTTTTTAATTCGCAAAATTAAATTATTAAATTCAAATTATGAATTAACTTTTTTGATTATAAATTATATTATTTCTAAATATAATAAATTAGTTGAATCAATACGAGATGCTTCTTTTAAAAAATATAAATATGATAAAATCAATTTTATTTTTTCTTATGAAAAAGAAAAAAAAGAATATCCTAAATTTAATGAAGAAAAATTAAATCAATTTTATCAAACAGATTTTAATAAATTAATAAATGGTTTTAAAACATTTTTATTAGAATATTTAAATTATATTTTAAAATCAATAAAAAATAAAGAAGCTAAACCAGAAACTTTAGTAGATGAAAAATTTAGTAAAAAAACTTTTATATATTCAATAACTGAAATAGATAATAAATTTCTTTCCTTAAAAAAAATTGATGATTTAATAGAAAAAAAGAATAAAATCAATTCATTTAATTTAAACATATAACATGATATAAAATAAAAAGTTAAAAAATTTATTATACAATAATCTTAAATTTTTTAATTTATATTTTAATTATTTTATGAATACATTATATATTAAATTAAAAATAAAATGAAAATTTACTTTTATTATTATCTGATTCATTATTAGATTTTAAATAATTTAAAAAAAATTAAATTTTTTTATTTTTTTGAAAATTTACCAAATTGAGAATAAAATTGTGGTGTTTCTACTCTATTATCGTCATTAATATTATTTGATTTAAAAAATTCATGTTCTTTATTATTATTTATATTATTAATTTTTTCATTTGTTATTGAATTATAAATTAGTTTATTTTGACAATGTGATTTTAAATGAAAAGATTTTTCTTTTTTTTCTTCACTTGTTGAAATTTTAGAATTTCTTAATTTTTTTTTTTCGAAAGAATTTGTTTTTTTTCCTATTTTTTTTAAAGAATTTTTAACTGAATTTTTATTGGAAAAAAAATCATTATAATTTGAATTTTGAAAATATAAAGAATTATTAAATTCAGAATTATTAAATTCTTTATTAATATTTTGATTATTATTAATTTTTTCAAAACTTATATTTTGTGTTTTTTTTTTTTTAATTGTTTTTTTATTTTTAATTTTATTATTTTCATTTATTTTTACTTTATTGTTAATTTCTTTATTATATTTTTCTTCTGACTCTTCATGAATTATTCCATTTTTTAATGTGAAATTTCTGTAAAAAAATGGTTTTTCTATGTTTTTTTTATCTTTATTTTCTAGGAATTTAATATTATTATGATTATAAGTTAAAATCCTATTATAATCATCTAAAAAGGAATTATCATTTTTTCCTTTTAAAAGATTATGTAATCTTATTTTATCCTGACTTTCATTTTTTGAATTTGTTGGTATATTTGGACTATTGTCAACATCAACTTTTAATCCACGAAGATCTGGATTATTTTTTATACAAACACAAAGTGAATCTATTATTTTTTGTAAATTCATTAATAAAATTAAAAAAAATAATTGTTTTTATTATTTTATCTTCTTTTATAAACTATGAGTTGATTTATATAAATTATTATTTTATTCAATACTATTTTATCTTGTAATATATATGATTTTAAGTAATAGTATGAAAGTAAAATGGATTTTTTAACATTATCCCGTCTTTAAAAAGTAATTTTGATCAATAATTAAAACAAATATAAAATAAAGAATTTATAAAATATAAAATAATTAAACACAATAACCAAGTCCAGTATAAGTATTTATGCCAACACATTGAGTAAAGCCATTATTAATACAATCATTATCTTCCTCACAACAAGCACTTTCACTACAATGTTTTTCACAGTTATTTCCAACAAAACCATAATCACAAATACAAATCCCATCTTTAGTACAAGTTCCTCTTCCACTACAAGGAATTTCAATTTCTTTGAAAAAATAATTTTTACCATAAGGACAAGAATCATAACAAACACAAATATAATTATTATTAATACAATCATCTTTACTTACATTCTCACAATTTTCATTTAAACATTGATATTTATCTTCCCATTGTTTATTATTTGAAGTTTTTTTATATATTAAAGTAAATTCTGATATTGCATTAAAACCATAAAAAGGAATACATATACTTCCATAATCATTAAAATTTTTACTTGGACATTCTACTTTGAAATGTGTTATTAAACCTGAAAAAATTTGATTTGCTTGATAATTTAATTTTGTTATTATTGGAATACAAGAATGATAAAAACTATATGAGTTATCTATTATACAATTTAGTATTTTATTATAGTGTCTTTTATTTATTTGTTTTAAAGCTTGAAGATATTCTGAAGATAAAATACATGATGTACATTGATATCCTGCACTAGGATAATGGTTTAAATATATATTTTCTGTTTTATATGTTTCACATATTGATTCACAGTCTAATTCTGTTTTTGATGTATCGTATAAACAATTTATACATGATAATAAAAATTTTGGAATATATGATAAATTATTTTTTATACCTGAGTATATTGTTTCTGTTAATGAATTATAATTTGAATTATCTGGGTCACATATGCATTTATTTGATTTACATGTTGATTTCTTATTATTTAATTTACAAGTTTTAATTGAGTCATAACATTCTTTACATAAATCATATCTTTTGTGATTATTATTTGTATCAAAGCAATAACATTTATCCATATAATTCATAATACAAGCTTTTTCTTGAAAATATGCAACTGAAAGTAAAAGTGATTTTGTGCATATATCACATGAACAATAACCTGAATATTTTTTTGAGAAAGTATAATAAATACATAAATTATATAAATCATCAGGATAAAAAACATAATTTTTCTTTAACGGATAAATATCATTTATTTTAATTGAACTTAAATGAATACTATTAATAAATATATAATCAATTTCTTTTGAATTATAATATATAGTATATTGATTTGAACTTGGAATTAAATAATATTGTTCTGACTCTGAAAAACAAATATATGTTATATTTGTTGGTGTTAATGAAGAATAATTATATGTTAGATAAATTTTTTCTTCTGTAAAAGGTGAAATATTTTTTAAATTTAATGATTTATCATATATATTTTGAGTATCACAATAAAATTGAGAACTAATACTTTCTTTTTCATTTTCTAGTTTTAAATATAAACTAATTAATAAAATTGGGTTTGAAGGATCACTATTAGAATTATGAAAAGTAATGTAACCTTCTTTTGATAATATATTAGATTCAATATTTGAATCACAGAAACAATAAAATAAATTTGAATTAACATATATTTTTATAATATTGTTAAATTCATCACAATTAAGAATAGAATAAGAATAAAAACATTCCTCTCTTTTTTCAGATGAATATACAATATTAATATTATTTTTTCCGTTAAGATAAAATTTATTTAAATACAAAGAAATTAAAAGAGTAATTGTTGAAGAATTAATTAAATAAATATGAATAATATTATTAGTAGTATCAACATCTAAATAAAATGCATTATTTAAAAAGGATAAATTAGAATCTAATAAAGAATAAGTATAATAATCATTAATAGAGAATTCATGAAAAATGATTTGAAAATGATTAGAAGGATAACACAAAAATTCAAAATAAAAATTAAATCCATTTGAAAAATCAATTAATTGATTTAAATGAACAATATTAACTAATAAGCCAGAAATACAGATAATTTGATAAGTATTTTTATATTCACAATTATAAGGATTAGCATCAGAACATTCAAAAAAAAAAATCAGAATCAATTGTATTTGGATTATTAGTAATTTCTCCAGTTAAATAATAATCAATTCTAAAACCAGAAAATAAAATATAATTTCTATTACTTTGAATTCCTATTGGAATTTCTTGTGAATATAATTTTATATTTAAATCATTATCTTCTTTTTCTATTAATGCTTTTGTTAAGTCACATTCATTTTCATAATTTTCATATTCCAATAATGAAATTTTTGATGAACCTTGAAATAATAAATTTAAAGATGTTGAAGTGTCATAATAATTTATTGATTTAATGTTATACAATTGAGATATTATATTTTTGATTATTAGAAAATAAATATAATATTTCATTTATTTTATTTTTTTATATGAATTTTTAAAAACACATTGTTTTTAAAAAAAAAATAAATGTTTTAAAGATTATTAAATAATGATTTTTTTTTCTTTTAATAAATTGAACATATATTGCAACATCCACCACTACTATTCTTATCTTCTTTTTCATCATTTGTCATTTGAGAAGGAGTTCTTGATGATTTTTCTTCTATTTTTGTACTTGGATAAGCAACATTTCCTAAATCTGTTTTTTTTATTTTATCTTCATCTATATTATGTTTCTTTTCTTTTTTAAAGAAAAAGTTTTCGATATTATCATTATCTTCCTTTTTTTCTATTTTTTTTTCTTCTTTTTTTTCTGCAATTTTTGTTTCAATGACTCTTTTATTTTTATATTTAAATATTTTTTCATTTGATTTTTCATATTTCATTACTTTTATTATTTCATTAAAAGTGGAATAATAATCAATATCTTTATATATATTAATAATAACAAAATTTTTTTCATTTAAGACAAAAGGCAAAAGAGAATATCCTAAGCCAATATTTAATGATTCAAATGAGGCTAAAATTATATATTTCATATTTATTTTTTTCATTTCATTATTATATTCATCTATATTTTTAATACATATGACATCTTCTAAATCTATAGCTTTATCCACTTTTTGATTTATTTTATTTCCTAAAAATTCAGTTAAACTTTTAATCGCTTCGATTATTTCACTACTGCAATTATTACATATTAAAATTTTATACTCAGGTCTTTCGGTTCTATTCTGGGCATAATTTTCTTTATATTCGTCCAAAAGTTTCCCGAATTTCATTACCATTTCTAACATGCTATTAATATTATCAGTTGGTACAAATATACTTTTTTTTTCTTCCAAAGATTCTCTTACTTTTTTCTCGAAGTCTTCGTTGATTACTTTTTTTAAGACGGGAATTTCTTTTTGATATTTATTATCTGTTATTAAATAATTAAACTTTCTTAATTTCTTATATGGAAAAGGATCTGATATTATTTTTTGTTCGATGGAATATTCCGAAGCGTATACGAAATTAAATAAAAAATAAGAACAAGTCCAACTTGCTCCTCCCAATGATGAACCAGATGGATATGATACTATAGTTAATCCATCATCTTCGTTATTGATATTATTTATATTATTTATAATATTATTTTCTATATTTTGTTCTTTTTTGATTTTTATGGGCTGTAAATAATTTATTTCGTGAATTTTATAAAATATTTCTAAAAGGGTTTCTTGTGATAAGGAAATATGATTTAATGAATTTACATCTGATTCTAAATTACTTATATATGTATCTATCATAGAATATACTCCTAATTTTACTATTGGAGTAGTAGCATAGACTTTTGTTGATGAATTTTGAGGAAATGATTTTATTAAAGCAAGAGCACCGTAATAACTTATGGAATTATTCGATAAAAAAATTGAGTCTAATTTTATGTTCTTTAATTTTTCTTCGTATTTTTCTTTTATA
>JAEEGK010028812.1_pt1 | contig 11117 bp, 5 predicted proteins | sample 8958771 | NCBI WGS metagenome assembly JAEEGK01 (sample SAMN16246547, study PRJNA631951) | gut metagenome | biome: gut microbiome; feature: rumen; material: SC-attached | host: Bos | place: Iran: Karaj | collected 2018-10 | reverse complement strand
ATTATTCTTTAATTGTTACTAATGCTAAATTATTTAATTTAAATAATTCAAAAATTTATAATTTTGCTGAAAAAATGAAAACATATGGAAGAAAATATATTGAAAAAATATTTAATATTGATTTTAATGAAGAAAGGAAAAAAATAATATTATTAAGTCCAAAAAAAGATCTTATTAGAAGGAGGAAAAAAAATAATAATGATTTGAATTTATTTCTTAATGATAAAAGATTAAGAGATGAAAATAAAGAAAATAAAAAAGAGAAAGAATTTGAAATAAAAAAACATAATAAAAAATGTAAAAAAGAGAAAGAATTTGAAAAAAAAGAACATAATGAAGAATATAAAGTAAAAGAAAATGAAAAAGATATAGAATATGAAAATAAAGAATATAAAAAGAAAGAATATGAAAAAGATAAAGAATATAAAAAAGAAAAAGAATATAAAAATAAGAAAGAATATAAAGAAAAAGAAAAAAATAATAATGATAAAATAATATATGAGAAAAAAAATAAAGAGATAATAAAAGAAGAAGAAGAAGAAATTAAAAAAGATAATATTAGTGAAAAAAATACATCAATATATACTAATGATAATCAAATAAATAAAAATAAATATAATGAATTAGATGAAAAAAAAGAAATAATTGCAAATTATTTATCAGAAATTGATGAAATGGGAATATTAAAAATATTAACTTTATTAAGATATAGAGATATAATAATACCCAAAAAAGAAAATGATGAAGAACATAATGTAATAATTGATTTTGAAGAAGTAAAATATGAAGATTATAATGAAATAATAAATATTTGTAAAGAAGTATATGAAGAACAAAAAGAAGAAATGAATAATAATAATAATAATGATATTTGTTAATGAAATAAGAATAAAAAAAATAAGTATATAATTAAGATTAATATAAATATATTATAATTTAAAAATATAAAAAAAAAATAATATTTTAAAATAATTTAAATAAATTAATTCGTTTTAATTTCATTATTTTCAAAATTTTGTTCATTTTTAATTTCCTCATTTAATTTATTATCATTATTTCCAAATCTATTAACAACATATTCATATTTAATAATTTCTTTTTGTTTAATTGCATTAATTAAAGAACTAGGAGTAATTTTTTTTCTATATTCATAATAATCAAAATATATTTTTTTAAGTAATGATTCAACTAATCTACAACAATTAATATAAGTAGAATAATTTAATGAACTAATACATAATTCTAATGGTTCATTACTTTCAATATTTAAATCACCTTCTTTATATCCACTTCCTTTTCCTCTTAATCTTATTTTAGTTGAATAATCATTAAATTTAATACATCCTTCATAAATTATTTTCTTTAAAAAATAACCATTTTTACCTATTATTCTTTTTGTTACATTAAAACTTTCATCATTTTCAATTTGTATATTATAATTACATACATATTTATACATATATTCTCTATTTGAATATGTATTAAATTTAATATCATTCTTCATTTGTAATGTCATTTTATTAAAATCTATATTTGGTATATAATTATTTATTAATTTTTCATTAATTTGATTTTTCATTATTAATTGTTGTTGTAATAATTTTTGTCTTTCTAATATTTGTTGTTGATTTAATATTTGTTGTTTTTGAATTTGAATTTGTTGTTTTAATATTTTTTCTCTTGTTTCTAACATTTGTTTTTGAAGTAATTTAAATTTTTCTTTAAATGGAATAAATGAAGGTTGATTTATTAAATTTGACTTTTCTTCATTTAAATAATTATTTTTTAAATTAATATTTTGATTATTATTTTGATTATTAATAATGGAATTTTTATTTTCATTATTATTATTATTATTATTTAATAATATTCCATTATTTTGATTTGGAAATATATTTTTATTATTATCTAATATTTTCTTAATATTATTATTATTATTATTTATATTATTATTATTTAATTTAATTGGTGTTTTTGAATTTTCAAGTAAATTATTACTTAAATTATCATTGGCGCAATTTTTTTGAGGTCTTTTTTTTGAATCATCAAACATATTCACTTTAATTAAATTATTTTCATTATTTAATTTACCAGAAATAATATCATTTATTGCATAAAATGCATACATTGCAGAAAAATAATATTTATAAAGTATATATACTTTACTTGAATTTGATGTTATATTTATAAATTCAATTTCACCAAAAAGTTCAAAAAATTTATTTAAATCTTCTTTTATTAATTCTATTTTTGTATTCTCATTTATATTAATTTCAATTGCTGGTATTACAAAATTATATTTCTGTCTTAATGTATTCTCTATTTGTTTACTTATATCATCCTCATCTTCATTTTCATTTGAATATTCTTTTGGAAGTTTTGTTAATTTAAAATTTGATATATTATTTCTTATTATTTTTGAATAATTTGGCATTATTTCTGATGCATAATATGAGGAAATTAATGAAGAATAACTTTTATTTGTTATTGATGAATTTAAAAAGTTCATTTTAAGTTTAACTGATATTTTTATTTAAATTTTTTTCTTTTGAATATTTATATGAAATTTTATAAAATAAATTTTTTTGATTTTTAAATTTTAATTTTTTAATTTTTTGTATAAAATAATTAATTTTAAAAAAAAATTAAAAAATATTATAATAATATTTTATAATTTTGAATCTATATTTTCAACTCTTTTAAGACAATTATTTAACATATTTTTTTTTTTTTGTTTATTATAACAAATAAATTCAAGTAACTTTCCTCTTTTTTTTATTTCTTCAAAATTATCTAATTTATCAAAAGAAAGTGTAGTAGAACTTTGTAAAGTATCCATATATTTTTTAGTATCTTTATTTTTAATATCATTAATAGAACTTTTTGTAAAATAATATTTTTGTAAATTTAAATTATTATCAATAGTATTAGAAAAACTTTTATTAATATGTTTAGTATTAATTTTTGATAAAGGATAATTTAAAAAAGATTCATTATTAGAATCCATTGGATTTTCAACATATTGATCATAATCACCTTTTAAAATATCAAATAAACAAGTTTTATAAGGAACATTTGGATTAATATCAAAATTAATTTTCAAAAATTCTTTAAAATTTTTTAAATAAAATTTATTATAATATTTCTTTTCAAAAATACCATTTTGTGCTAAATAATTACATAATATTCTATAATCATAATCACCTTTTTGAGTTTTATCCATTAAATCAATAGTTTTCATTAATTGTTTTAATCTTAATAATTCAGTCATATGTTTATCATATCTTTCACAAATTGCTCTATTACTAAAATTTTTATTATGTAAAGTAACATTTTTATTAATTGGTTCTTTTATTCTAAAATCTTTATTCATTCCTATATTTGGAAAAGGACTTAACCCAAATGCAATTTTTGTTGGTTTATCATATAAATTTCTATGAATATATTCTTTCATTATATTTACATGTTCTTTTGCTTTTTTATCTAATATTGAATATAAAGAATTTGCTTGCTTATATTTTGAAAAATACTTTTTTAAATATTTAACATCATTTAATTTTGCTTTTTTATCATCTGATGATTCTTCTTTTTTTGATTTAAATATTGAGAGAAAATCATCATCATTATCATTAAATGATTTTAAATTTCTTGAATTTAATTTATATTTTGTATAATTTGATTTTGGATATGGAGAATAATTTTTATAATTATTAAAATTATTATTTGCTTTATTAAATGTTACTTTATATTTATTTCTTTTTCCTTCTACGATTTCAGAATAATCTGTTGTTACTCCTTCACTTACTACATTTGTTGAATTATTTTCTTCATCTTCATTTTTTGAATTTATCATTTTTGATAATGTTGATTCTTTATATTTTGATATTAAAACTTTCATTCCTGAAACTGCATATAAATTCTTTTTTTTTAAATTTAATTTTTGTTTTTCACTTGTATATGAAGATTCTGTGTCTAATCTTATTGAAATTGGATTTGACATAATAGTTTATTTTTTTTAATTATTAAATTATTAATATATCTTAATTTTAAAATTTTTATTTGTTTTAATATTAAATACAAATTAAAACAAAATATTATTTATAAATTATAATTTATTAAAATTTATTTTTTAGAAAAAAAAATTTAATAGAAATTAAATGAATAAAAATAAATAAATGATTGAAAAAAATATAAAATATAAAATAATTGAAATAATATGAATCATCAACAATCAAATAAATCTTCTTCTTTATCTCAAGCTTCAGCCAAATCATCTCAAATAAAACAAAAACCAAATATAAATAATACAAATTCAATAAGTTCAAAAAATAATAGTGAAAATACAAAAAACACAACAAATGATCAAGAAGAAAAAATAAAAAAAATATTCCAACAAATCAATCACACACATATTTCATCAATGTTAAAATTAGAACAATATGCCTTTAAAAAATTTAATGAATTTTATTCAAACGAAGAAGATTTTTACAATATAAAAATAATAAATGAAATAATTTGTAATGATAGTACACACATTGTAGCTATTTTTAAAGATTTTTTAATAAGTGGTGACACTTCAGAATTTTTACAAAAAAGTTATTCTTTAAGAGAAAGTAGAGAATGTTTACCAAAAATTTTTGAATATTATGATTCTTGTTCTGTTATTTTTCCAAATTATGTAATTTTACCTGAATCAAAATATATTTATAAAAATATTCAAAGAAAACAAAGAGTTATTGATAATCAACAAGATTTAGAAGAAAAACAAGAAAAAATTAAAAAAGGTTTAATTAAAATAAGAAATGATGATGATCCTGTTTTTACTACAATGGCACTTGATTCTATTTTAGATCAAACTGATACAAGTGGAGTTAGAAAATTTTTTGGTATTAAAAATAGTAGAAATGATAGTAAGAATATTTCTCTTGAAAATATTATAAAAAAAATTAATTCTGCTGAAAATCAAGTTAATGATAATAAAAATATTAAGCATAAAAATGATAAAAATGATAAAAATAAATTAAATGTTCATAATTTTAATCAATCTGGTAATAAAATTAAAGGGAGAAATTATAATAGAAATATTGATACTGCGTTTAATAATAGTTCAAATAATAGTAATTTAGGAAAAAAAAATAATAATTTGTTAAATTCTAATAGTATTAATTCAAAAAATTCAAAAGTTTCTTCTACAACAATTGATATTGCTTCAAAAAATAATAATATTTATTATAATAATAGTAATACTATTTATGTTAGTTCAAGTTCTAGAAATAATAAAAATAATAATATTAAAAATAGTTATAATAATAATACTTATTCTCTTAATACTGGAATTAAAAAACAAAATTTATTAAATAATTTACTTTCAAATAAAAATAAAGATTTTATTGTAAAAGTAATAAAAGAATTAAATAAAAATAAAAATGTGTTCTACACATCAAATATGAATAATACATCACATACAAAAAAAAAAACAAAAAAACAAAATAATATAATTTCACCTTCTGAAAAAATTATTCAAAATCAATTACAATTTAATAAAACATCATCATCAACTCATCATATGAAAACTTTATCTTCTTCTTCTTCTTCAGCAGGACAAGGTTTAATTACAAGTTATCATAATAAAAATACTTTATCAATGAGTAAATTACAAATTGCATCAAATATACAATCTTCTTATCAAAAAAATAAAAAAAGTAAAGATAAAAAGAATGAAAATATTATAAAAGCTTTAAATATTAAAGAAAATATTCCTTATACTTCAAGAGAATCAAAAAATTCATTTTCACCTGAATTAATGCAAATGTTAAATTCAAAAATAAGAAAAATAAAAAATTTATCTTCTAATAAAAGAATATCAATGTCAATTTCTTCAAAAAAACCTTTAATTCAAAATACATCATATGGAAATAATAAAGAAAAACAAAAAGAATATAAAACAATAAATTCAGATTTAAATAGAAATAAAAATACAAGAAATAAAAAATATGATAATACAACAGATAGTTTATCAATTGGAATAAATAATAAATATTTAAGTCCAGAAAATAAATCAGAAAAAGATAATAATAATATTTCAAAAAGTCCTCCTAAATCACCAGATTATAATAAAATAATGAAAACTTATGCTCATTTTCATTCAAAAAGTACTTTTTTAGGAAATACAAATAATGAAAAATTAAAAATGAAAAAAATTAAAAATTCAGTTTTTTCTAATAAACCTGAATTAAATATTAAAGGATTTCAAATTAAAGGTTTTAAACAATTATTACAAAATAATACTAATAGTAATAATAATTCTAAACATTCTAAAGGTTCTAATAGTGATAGATTATTATTTAGTGAAAGTTCATATAAAACTATTAGTAAAACTAATAGAAGTAATAGTAAAACTTTTCTTGATATGTATTCTATCTTAAATAAAAAATAAAAAAATATGATTTTTAATATTTTTGATTAAATTTATAATATTATAAAGTAATTTTTTAATCAATTTAATATTTTAAATTTTTATTTATTAAATTTAATTATCTAAATAATATGACAACAAATTTATTTGGAAATCAAAACCAAACTTCATTATTTGGAAATCCAAACCAAAACCAACAAAATCAAACTCAAAACACAACTTCATTATTCGGAAATCAAACTCAAACAACTACATTATTTGGAAATCAAACTCAAAATCAACCAACTACATTATTTGGTAATCAAAATCAATCAACAACTTTATTTGGTAATCAAAATCAAAATCAACCAACAACTTTATTTGGAAATCAAAATCAAACAAATTTTTTTGGTAATCAAAATCAAAATAATCAATTTAATATTAATAACAATTTAAATAATCAAAATTTAAATATGAATATGTTTCCTCAAATTAATCAATATCCTTTAAAGAGTGAAATGGATGAAAATCAAATAAAAAATATAATGCAGAATTTTTTAGCATCATTAGACACATCAAATCCTGCAAATATATTTAAATTTTTTTTATATTCTAAAATTCCACAAAATAAAGATCCAAGATTTTTTCAAAATTACATTCCTTTAATTCAATATGATGATGGTAGTAATAATTTTATTGATTATAATTTATGGAAAAAAGCTTCTTTACAAAATCCAAATCCAATGAAATATTTTCCAGTACAAATTTCTTCTCCTAAACAATTTTTAATTAGATTAAGAAGAACTGAAGTTAATGTTTTATATTTTTTAGAAGAAATTATAAAAATGCAAAAAAATTTAGAAGATATGAATAATAAAGAACAAAAAGAAATTAATAAAGAATTACAATTAGCAAGAGAAAAAGTTAAAAAAATTAAAAATTTAATTACTTTAGTTTCTACTGAATTGGCTCAATTAAGTTTAAAAACTGGGAAATATCAAAAAGATTTAAATATTGAAAAAAAAATTGATGATAAATTAAAGTCTATTAATAATAAAATTAATTCTGATAGTGATATTAGAAGAAAAATTAATTTATTGAAAAATACTCCTTTTGAAAATTCACCTTTTACTGAAGGTGAACCTAATTATATTAAAGGAATGAGTAAAGGAAGAGTTGAAAGAAATTTATCTGTTTTAAAAGAGTTAAAAGGAGTTTTGGATATTCAATTTAATCATTTAAAAAAAAATATTAAAATTGTACAAGGTATTCAAAATGATTTAAATAAAATGAATTTAAATGGGAAAATTTAATTTTTTTTATAAATTAATTAAATTGTTATAAATAATTTTAATATTTTTTCTTTTTTTGTTTTTTTTCTTTTTTTTTTTTTAAATATATTTTATTTATTTTTTTTTTAAAAGGAAAAAAAAATATGAATTCAAGTAGAAAAATTAACAAAGAAGGATTATATAAAAATTTAATAAAATCAGATATTTTTAATTTAACTCCAGAACTACAAAATAAAGAATTATCATCAAGAAAAATAAATAATAATTATTCAAACTCAAAAAAACAAAATTTAAAAAATGAAGATCATTTTAATTTAATAACACAACCATTAAATAATACAAAAATAAAAACAGGAAAGAGTTTAAAAGAAAAACCATTAACAGATATTTTAAATATAAAAAATAAGGAAATAATACCAAAGAGAACAATAATGACAGCAAAAAAAAATTTATCAAAATTATATTTTGGAAATGATAAAGATTATATAGTAAAAAAAGAATTATATACAAGTAATTATAATCCAGAAAATTTTATGATAATGGAAGATGCTTATATGAGAAAAATGAAAAATATTTATGGAAATAAATGCTCAAGTGCAGGAAAATGGAAAAAAAATGTTTTAATAAATGAAGAAAAAAGTTTACAAGAAGAAAATAAACAAAAAAAAATTACTCCTTCTTTTATTAGAGTTACTAAAAATCATAATATTGGAAATTCAAAAAAAGAAAATATAAATAATGAAAATATTAATCCAAGATTAACTAAAATTAAAATGTTAGAATCTAATATTTTTAATTTATCAAGTCAAGATAATTTTAATAAGAGTTATACATTAGATTTTAAAAAAAAAAATTTAACTTCAAATAATACACCAAAAAAAAATAGAGAAAAAGAAAAAAAAAATCATTTAAGATCTTCTTCAAATATAACAAAAACACCTGCAAATATAAATGGAATAGATTGGAAAAATAATAATTTAGAATTATATACAACAAGAGAATATGCAAAAAATTATAAAACAAATTCAATTAAAACTGCATTTCAAAGAAAATTACAAAATGAATATTTATCAAATAATAATATAATATCAAATAAAAAAGAAAGAATTAATACTAAAAATGATTATTTTAATAGTAAATTTTCAAATTCATTTCAAATAAAAAATGAACTTATGAAAACTAATGATTATACTTTTGAAAAAGATGAAATTAAAAAACTTTTAAATGAAAATGATTTAAATTCTTCAAGACAAAAAAAATTAGCCGAAGGATATTCATCAAGTCAATCAGTAAAATGTATTGAAAATATATTAAAAAAAAGAGCAAAAAATAGAAGTGTTGATGGAATTAAAGATATTAAAAATAGTAATTATGAAATTAGAAATATTGGTTTAAATGATGAAAAAATTATAACTAAAACTTTATTAGATAATGGTATTAATATTTATGATATTAAAAATTCAAATAATAATATTTTTGGAGGAGAAAATAATTTAAGATTTAAAATTAGAGAAAATTTAAATGATGTTGGTTTTAAAAAAAAATTAAATTCTGCTAAAATTGAATTAAAAAAAAACAGGTAAAGATTTAATTAATATTAAACCTAATAATAATATAAGAAATAAAAATATTTATTATGAAAATATTATAAATAGATTTGATAATAAAAAAAATAATATTATTAGAAATAGAAGACATTCATCAAATGAAATAAATGATGATAATAAAAATAGTTTTTCATCAAGACATGAATTTTCTAATACTTTTATTTCAATTAATCATAAATATAAAAATCCTTTAATTGATAATGTGAATAAATTAAAATAAAAAATTTAAAAAAAAAAATAATATTTTGAGCTTTAAAATAATAATATAATTAAAAAAAAAATCAAATTCAATCTTTATTAATAAAAATATTAAAAATTTTCAAACTATAAAAAAAACAAAAAATAAAAAAAAATAAAAAAATAAAAACATAATAATCAAAAAAATTTAAATATAAATTTATTTAACTACAATCCCAAATTTTAATAGTTAAATCATTAGAACCAGAAGCTAATAACTTACATTTAGGACTCATAGCAACAGTAACAACAAAACTTTCATGAGAATCACTTAATTTTTTTTGACACATTCCATTTTTTAAATCCCAAATTCTAACACTTTTATCATCAGAACAACTAACAAAATATTTTCCAGAAGGATGTTCACATAAATTTCTAACCCAATTATCATGTCCACTAAAAGTTTTAATACAAATTCCACCAATTACATCCCATAACATAATTAATTTATCTCTACTTGCACTTAATAAATATTCTTTATTAATATTATTAATTTCTTTCATTAATTTTTGTTTTTTTAAAAATTCTTCATTAATTTTATTATAATCATCTTTATTATCCTCAGTAAAATTTTTATTAAAATTTTGTACATAATCACTAGAAAAAACATTAATAATACTTTTTTCATTTTTTAAAAAAATAACACTTTCAATTTTATTAGAATGACCACTTAAAGTATTTAATTGATTAAAATTACTATCAATTTGCCATATAATAATATCTTCATCATCACTACTAGAACCAAGTAAAGTTCCTTTAAAATTAACACTAACACATCTTACCCATTCACTATGACCAAAAAGTGTTTTTTTACAATTTCCAGTATTAACTTCCCAATATTTAATACTTTTATCTCTTGAAGCAGAAAATAAATAATTACAATCAGGTGTAAATTCAATATAAGAAACAGTATGTTCATGACCATTTAAAGTACGATAAACTGTCATATTTTCAAAATTCCATATTTTAATTGATAAATCTGATGAACAAGAACCTAAAAATTTACCATTATTATCAAATGATATATGATTAACTGTATTTGAATGTGCTCTTACACTTTTATCTTGTGAAAATTCGTCACATTCCCATATTATTATTGATGCATCTTCTGATCCTGAAACTAATCTTTTGTAAAATGGATGAAATGCTAAACATGTTATTGCTTGTCTGTGACCTTTTAATGTTGATTTTGGAATACTTTTTGGTAAACCTATTGAATCTGAGTTCTTTTTTATTTGATTTAAATTTGATTGATTACCTCCATTTTCTAATTCTTCTTTTAATTGCTTTACTTGAGTTTCTAATTCAGATATTTTTTTCTGTAATGATAATATTGTACCCCATTTTTTATCTAGTTTATTACCTTTTGTTGCTTCTGATATTTGAAGATTTGTTTCTTGCATAAAGGCTTCTGCTGAACTTTTATAGTTTTTTACTAGTAACCATTCTAAGATACTTTTGTTTATTTCTTCATCACGTTTATTTTTCATTTTTTTATTTTTTTTTTTGCTTTTTTTTTTTTTTTTTTTTTTTTTTTGTATTTTTTTTTTTTTTTTTTTTTTTTTTTTTTTTTTTTTTTTTTTTTTT
>JAEEGK010028811.1_pt1 | contig 11117 bp, 6 predicted proteins | sample 8958771 | NCBI WGS metagenome assembly JAEEGK01 (sample SAMN16246547, study PRJNA631951) | gut metagenome | biome: gut microbiome; feature: rumen; material: SC-attached | host: Bos | place: Iran: Karaj | collected 2018-10 | reverse complement strand
ATTTAATTGAAGTATATTCAATAGACATATTAATTAAAAATGATAAAAAATAAAATAAAATTAAATATTAAAAAATATTTATTATTATTTTTTATTTATTTATGGATGAAAAAATATATTCAATTTCATTATTAACTTTTGATTCAAAAATTTATTTTTATCAAAAACGTTCTGAATTTTTAGCTGATTTAAGTCAAACTTTTAGTAAAAAAATTATGGATATTTTAAGAAAAAATTATCTTAAACAATATTTATCAAAAAATAATTTTTATAGACATATGGATTATACAATTAATTCATATATCAAAGCAAAAATATCTTTAATTGGAAAAATATGTACTGTAATTTTATATTCTTCAAATATTGATGTTCATTTTATAAATTTATTTAATGATGGAATGAGAATGGCAATTTGCTATTTATGTAAAACTAAAAGAATTAAAATAGAATATTTAATGAGAAGAAATTTAGAAGTTAATCAAATTTTAATGGATACTATTTATTTTATCAATCCGAATTTTAGATTGTTATTTAAAATTAATGATTATTCAATTGAAAATGCTGCTTTAGGATATTATAATATTTTTTTTCAAAGATTTTCTTTTGGTGGAAATTTTATAAGAAAAGTTGTTTATAATCAATGTAGTGAAAAATTTTCAAAGAATAAAGGAGAATTAGTTTATAATAGAAATTTAAATGAAGAAAATAAAAAAATTTCTATTAAATTGAATGAAAAAATGAAAAATTTTTTTATTGAAAGAAAAAATAAATTTTTGGAATTTAATAAAATTGATAAAAAATTAATTATTAATGAAGAAGAAAATAATAATAAAAAACATAAAAAAAATATTAAAATTACTATTGAATAAAATTTTTGTATTTAAATATTTTTAATTAGGTTATAAATTTAATATTTCATATTTAATATTATTATTAATAATTATTTAATTTATTAAATTATTAATATCATTTAAAAATGAATTATATAAAAAAAGCAGGAAATTTTATTAATAAATCAGTTAATAATGTTAAAAATAAATTAGAAAATCCTTCTTCATCAAATAATAATTTTGTACCTAATGAACCAGTTCCTCAAAATTTACCAAAAGGTGTTTCTCTAATTTCTGATTTAGATAATAATTTAGAGGATTCATTTGAAGATGATAAAATTTTAATTGATGATGATAATAAAACTAATGTAAATAATAAAAATGATAAAGGAGAAGAATCAACTAATAATAATAATACAAATATTAATAATAATACAAATAATACAAATAATAATAATAATACAAATAATAATATAAATAATAATAATAATAATACAAATAATAATAATACAAATATTAATAATAATACAAATAATAATAATAATACAAATAATAATAATACAAATAATAATAATAATTCTAATACCAAAAAACACCCAAATTCTATGGCAGCATTTTTTAATACATCTCCAAATCAAAAACAGCCAATAAATACCAATTTATTTGCAAATTTAAATTCCAAAAAACCCGAACATCCCACAAAAGAATTTTTAAAAGATTTTAAATTATTAAATAACGAAACAATAAAAGATTGGGATAATTGTGGTATTCAAATTCTAATAGAAAATGTTAAATTAACATATCAATCAAAAGCCTTATTAACAGATTTTCGTTTATATATAATTCCCGAATTTTCAAATACAACAATTAATTATTCAAAAATTATTCCTTTAAATTTTTATCATTTTCCAATTCATTTAATAGAAAAATGTGAAAGAATTCAAAATAAACAAGAAATTAATAAAAAATATATTGAAATTTCAACAAAAGATGGACGTTCAATAAAATTAATATTTAATTATAATCAAAGTGATTCATTTTATAATAGATTAATTCAATTAATAGCATCAAAAGAAAATCCTTCTTATTATTCATTTGCATATCAATATAACAAAAACAACCCAATTTATTCAAATAAAAACAAAAAAGTTATTGATGGTTGGAATATTTATGAACCTTTAAAAGAATATTATCGTCAAGGATTAACAAATTTAAACAATGAAGTTAGTTCAACGAAATTATTTCGTATAACAAATTTAAATGAAAAATATTCATTATGTGATAGTTATCCTAAATTATTAATAATTCCGGGAGGAATGACAGATGAACATTTAAAAATAGCTTCAACATTTAGAACTAAAGAAAGAATACCTGCTTTAGCATATTTTTATCCTAAATCAAATGGGAACATTTGGAGATCTTCTCAAACAAAAAGAGGGTTTGGTAATAAAAGAAATGATTATGATGAAGAATTATTAAGAAAAATTACAATGATAGGAAGTACAAAAAAAATAATAATTTACGATTGTAGACCTTATTTATCAGCTCAAGCAAATAGATTAAAAGGAGCTGGATTTGAGAATATAGTAAATTATTCAGGAAGTGAAATAATATTTTGTCAAATAGAAAATATTCATACAGCAAGAAATGCATTGAATAAAATATATGCTATTTTAAATAAAAATAAATTTTTTGAAAATAGTAAATTTATGTCTAATTTAGAAAGCACAAATTGGTTAGATTTTATTCATATGTTAATTAGAGGTGCATTAAATGTAGCAAATTCAGTGAAACATGGAAATTCAAATTTAATTCATTGTAGTGATGGATGGGATAGATGTAGTCAATTAACAGCATTTTCTCAATTATTAATTGACCCATATTTTAGAACAATTATGGGGTATATAACTTTAATAGAAAAAGATTTTTTATCTTTTGGGCATCAATTTAAAATTCGAAATGGATACTATTCAAAAAATGAATTTAATGATAACCAAAATTCACCTATTTTACTTCAATTTTTAGATGCAACTCATCAATTATTAGTAAATTACCCAATGTATTTTGAATTTAATATGAAATTTTTAGTAGAAATAGCAAATAATATAGGAAGTGGAAAATATGGAACATTTTTATTTAATAGTGAAAAAGAAAGAGAAATTAAAAAGGCAAAAATAATGAGTATGAGTATATGGACTGAAATGCTTGATAATTTAGATGAATATATAAATCCTTTTTATGAAAAAAAGACGATTAATGAATATTTTTTTATTCCTCATTTTAGTTCACATAAATTAAGATTATGGGAAGAATATTTTATGCAATTTAATCAATTAAATATAGGTTATAATTATGATAGATATGTTAGTAAATATTATATTGATAAAAATTATTTAAAAGTTTTTGGAAAATTAAGTGGAAAAGAAAATTTAAATAATTCTAATGAAAGAATTTTAAGTAATGTTTTGTTAATGAATAGAGAAAGAAAAGAGTTTAATAAAATAAATGAAAAGAATGAAAAAGAAATTGAAAAATTAAAAAAGGTTGTTGAAGATTTAATTGAAAAATGTAATATAAATGAAGATAATTATAAAATGTTAGAAAATGAGACGAAAAATAAAATTAAAAAAATTGCGGAAGAAAAAAATGGAAAATATATTATTAAAAATAATAAGTTGGAATTTGAAAAAAATAAAAATATGTTTGAAGGAATTGAAAAATCTAATAATAAAGAAAATGATAATAAAAATAAAATAAATGAAGAAAAAAATGAAGAAATTAAAAAAAATAATGATGAAAATAAAGAAATACAAATTGAAGAAAAAAATAATGAAGATAATAAAGATAAAATTAAAGAAGATGATGTAAAAAATGAAATAAAAATAGATGAAAAAATAACAGAAGATATAAAAGAAGATGATAAAAAAATGGATGAAAAAATAATTGAAGAAACAAAAAAAGATGAAAATAATGTAAATGAAGAAACAAAAAAAGATGAAAATAATGTAAATCAAGAAATTATAAAAGAAGAAAATAAAACAAATGAAGAAATTATAAAAGAAGAAAATAAAACAAATGAAGAAATTATAAAAGAAGAAAATAAAACAAATGAAGTAAAAGAAGAAAATATCATAAATGAAACAAAAGAAGAAACTAACACAAATGAAGTAAAAGAAGAAAATATCACAAATGAAACAAAAGAAGAAACTAACACAAATGAAGTAAAAGAAGAAACTAACACAAATGAAGAAATTATAAAAGAAGAAAATAATACAAATGAAGTAAAAGAAGAAAATAAAACAAATGAAGAAATAAAAACTGATGAAAAAGAAGCTAAAAATGGAGAATAATATTGAATTTAAAAAAAAATATAAATAAATAAATATAAATAATAATTTAATTATATTAACTAATAACATAATTATTTTGATAATAATAGTAGTATTTCTAAAAATAATATTTAATTATTATTTAAAATTTAAAAATAAATAAATTTAATTAACTAATAAAAATATATTTAAATGGATAATAACAATATAACAAAACAAAATATGAACCAAATGAATTTAATGAAGCCAATAGAAAATTCACAACAAACATTAATTCAAGAAAATTCTCAAAATAATTCAATTAATAATAATATTAATAATAATACAATAGCAAACACACCAACTCAAACAAATGAAGAAAAAAAAGTAGAAAAATTAAGAAATTTTTATAAAAAATTAAATTTAAATGAAATTGAACCAAAAGAATTTTTTTCTAATGAATTAGAAAATAACAACATAGTAGAAAATGAAATATTAAAAAAATCTTTGTATATTCTTAGTTTAGGTAAAAATATTCTAAAAAATTTTGAATATAATAATAAAAATATTTATAAAAATTTAGAAACAATATGTATAATATTTCAAAATTCAAAAGATATAATTAAATTCCCAAAAATTTATTTACATTTTATTAACAAATTTACTGAATTTTTAATAAATAAATACAATGAAAATAAAGATGAAATGGATTTTAAAGATAAAAAAAATTTATATGAAAATTTAATAAAATTAGGAAATTTTAGGAAATTAAATAATATCGAAGAAAATATTTTTTTTGAATTAATAAATGATAATAAATTTACTAATATTCCAGGAAATTCAGGAACGAGTTTAGCAATGGCACTATCGAATGTAAATAATGAATATGGTAATATTAAAAAAAATAGTAACGATAAAAATTTTATATCTATAAATTTATCTAAAGAAAAACAGTTAAATTATTTAATAAATTTTAGCTATAAAATTAAAAATATAGAAAAAACACAATTTAGACATGTTTTAGAATTAATTGAATATAATTTTAAATTCGAAACAACTTTAACAAAAGAAAAAATAAAATTTAATGAAATTGAATTTCATTTTTTAACTAATTATAAAAATGTAAAAAATAAAGAAAAAAATATTTTAATTAAAAGCTTTAAAATAAATGATGAATTAAGTAATGAAAATCCACTTTTATTAGAATATAAAATATTAGAAAAAAGTGAATATCCTTTTTTATTATTAAAAGAAATTGTATTTACATTAGAAAAAACTCCTTATTATATTTATGACATTAAATTTAATGATAATAAAGAAAATGTTATTTTTTATAAACAATTAGATAAAAAAATATTAGAATTTAATTATCCAAAAAAAGTTAAAGTTGGTGTTGAAGAATATTATAATTTAGAAATCGAATTTAATAAAGATAATATATATGATGATATAGAAATTGAAGAATTAAATATTAATTTTAAAAATTTACCAAAAAAACAAATTAATTTTTTTGAAGAAAAAAATATTTATAATAATATAAGTAAATCAATAACAATCAATAATAATATTAATATGAATAATAATCCTTTATTATCAAAAAATTCTTCTTTAAGAAATTATTTAAATAATTATAATGATCAAAATAATAATAATTTATCATTCAAAAAAAATATAGCAAATAATAATATTAATCCAAATATTAATAATGTATATCAAAGTGTTAATATAGATAATATTAATAATATGATACAAAAAAATATGAAAATTAAATTACCAGAACCTGAATTTTATATTTTCAATAAAGAAAAAAATTCTTTAGATAAATTTATTGATGGTTCAGGTTCATTTAAAATAAATAATATAGATATTAAAAATGATAATAAAATTTCTTTTTTAATTAGATTTTTAGAAAATGGTGATTATCAAATAAAAATAAATATAATTTATAGATTATTAAAAAAAGAATTAAAAGATGATTATTTTGATGTTATTGAAAATTTTATCATAGATTTTAAAGTAGTTCAACCTTTTTCAATAAGATATGAAACATTTTCTAATGTTTATATGAGCATTTCAGGAAAACAAGCTTTTCCTATAAAAAAAAATATAAAATATAATTTAATATTAACAAATAATTTAGATGATGATTTTATTTTAAAAGAAGCAAAAATATGTTTAAATAATGAATTAAATAATGTAATTAATGTTGATAATAGTTATATAAATTCTTTATTAGAATTAAATAAAGAAAATGAAGAAAAAAATAATTATGAAAATGAATATTTAATAACAATATTAAAATCAAGTGATTATTGTATTCCTTTTAATATAATTTTTTTAAAAGAATTTCAAGGAAATTTTGGTAATTTTAATATAAAATGGACGAGTAAATTATTAAATAATTTTATAAAGAAAAATAAAATTAATATTTATAATGAAAACATTTTTAAATTACCTTTTACTTATATTAAAGATTTTGATTTAGAAATTAATTATAATAATAATATTTTAAATACTAATTTAGTTGATTATAATATTTATATTAAAAATAATAGTAATAAAGTTAAAAAAATTTTGTTTTTAATGGAAAATAATAATGATATTCATTTTTATAAAAATGGAAGAAATAAAAGAAATTTAATTTTAAAGCCTTTTGAAAAAACAAATCTTAATTTTAATTTATTTGCAAAATATAAAGGAAGTTTAAAATTACCTTCTTTTAAAATATTTGATTTATTTATTTTTAAATCAAATTATGATAAAAAAGAACCACATGATGAAAAATTATATTCAATTTATTATTTACCAAATAATATAAATGTTGAATAAATTTTATTTAATTTATATTTAATTTATTTAATTAAAATTTAATTTTATAAAATTATTAATTTTTTTTTAATTAAATTTATTTCTTTATACGAATGGAACAAATATAAAGATTATAATAATAAATAATAAAATCAATTATAATATTAAATTTTTAAAATAAAATTTAATTCAATAATATCAAAAATGATTAAATTTTTATATAAAAAATTTTATAAGTAATTAATTTTAAATGAATTTATATAAAAATGTTAATTAAAAAAAATAATCACATTTATTTAATGATAAAAATTAATATTATATAAAATATCATAATATAATTTATTAAATTTGATATTCTTCATATTCTTTAAGTTCATCTTCTGTAAGATCACATTCAATATTAAACATTGCTCTTATTTCTTGTGCGCTTTTTCCTTTCATCAAACTTGCAATTTTAGCACATGCTAAATCTAATAAAGAATTTATATCCATATAATTAGCAGCATTTATTAAATCAAATATACCATCTAATTCAATACTATTTATAAAATTAACATCCCATTCATTTGTAAATTCAATTAAATTAGCTGATGGTAATGGTTTGGGAATTTGAGCTGGTTCTTTATCTTTATAATATGTTAAATATTCAACTACTTTTTTTAATATATTATATTTAACATCAGGTAAAGGAATTTCTTTACTATCTTCATAATCTGCTAATAAACCTCTTAATAAATGTGATCTTTCTGCACTTTTGAAATCTATTTGAATTTTTTGATTATCTGCACTTGCTAATACTAAATTTAAACTCATTTTTTTAAATAATTTATATTTTGAGTTATTATTATAATTATTAAATTAATAATTCTATAAATTTATTATAAATATGTATATAAAATTTAAATATATATTTTTTAATTTAGTACAAATTTATAAAATTGGGGATTGGGGATTGGGGATTGGGGATTGGGGATTGGGCCCAATCCCCAATCCCCAATCCCCAAGTAGTTAAGTAGTGCAATTTATTAATTTATTATTATTATTAAGTTTTAATTAAATTAAATTAATTAAATTAAATTAATATTATTTAAAGGAAATTAGTGCAAAATCGGAGGCGTTCTTTATAAAAAAATATTTTGATAACGGAGGGATTCGAACCCTCGCCCTTTCAGAACAGTGCCTTAAACTGCCGCCTTAGACCACTCGGCCACGTTATCTAATGTTAATATTTTACAATAATTTCACCCATTTATATTGATTATTAATATATATATAAATACTATTATTTATAATAATATTAATTATTTAATTTTTATATTTTCTATTTATTATAATAATTATTAGAATAATTTTTTTTATTAATAAAAAAATATCCTTATATAATATTTAATTAAAAAGTTTATTCATCTATTAATTCAATATTTCTTTCTACTTTACTAATTATTCCTGGTGTGCATTTTCTTCCACAAACTGCACGATTCCACATTAAATGACTGCAAGGTATAACTCCTCGAAAATATCCCATTGTACAATCAGCGAATTTCCATTCATTTTCATATAAAAAAATACTCCAAGCATGTGCTGTTTGTTTATTTTTTTCTATAACCCAGCCCCAAATATGTTCGCTGGGAATATTAATGCTATTTAAAAGTGCATTAAATAATTTAGTGAAATGAACACAAACTCCTTTTTTAATATTTAATATTTCATCTATGGTCATTTTTTTACTTAGATATGAAATATCATATGTTATATTTTTTTTTATCCATTTTCCTATTTTAATATAGCTTGGCATATCTTTTTTATCTTCTTCTAAAATTTTTTTGGTGAAATTTGTATATTTAAAATTATCTAAATTTATTCCAATATTAGGTCCATTGAATTTAGAAATATCTCCACTTTTTAAGAGAGAAAAAACATATAATTCTGAAGTTATTTGAAAATACCCATTTTCATGTTCTTTTGATTTTGGAGGGAAAGTTAAAATAAAATTTGATCGATTTTCTTTTATGTATTTATCATCTATTGTTTCAGACATGCTACTTTTTATGTTATATGATATGTTTTTAATGTTTCCTCCGCAGAAATATTTGGGCATAAAAAAATATGTTTTTTTATTTGGTAAAAGATTGAATGTTTCTTTGTATGTTACTTTATATTTTACGAAATTTGGTGTGAGAGAAAATGTAAGAAAAATTCCGTTTTTTGGAACCATTCCAAAATAGAAATAATTATTTTTTGCCATTCTGTGTAAAATAATTGGATTGTATTTAAGAACATTGAAATTATTTGAAATTTTTAGGGAAAAATTTAAGTTTGAATATTGAAATTTTTTTGAAATGTAAAAAAATTGATAAAAATTTGGATTGAATTTGTTTTTTTTGTTTGTTATTATGTATTTTAATGAAATTTTAATTGAATCTAAATTATGTAAAATGAAAAAAAATGTGATTTTTTTATTTGAAGGTGAATATTCAAATGTAAAATCATTATTATTATTGTTATTATAAATTCCTTTGCATTCTAAAATATTAATTTCTTCATTTTTTAAAATATTAATTAAAAAAAATTCTTTAAAAATGAAATTTTCATCGTTTGAAAATGCTTTTAATTCAAAATTTAAATCAACTTCAATTTTTTTATCTTTATTAAAAAATACATTTTTATTTAAATTTGTTGGAAATAAAATATTTTTTTTTGATTTTATAATACTTTTTATTATAATTTCTTGAATATTTTTTTTTTGATAATTTTTAATAATATTTTCTTTTTTTTTATTTATTTCTGGAGAATCAATAATTTCATCATTTGTAGTTTTAAGATTTAATTTAGATAAAGGAGTAATAATATTATTTTTTATTCCATCCATATTAATAAAAGAATTTCCTGCTTTAATTACTAAATCATTTTTACTATTTTTATTTTCATTATTATTATTTTCTATTTTTTGTAAATTTTCTTCTTTTTTTTCATTATTTTCATTATTATTTTCATTTTTGTTTTCTTCTTCTGAATTTTCATCATTTTCATCTTCATCATTTTTATTATTTTCATTGATTGGAATGTTAATTTCTTCATTTAAATTATTATTATCATCTTCTTCTTTAATATTTTCTTCTTTATTTTCTACAACAACATTCGTATTATTATTAGGAAAAATTTCAATAGATTTATCTTCATTAATTAAATTCGTAAATTCATCTTCATTATTATCATCAAAATTTAAATTTTCATTTTCATTAATATTATTATTTTCCATCTCTAAAAATAATAATTAATTATTTAATTATAAAAAATTAAATGGAAAAAAAAAATAAAAAATCAACTAACAATAATAATAACAAAGAAAAAAAAGAAAAAGAAAAAGAAAAAAAAGAAAAAGAAAAAGAAAAAAAAGAAAAAGAAAAAGAACCAGAAGATGTGAATCTTCTTGCAGAAAACATTTCTGAACTTCGAATGACAATGGAAAATATTCGTAACAAAAACAACGAATTAACAAAAGTGGAAAAATTTATAAGTCTATTTAAAATGATAAAAAACCTTTCAACAATTAAAATTCTAAAAGAAGATTATCAACCAGTCGAATTAATTCCTAATTTATTCATCGGTTCAATAGGAACAGCATCGAATTTAAAAATTTTAAAAGAAACCGGAATTACTCACATTGTTTGTGCTGCGAAAGGTGTTGAAGCTTATTATCCAAACAAATTTACTTATTTAAAACTTGATTTATTAGACACTGAAAATGAGGATATTAAAAAATATTTCGATGAAGCTGGAGAATTTATTAATAAAGCTTTGAAAGAAAAAGGAAAAGTTTTAGTTCATTGTCATGCGGGAATTAGTAGAAGTAGTACTATATGTTTAGCATATATTATTAAATATAAAAAAATAGGGTATGATAAAGCGATTAAAATGGTACGAGAAAAAAGAAGTAAAATTTCGCCGAATGTTGGATTTGAAAAGCAGTTGAGAGAATATCAAAAAGATTTAGGTGTTTTGGATTAAATTTATATAATTTTAAATTTATGAAAATTTAATATTATTATTATTATTATTATTAATATTATTATTATTATTATTATTATTATTATAATTATTTAATTTTTAATTGTAATTTTTTAATTAATAAATATGGAGAATTGGGGATTGGGGATTGGGGATTGGGGAT
>JAEEGK010028805.1_pt1 | contig 11119 bp, 6 predicted proteins | sample 8958771 | NCBI WGS metagenome assembly JAEEGK01 (sample SAMN16246547, study PRJNA631951) | gut metagenome | biome: gut microbiome; feature: rumen; material: SC-attached | host: Bos | place: Iran: Karaj | collected 2018-10 | reverse complement strand
ACAGACTTTGCAATATTAACCGAAACTTTGTTGTTTTAAACATATACGAAAAATAATTTAATGGAAGTTGCAGAAAATACAAGACTTCCATAATTTTTTGCGGTATAATATAAACATATATATTATATGTTTATATGGATGATTTTATGGCTGTAGCAGACACTCCGAAATTACCTCCTCTTATGATTATCAATCAGGGAAAATACTCTTATGTCACGACATATAAGATTACTTGGGACAAGACACTCAGACAACCGAGAAGGGTGCCGGGGCAGAATAAAACCGTGGGCAAGATTGTCGGTGGCGGAACTGAAGGTGTCATAGAATGGAATTCTGAATTTCTTGACGAACATCCTGAACTTGCGGGGTTCATTACCAGAAGAGTTGTAAAAGGCCAAAAGGGTTCCAGAAACGTCTATGATTATGAGTTTGAACCGATTGATGAGATGATTTCTCTAAGGGAAGCCTTGAATCTGAAAAGACTCAGTGCCGGAGCCACATGGGCGTTGGATAACATCGTGGCAGGCAGTTCTCTTACAAAGACACTGGAACAGATTTTCGGTAAGTTTAACAGGCATAAAAAGCTGTTGTCTCTTGCTTATTACATGTACCTTACTTCAAATTCCGCTACTCATCTATACGAAGACTTTGCAAGAAAGCATCGTCTGCCCTATCAGAAGCCGCTGACACCGGGGCAGATTTCAAGACTGTTTGCCAAAATCACGCCATCAGAAATCGACAGTTTTCTCAGGGAACTGAATGAAAAGGTTAGAATAGATGAAGAACGGGACAATGGAAAAAAGAATGTTTATTACGCATTGGATTCAACTTCAATTTCAACCCACAGTGTCGGTCTTACCAAAGCTCAGTGGGGACACAACAAGGATGGAGACGCATTAAAACAGATAAACCTGGTTATGCTTGTTAACCAGGAAAACGGCCATCCTGTTTACTACAGGTCATATACCGGAAATACTCCCGATGTCTCAACGGTAAGCAATCTGATTTCTGAAATTACCCGCATTGGCGTAAACAGAAATGCCATTTTGGTATCTGATAAGGGATACAGCTCAGTTCATAACATTAATCAATTTCTTTTGAGAGGCATTGACTTCATCCTGAACTGCAGAACAGGATACCTGTTTGCCCGACAGATTATAGCGGAAAGCATTCAGAAACTTGATGATTTCTGTTCATACAATCCTCAGATTCAGTGCTATTGTCTAACCCAGAAACACATCTGGTCATATCCGACATATGATAAAACTGCTTCTGGAAGAGCCGTAAAGGATAAAACGACGTTATACATTCATGTTTATCTCGATAAGGATATTAGGGCTGAAGGTGAAAAAAACCTGCTTCGAGGAACGATCCTTCCGATATTGGAAAAGATGAGAAACAACCAACCCCTTACCCAGGAAGAAGAATCGGCCAAAAACAGATTTATCAAAGATGACGGTACGGGAAGTTTCCGTACGAACATCAGGGAAAAGAATGAATACCTTATGAACAAAGGTATCCGTATCCTCGTATCCAATCGCGTCTCCGATCCTGTTGAGGCATGGATGGCATACTATGAGAGAGAAAGAGTTGAGGATCTGTTCAGGATTGCCAAGCAGACCATTGGAGGAAACAGATATAGAACCTCCAAGAATGAGACAACAGAAGGAAAGACTTTTGTAATGTTCCTTGCCAGTGCCATTGGAATGATGTTCAGACAAAGAGTAAAGCACGCAACCGCCAACGGCATGAAAATGCCTTACGATTCAGATAACAAACTGCTGGCAAATCTAGATTCCATCGAACAGACGGTATTCAGGGAAGGTTGTTATTACACTCCTGTAACCGGTGTTCAAAGAAGGATAATGGAAGCATTGGACATTCCTATGCCTTCTACGGAAATATTTGGAAAACTCTCGAAAGAAGAAGAGGAAACAGACGAAGACGACAACATACAGTCATTGGACGAACTGGATATTATCCTAAGTGAAATCGAGAAATAGAAAGACCGAACCTCACGTTATTTGAAATTCGGTCTTATGTGTCCTAAACATATGAATTACAACAAAGTTTAGGTATTAAGCAAAATTCTGTCCGGCAATCAAAACAGCCTGTTGTCTGTTTCAGGCAAGATTGTAGAAATTAGTTATACTGACTTCTTAAAATCTTAGCTGCTTCAACAAGGTTCTGCAGACTCTTCTTGGTTTCTTCGTTACCTCTGGTCTTGAGACCGCAGTCTGGGTTTACCCATACCTTGTGGTAGTCTTCTCTTGAAACAATGAGCTTTAATGCATTCACGATTTCGTCAACTGAAGGAACGCGTGGTGAATGAATATCGTAAACACCTGGACCTACTTCAGTCTTGAAGTTATTGGCCTTCAATGCATCGAGTACGGCGAAGTCTGAACGTGAAGCTTCGAAGGTGATTACGTCAGCATCCATTGCGTCAATCCAAGGAATGATTTCATTGAATTCACTGTAGCACATATGAGTGTGAATCTGAGTTTCAGGCTTAACACCGCTGTGAACAAGTCTGAAAGCAGGAATAGCAAAATCAAGATATTCACTTTCCCAGTCACTGCGACGGAGCGGTAATTTTTCCTTCAAGGCAGCTTCATCAATCTGGATGATTCTGATGCCGGCCTTTTCAAGATCCAGTACTTCATCTCTTAATGCAAGAGCAAGCTGCTGAATTGAAGTCTTAACAGGAAGATCTTCACGAGGGAATGACCAGTTGAAAATGGTTACCGGACCGGTAAGCATACCCTTTACATCCTTGTCAGACTTGCTGTTGGCAAATGCACTCATCTTAACGGTCATGGCTTCCTTACGGGTTACGTTACCCCAGATTACAGGAGGCTTAACGCAACGGCTGCCGTATGACTGAACCCACCCGTTCTGAGTGAAGATGTAACCGTCAAGCTTTTCACCGAAGTATTCAACCATGTCGTTACGTTCGAATTCACCATGAACCAGAACGTCAAGACCGAGTTCTTCCTGCAGTCTGAGACAGTCTACAGTCAGAGCGGCAATACCGTCTTCATATGCCTGTCTGGTGATGGCACCGTTCTTGAAATCACGTCTTAAAGCTCTGATCTGAGCAGTCTGAGGGAATGAACCGATAGTAGTGGTTGGGAATAAAGGCAGACCGAGAACCTTGTGCTGAAGGCTGAGACGTTCAGTTCTTTCAGGTAATCTGGTGTAGTCAGCGTCGGTTAATGAAGCGATCTTGGCATCAAGAGCGGCATCATCCTCAACACGCTTAACGCTGAAGAGAGCCTTATTGGCAGCGAGGAACTTGTCAGCACCTTCTTCACCGTTAACGATAGCCTTGATTTCATGGAGTTCGGCAAGCTTCTGTCTTGCGAAAGAAAGATAGCTGAGAATCTTGGCTGAAAGCTTGGTTTCAAATTCAGTGCTTTCAGGTACATGGAGTAATGAACAGCTGCAGCCTAAAGCACAGTTGATACCTAAAGACTTGAGTTCATCAAGAGCCTTGATTACGGTATCGTAATTGCTGCGCCAGATATTCTTACCGTTGATGAGACCTGCAACCAGAACGGTATCCTTAGGGAAGCCGTTTGCTCTGATAAGATCAAAGGTCTTTCTGCCTTCTCTGAAGTCCAGGGAAATGGCATCAAAGCCTAATGAGGTTACTTCATTGTAGATATCTCTGATATCACCGAAATAGGTATCAAGACCAATCTTGAGATTACCCTTTACGGAAAGAAGCTTGCGATAGATTTCAACAAAAAGCTGTTTGTCTTCAGCGGTTAAATCCTTAACCAGTGAAGGTTCAGCGAATGATACGAAAGATGCATTCTTTGAACGGCAGAAATCAAGGAATTCAACATATTCGCTAACAAGAGCATCCCTGAGATCATTAACAGAAGTGCCGGCAACGTACTTAACAAGCTTGAGCAGAGTGAAAGGACCTGTCTGGGCAACCTTGTAGTTAAGCTTTAATTCGTTTGCTTCGTCAATCAGACCTGAAAGAAATACAGGATTGAACTTAACAACGTTCTTACCGTCGAATTCAGGTTCGATGTAGTGGTAGTTTGTATTGAACCACTTCTTCATAGGTAAGGCTTTCAGATCCACGCTATCGGTCTGTACACCGCGGGCCATAGCAAAATAGGTATCAAGATCGTTAAGACCAGACTTCACATAGCGTTCAGGAATAATGCCGAACTGTAATGCGGTATCAAGGAGGTTATCATAGAAAGAGAAATCTCCGCATGGAACCAGATCAATATTCTGTTCTGCGAAGTAGCCGTAATGCTGCTTGCGGATTTGAGCTGCAACTGACTTGAGTTCTTCGGCAGGAATTTCATGCTTGAAATATTTTTCAAGTGCGAACTTGAGTTCACGCTTACCGCCGATGCGAGGATAACCGATGATGGTGTTTAACATATTGTGTATCTCCTTTCTTATGGTCTGAAAACCTTAAGTAGTTATAAGTAAAAAATTCTTCAGAGGAAGCCGAAAAAAGAAACATTAACCTGTGTCAACCATTCCTCTTTCCGGAATTCCTTTTCTTCAGAATGAAATAGCAATTTCAGAAAACAACATTCCTTAAGCAGAAGTCCTTTCAGGTCTGTTCCTCAAGGAATGTGATAATTATATATTTGCGTTTTGTTATAGGCAATTTCTATTTAATTATATTGTGTTATAAAAATATTTTATAGATAATCTGATACGGTTCAAATTATCTGAGTCAATATTCTTCAGAAAAGCATGCAGCAGGTAAAGCAGAAAACTGATTTTTCAAAAAAAATGCCGGAAGCTGCTGTTTACAACAGAGAAATAAATAAAAGGAAAAACATTATGACATTGATGATATTACCGCTTATCAGTCTTAAGTATCTGTTTTTTGGAATAAGCGTCAAAGCATTAATCAGAAGCAATTACAACAACAGGTAAAATGCTGTAATTCACTGAATTACCTGAATATCACATCCGCATACATGCACGGCGAAAGGCATTTGTCTGTAGCTTACATCATTCAAACTCGGCATCTCTGACGTTATCATCAGCCGCTTTTTTGGTCTTGATATGAGACCAGAAAATATCCATGGCTGATTCAGCCTGTCCGACATGATACAATCCGGGCCATACGGAGATTACAATCAGTGTAATAATCGGTATGGCCAGTATGACAAGCAGAGCAAGTAACGATGACACGATATTGTCATTCAGAATACCTGTAATCAGGTTCATAATCACGGTCAGATAAAGCATTATTCCGCCGGTAAAAACCATAAACATGAAGTTCACAGCAACCAGCATAAGCAGACTGAAAGTCATTGAATACAGCACTATTCCGGGCAGAAGATGAATAAAATTCTTTCTTACGGCAGAAATACTCATGAACATGGCTCTGAAAACAGGCACGTTGCCGAGAACTATCAAAGGCATTGTAAAAGCCTTAATGAAATAATAGAAAAATCCAAAAAAACAGCCTACTGAAAAACCAACCAGTCTGACACCCCATACGCAAGCGTCCTGAGGCTGAATACCGTTCTGCTCTCCGGACTGATAGAACCTGATTACCAGATCGTAAAAATCGGTAACATGTCCCACAACAAAGATTAAGGTTATCACCAGGAAGAAACAGCACAGAATAAGAGTATCAATCAGAGAAAAGATAAATGTGTCCAGAAAGCTTTTTCCCAAAGCGGAAAACATCTCGGATGACGTGTTTTTACGGATATACTTTTCGGATATGATATACATAACGGAAACGGCGGTCATGATATTGGTTAAAAAAGGGAAAAGGAAAGGAAAGAAGAGATATACGATAAACACGGCCTGAATAACACCGGATATTATCCAGTACTGCTTTGTCAGAATACTCCGTAAAACGACCCTTTTCCATTTTCCCGCCTCTGTTGCCGGTACTCTGACGGTACCTTTACCATTCAGTACAAAATCTTCAAAGTGAAGTGAATCATCTTCAGAGCCTTTCTCAAGCAATGCAGTCATCTCAGAAGCCATATCAAACCTTGCATGTATTTTATGTTTACCGATAATCCTGACTGAAACAAATTCAGCATTCTGACAGTTTCAAAGTATCTTGAGTTTATCAAAAAAAGCATAAAAAATCATACAAAGTCCCTCTCCTGCGGAAACAGAAGAAAGATTTTATGCCGTAACACACAATAAGTGACATATTTGTGTCCTGCCTTTTTCATTATTCTCCCAAAAAACGCCGTCCGATATTTTTGTTAACCTATTTGCAGTTTTTGAGCTAAACAGATGTTTAATTTTTCATCACGTCTAATTTTTAGATTTTCAACATATTTATAAATTTCTATACACAAAACGAGAGCAATATCACATATAATCATACACCAAACACAATATTTTGTGATTTTGCGTAAATTTTTAACACGTATTCTACATTTAAAACAACAAATTAACTAGAATACCTCCAGTTACTGACGAAGAGAACATATTTAAATAACAAGACTGCCGTCATAATTAAAAGTGCAGACAGAAATCAGTGACTTATGAATTATAAATAAACTCAAACTTACATATTAACTTAACTCATTCAAGAATCAATGGTGATGGCTCATGGGACTATTGAATACCATATCTAGTATCATGTCAGGAAATTATGGTAAAGCAGGCCTGCGTAACATGGAAACAACAAGCGAGGAATACGCAAACCGCTATAATCCTAACGAACTGATAAAAAGAATTGAATCACGCAGTGCTCAGATTCCTCATACAACCAGAGAAACCTGCTGTCTTGCCCTGCTTAAGAAGGATCCTAATTTAAGACAGGTTGCTGAAGTATGGTCCGTATATTATGGTTCAAAGAGAGTCGCTTTAAATCAGGTAGACCATTATAAAAAGACCGGTTCAGAAGTATTCTCTCACGCATTGCTTGAGAAGCTTGAAGACCTGCGTCAGGTATTTAATGACAACGGAACCTATTAAAACTATTGTTGCCTGATGCCCTACGGATTTTATGCTGAACTGGCGCACAATAAAGCTGATTAAATTAACTACCACATACCGTTAATAATAACGGACTACAATAAATAAACCAAACCTCCAAGTCAAGGCTTGTTTACTTTCCCCAAAGTTCAGGCCTTGTTTTTTTGCGGCCTGACCGAGTGCCGTGACATTCTTTGAAAATATCAGTAAAAAGTCATCCGCTCTCCGTACTACGTCAACTTTATGACTCTGTTCTGCAGATTCTTAAGCAGACGCAGAAACAGATATCTGGACAGAACTCTCAGAGTATATACCGCCACCCCGGTGTAGTAGACTCCACCTACAATCCAAAAAACGTCATCACGTCTGAATATTCCGCTGCCGTTCACATCCGTTATATGAGCAGTAATAAACTTCTGCAGAAAAGACATAATCTGAGGCAGATGGGCATTGTATACGACTATAAGAGCTGCCAGACCGAAGACAGTCAGCACAACCTGCATATAATCCTTACACAGCTGTCTGGCCGATACTTTAACCGCAACGTAATCCTTAAGTCCCGGTATCTTGATTGAAATATAGAATATCAGAGCATTCACCACTGTAATCAGATACACGGTGCCGAGAATCCCCCACCACAGCCACGAAAATCCGACAGGCTGCCCCGTTACGGTCTGAATTCCGTTGAGTTCCGCCTCAAGTTCATCTTTCCACAGATAACCATACAGCATCACGAATCCGGAAAAAACAGTCATTACCAGAGGAATTTCCAACAGAAAAACCCATTTTAATCTCAATGACAGTCCGAAAAGCTCCCTGACGATAATCAGTCTTTTATGCGATATGAACATGGGAAGAATCCACCAGCAGAAAGGCAGGAACATCAGAGACAAAACGGCCATAACGAGAGACTGAAACCAGTATCCCGGTTCCGTTATGATGATTCTGAGCCCGCTCTTTATAAGTCTTACCGCCCATATGGCGTATTTATCCAGACCTGGTTTATGCATTTATATTTCCGTTTCATCCAGTAAATGTGCCGAATCCGTCGGTCCGGCAGGGATAACAATAAAAAAGGCAGAGGATAACCTCTGCCGTTTATATCTTCAGTCTATTCGAATTACTTAGACATCAATGCGTAAGCAATTACAATCATGAGCTGCGGAGTAAGAATACGCAGGAACATGGTAAACGGATATACGGTTGCATAACCTAAAGAACTTGCTTCTGAGTTCTTGTACATACCGTTTGCGAAAGCCAGAGCTGGAGGATCTGTCATAGAACCTGCCATGGCACCGCATACTGAGAGATAGTTAATCTTTGATACCCTGTAAGCAAGGATACCGCAGATGAAGATAGGAATAAAGGTTACGAACACGCCATAGCCCATCCAGGTAAGACCATCACCGTGAACCAGAGTATCCACGAATCCGCTTGCACCTGAATTGAAACCAACGATGGCAAGGAACAGAACAATACCGATTTCTCTTAATGCACTGTTACCTGATGCAGGCATGAACCAGTGCATCTTACCAAAGGTAATATTGTGACAGAAACGTGAAAGAAGAATAGCCACAAACAGAGGACCGCCGGCAAGACCTAACTTGAGGGCAGCAGGGAGACCGGGAACAGGGATTGCTACGGAACCAAGCATCATACCGAGGAACAGACCGATAAATACCGGTAACATGTGAACCTTCTGCATGGCTACGGTGCTGTCACCGACGATATTGGCAACCGCATCGATTGATTCCTTGCGACCAACGAGATTTAACTGGTCACCGAAATGCAGTGTGGTACCTTTATGAGGAATGAATTCCATACCGGTACGGATTAAACGTGACACTGCAACATCGAACTTTGATTTGATTTCAAGAGAATCAAGAGTCTTACCGAGAATCTTTTCATTGGTAACAACAATCTTGCGAACTGAAAGTTCGGTACCCTTGGTGGTTAATGAAACCTGAACCGGTTCACCGATGAAGCCGCAGGCTGCGTTAAGATCGGCATCATTACCTACGAGGTGAAGAATATCACCTGCGTAAACAACGGTATCAGCCTTAGGAACCATTAAGATATCACCTCTCTTTAAACGGGAGCAGATAACCTTGTTGCCTTTAAGAACGCTGATATCAGAAATCTTGAGACCGAATAATTCAGAATTGTTTACAGAAACGTTCTGAGTATCCAGATCCTTTCTGTTGCTCTTCTTCTGAAGTTCATACTTTTCACCTTCAGCATTGATGTTAACTTTGAAGAAGAATCTGATGAGCAGCATGGTAATGATGATACCGCAGATACCGAAAGGATATGCAACAGCATAGGCAGAAGCTACGTTGTTTGCGTCAAAACCAGCAGGAACAGCGCCTGCTGCCATACCATCCACCAGATCCTTAATCATGGCCTGACCGGCACCGAGAGCGGGGGTATTGGTAACAGCACCGGCATAAATACCGATGGTTGAATCAAGATTCATGTCAAAGAAAACATTGAAGCTGAGGGCGATTGCTGCACCGAGGAATACAATGAGAACGGCATAACCGATAAGCTTGAGACCGGCACCCTTTAAAGAAGCAAAGAAGCCAGGACCAACCTGTATACCGATAGTATATACGAATAAGATAAGGCCGAATTCCTTAACGTAGTGGAGAATTTCCTTGAAAGTATGTACCTTTCCTACAGCCTCTGCATTTTTAACGACGTCACCGCCGTTATCTAAAATAGTTTTAAAAGAATCTCCGGAGAAATTAGGAATCCATCCGAGCTCCTGAGCAAGCCATCCCATAAAAATACCGCCGAAGAGAACCCCGCCGATACCCAGACCAACACCTTTATACTTTATTGCCCCGAGTAAAATACCTATCACTGAGGATAAAGCAATCATTATAGTGATGATCGAGATTTCACTAAATGAAAATAAATTCATACAAACTATACCGATCGATTGATTAAATTTAACTTACGGCCGCAGAATTTAACGCGGCCACATAAAAAACGCGAGCATTTTATCACTTTAGATCTCAAAACGCTATTATAAAAAGAGTTTATTTTTTGCAGTTCCGCAAGCCGTTAATGACTTGTTCCGACGGCCCTAATGCTTATTTAACCGTCAACTGTCACACAAAATGATTTCTTTATTTTTTTTACAATCTTTTAACGTAATTCACAAAAAAATGTATAATAGGCACGGATTTCTATTTTTTTGTTTTTTATGTTTTTTATTTTTCGGATTTAATCTTATATGAACAGTAACGTGAAAGCTGCTCCTGTCAATGTATCGCCGCTAACAGCTCTCAAATCTAATTTCCTTGGTGATGCGCCGACATGGTATAAGCACCTTATCCTGTTTTTCTTAATAGCCAATCCTTTCATATACAGCGCTTCAGCCACAGTAGCCGGCTGGTGTCTGGTTGCCGAGTTCATTTTCACTCTGGCAATGGCTCTTAAGTGTTATCCTCTTCTTCCAGGCGGTCTGCTGGCCATCGAAGCCATTGCCATCGGCATGACTACAGTGGAAGAAGTAAAGGCCGAAATATATCACAATTTGGAAGTTATCCTCTTACTGATGTTCATGGTGGCAGGCATTCACTTCATACGAGAACTGCTTGTTGCAATATTTACAAAGATTCTGCTTTCGGTAAGGTCAAAAGTAACCCTTTCGGTTATTTTCTGTGTACTCGCAAGCTTCCTCTCAGCATTCCTTGATGCACTTACCGTTCTTGCGGTAATCATTACCGTGTGCACCGGTTTCTACACCATTTATCACCGTGTAATCACTCCTGAAAAGACTCAGTTAAGCGATAACTCCAAGGTTTCAGGCGAAGATCGTGTTGTTCTGGACAAATTCAGAGCATTCCTTCGTTCACTGCTGATGCACTCCGCTGTCGGTACCGCGCTCGGCGGTATCTTTACCATAGTCGGTGAGCCTCAGAATCTTATTATCGGTGATACCGCAGGATGGCATTTCGTTGAATTTGCCCTCCGTGTATCTCCTATATCAGTTCCTGTATTCATCTGCGGTATTCTGACCTGTATCTTTGTGGAAAAATTCAAGATCATCGGCTTTGGTGAACCTCTCCCTGAACAGGTTTATACAATTCTCGAACAGAACTACCAGAAGAGACGCAGCAATCAGACCACCGGTCAGAAGATATCCCTCATCTGTCAGGTT
>JAEEGK010028804.1_pt1 | contig 11119 bp, 5 predicted proteins | sample 8958771 | NCBI WGS metagenome assembly JAEEGK01 (sample SAMN16246547, study PRJNA631951) | gut metagenome | biome: gut microbiome; feature: rumen; material: SC-attached | host: Bos | place: Iran: Karaj | collected 2018-10 | reverse complement strand
AATATAATAAAACTAATAAATTAATAAAAAATAAATTACTTTTTCAGATTAATATATTTAATTAATATCATTTCTTTTATAAAAAAGAATATAAGCTTCAGTAAAAGAATTTTCAATATTTTTTATTTTTTTAACTTTAGAATCATTGAATTCAAACCAATTTTCTCTTATTTTAATATAAGCATAATAATGTCCTGTTTCAATTTTACCATGATGATTTGCAACAGCATATAAATTATATTTATAATTATTATTATTATAACAATCTTTATCTATAAAAGAACTTAAATTTAATTGTTCATCAAAATCAATTTCTACTTTATTTTTTTTCTTTTTTCTATTTAATCTTTGTAAAGACAAAATTAAAATTTCAGGAGGATAAGAAAAAAAAGTTTGTTTATTATGAACGCATTTTTGTTTACAAAAATTGCAAATGATATCTAATTCAATTAGTTCATTTTGGAAATAATATTTGATTAAATCAATTAAATCACATTTTTCATTAGTTTTTGTTTTTGGAATTAATAAAGGAATATCTAATATTTTTTGGAAAGAATAAGTTGTAAAATTACATTCACAAGTAAAAATATTTATAATTTGTCCATAAAAAGAATCAATAACTAAAGAATCATCTCTTATCTTGAATAAATTACTATATTCTAAATCACAATCAATTTTATTTTTATTTTTAGTATCTAATTCAATATAAGGAACTTTTTTTTTAACATTATTTAATTCTCTATTAATATCTTCAAGGAATACTCTACAAAATTCTTGAGTATCATTTTCTTCATTTCCAGAAAAATTTTTATGTTTTTTTGAAAAGACTTCATAAAATTCTTTAGTTGATATATTTTTAGCATTAATTACTTGAGTTATTAAATTATAAAATTGCTTTGATATAGGAGTTTCAGAACCAATTTTATTCAAATCATTAAAAAATCTATTTATGAAATTAGGAGTATGCATTAATATTTGAAGACATGTATTTATATAACATGTATTTCCCAAATTATTTAAACCAATTAATGAATCTATTATTTTATCTGTATTTTCATTAAGCTTATTTAAATTTTTATTTAAATTTAAATTATTATTATTTAAATTATAATTTGAACTTAATTCTTTTCCTTTATTATTTAAAATTCCATAATTTGGGGATTGAACATTTAAATTTCCTAATTGTTTAGTTAATAATTTATTATCAAAATTTGATTGTTCTTCTTTGTTTTTCTTTATTTCATTATGAGAAGATGAAATAATTTTTGTTTGACTATTTTTTTCAATTGGAATATTTTTTAATGAATTATTATTATAATTTAAAATCCCTGTTTTATATTCAGATTCATTATATAATGGAATTCCTCTTTGAATTTCATTTTGACTATTATTTGAATTTCTTTTTTTGTATATATTATCATTATTATTGCTTTCATTTATTATATTATAAGCATTTTGTAATATTCTATTTTTTGGTAAATCAATTTTATGGGAATTATATTCTTTTTTATGACTATTTTTTGTTTTTAAATTATGATTATTTAACATCTTTTCATCAAATATATTTGCATCAAATTTTTTATCATTTTTTATATATTCATTTTCATAACCATCAAAAAAATGATTTCTCATTTTTTGACTTTTCTCTGAAATTTTTTGTAATCCAGCTAATAAATTACTATTCTTTGTATCAGTTGTATTTCTTTGCATTTATTTGAATTTTATTATTATTAAAAATAATTATAAAAAAATAAAAACTTTATTCAATTAATATCTTTTTATATAATTCCTTTATACAAAACATAAATAACATTTAATAAAACTAATAAGATAACAACACAAAAATAAAATAATTAAAAACGAATTTTTAGTAAATTAACAATAAAACAAAAAATAATATTTTTTATATAAAAAGAATTTATAATCTTCTTTTATTAAAAAAATTAGAAGGAATAAGTCCTTAGATTCTTAATATTTAAAATATTTAATTTTATAATAAATTGTAATGAAAAAATTAAAAAATATATATTTTAATTTATATTTTAATACTTAAATTTTTCCGTGGAACTCTACTTTTAATAATTTTTTCATTATTATTTTTTTGATTACTAGAAGAAGAAGATTTGATTGAATTATGTATATTTTTTTCTTTACTATTATGAGTTGATGTTATTGCTTTACCAAATTTGGGTTTATTATTGTGAATAGTATAATTTGTTATTGTTGTTATTTTTTGCTTTTTGTCTCTTGATATATTTTTTCTTATTACATTCCCAAAATTAACAGGACCAATTCCTATTATATTATTTTTTTTTGTTTTTATGTTTTGATTTAAATGATTATTATTTTTATTCGTTTTTGAAGTATTATTTAAATTTGAATTTATATTTGATTGCCCAGACATAAATGTTTTATTATTATTATTATTATTTAAACTTGTTGTTCTCTTTTTAAAAATTTTATCTCTTTCTTTACTTACTGAATTAGTTTTAAATTTTTTTTGTAAATTTTTTCCCTTTTCTTTTGAAGTATTTTGAGTTTTTAAACTAAGAGAAAATCTATTTCTTAAAAAAGAGTTTAAATTTATTGATTCAGTTGTAATCATTTTTTTATTATTAATTGCTTTAAAATTTTTAATAGGAACTTTTTGATGTGAATTATCCATTTCATAAATATTAGAATGAATTTTTGAATTTTGTTTACTATGATGAGTTGATTTTAAAGGTCTTTTATTTAAACTATTACTTTTAAAATTATAAAATTGTTTTCTTGGATTGCTTATATAACTTGTTAAATTTAATGATAAATTATTATTTCCATTATTTATATTTGATTCATTATTAAATGAGCTTTCATTTTCAAATAATTTTTTTATATAAATTTGATTTATAAATCTATTTAAATTTTCCCTTTTAGATTTTCCATCATTTTTAAATTGAGTTTTCGCTTGATTTATTGTTTTAATATTTCTACTTAAATTTGTACTTACTGCTCTTGTTTTAGTATTATTTTTTTTTAAAATAATTTTTAAATTTTCTTCAGATGAATTAGGAGAATTAAAAATAAATTTTTTCATATCTTTTTTAAAACCTATTTTATAAGTATTTAAAGTATGTTCAATATTAGTAGTATTATTCATTAAAGGAGGAGCTCCTCCTCCTAAAGATAATGTTTGATTTTTATGTCCATTATAATTATAATTAGAAATATTTCTACTGTTATTTTTTTTAAAATGATTAGATATAATATCATTTAAATTTATTTTAGTTGTAATAACATTATTATTTAAACTTGTTGTTGCGTTCATCTTTGTTTGAGAATCTAAATTTATTGCAACAACATTACTTTCTGGATTTTTTTTATTGTTTTTTAAAATATTTGAATTATTTGAGTTTTGTTCTGCTAAAATATTATTAATTACAACTACATTAAACCTATTATTTGAATTATTTAAATTCATATTATCATTATTTGAATTTTTATTTTTATTTATTGTATTTTCAAAAGATATTTTTTTAATTGTATTTAAATTAAATATATCAGTTTTCTTTCTTTCACTTACAGTTTGACTTGATTCTTTTTTGCTTTTCTTCTCTTTTTCTTTATTATCTAATTCTTTATTTTCTTTATTTTCCAATTCATTTTTTTCTTTTTCTTTAATTTCTAATTCAGTTTTTTCTTTTTCTATGTTTTCCATATCTGATTTTTCTTTTTCTTTTTCTTTTATTTCCAAATCTAATTTCTCTTTTTCTTTTTTCTTTTCAATATCTAATTTTTTTTCTTCTTCCTTTTTCTTTAACAACAAATAATATATAGCAGTGATAGAATTATGATTATTTTGGCTAATATTTTCAACAATATAATCTTCACTTATTTTATCTTTATCTTTAAAATACCCATTTTTAACTTCTTTAACTAAATTATAATCAACACCAATTTCATCAATTCCAACTAAAATTCCTTTACATAAAGGAATTTTATCTAAATTAAAAAAAGGATGATTTTTCAAATCTTTTAATCTAATTCTTTTATCTGGATTAACAGTTAAAATTCTTTTTAAAACATCTTGTGAAATATCACTTAAATAATGTGGAATAATATAATCTCCAGTTTTAATTTTTCTATATAAAACTTTAATTTTCTCATCATCAAAAGGTAATTTTCCACATAACATACAATATAAAACTACTCCACAAGACCATAAATCAGAATATAATCCATTATATTCTTTTCCACTAATCATTTCAGGTGCTGCATAACAAGGAGAACCACATGCAGTTTTTAATAAATTTCCATGACGATAAGAATTAGATAATCCAAAATCTACTAATTTAATATTTTTATGATCTTTTGTTAATAATATATTTTCTGGTTTAATATCTCTGTGAACAACTCCTAAAGTATGTATATATTCTAATGCTGATATTAATTGTCTAAAAAGACAAGAAGCTTTTATTTCATTTAATTTTGTTAAGGAATATATATACTGAAATAAATCTTTTCCATCAATATATTCCATTATAATGTATATGTGTCTTTCACTTGTTATATTTTCATATAATTGAGCTATGTTATTGTGACGAAGAACTTTTAATATTTGAATTTCTCTACTTATTCTTTCTATGTCATTTTCATCTTTTATTTTATCTCTATCTAATATTTTAATTGCTACTTTTTGTTGTGTTGATAAATGAATTCCTAGTTTTACTTTACTAAAAGTACCTGTTCCTATTGTATTTGATAATATGTAATTTCCTATTTTTTTACACTTTATTGTATCAGGGGATAAAGAGCTACTTTTCGGTTTTTGGATTATTATGTTATTTATATTTTTTTGAACATTATGATTAATTTGAGACATATTAATTTAATTTAAATTTTTTCTCAATATCAAAAAAAATACATTTTTTTTATAAATTTATTAATTTTAAATATATTTTTTTTATTATTTCATTTTTTATTATAAATATAAATTTTATAATTAGCTACTTTAAATATATATATATATTAAATCACTTCAATAAAGCATTCATTTATTTTTGCTTCTTTCATAATTCCATTAACTTTATTATTTATTTCATTAATATTCTTTAAGTATTCTTCATTATTATCTTCAGAAGTGATTCCAGAAATATTAATTTTAATTTCCCCAACGAAATAATCATTTTTCATTTGCCAAATATCAAAATGTCCAATAGAAACTCTTTTTTCGTCAAATTTAATTTCCTTAATACTTTTTTCAACTTTATTTTTTTTTTTACTAATTTTTTCATTAGGAATATGTAAAAGGGTAAAACAAGAATTTTTCAAAACAGGAATGGTAGAATAAAATATCATAATAGAAATAAATAAAGAACAAATAGGATCACTAATAAATAATTTATAATATTTAATTAAAAAAGAACTTAAAAGAACAGCAACACTTCCAAGTGTATCAGCTAAAATATGAATATAAATTGCATATAAATTTTCATTATGATGATGATGATGTTCTTTTTCTTTATTATCACAATTATGTTTTACTTCTTCATTATGATGGTGATGATGATGAGAATCATCATGTGCAAAACATAAACCTACAATATTAACTATTAATCCTATAAAAGAAACTAAAATTAAATTTTCTGAATGAATTTCTTTTGGAGAAATAAATCTTTCAATTGATTCAAATATAATATATATTGCTATAAAAACTAAGAAAACACTATTTATAAATGTTCCTATTATCTCACTTCTATAAAACCCAAAATTAAAGTTTTCATTTGGTTTTTTTTCTGATAAATAACTACTATATAATCCTATTATTACTGCAGTACAATCTAAAAGCATATGTGCTCCATCTGTTAAAAGACCTAATGAATTACTTAATAAACCATATACAACTTCAACAAACATAAAGACTAAATTTAAAAGGAGGAAATAAGTTAAATTTTGCAAATTTTTTTTCTTGCTTAACACAATATAAATTTGATATAATTCAGGAAATAAATTTTTAAAAGTTTCCATATAAATATAAAAGTAAAAATAAATAAAAAAATAAGAAATATTTTAATATTTAAAAATTTTAAATATATAATGATTAATTGAATCGAATAAGGTTTCAAAAAAGTATAATTGTTCCTTTTTTTATTTTCCAAGATTTGATTTCTTATTTATTTTGAAAATAAATCATAAATAAAAAGTTTAAAAATTAATAAAAAGATTATTAATACAATATACAACTTATACAAGTCACCATTTACATTTAAGAACTACAAAATAATGGATAACTGCTTTGAAAGAATTTTTTCTCTATAAATATGATATTTTTTAGATGAAAAAGATTTTAAATACATATAGAGATTTTATTATATATATTAATGAATATTTTTTTATTTTTCATCATATTATTTAATATTTAAATTTATGATTTTTAACAAAGGTGAAAGAGTTTAATAGAAATTTTATAAATTAAAATTGTGTTTAATCAATTTTATATATTTAATATACTCTTTGATACAAATTTGTTTCCAATGAAATATTTTAAAATCAAAAATTATTCCATTATACATTTTATATTTACTTTTTGAAATTATTAAAATTTATATTCACAACAAACACAAACAAATTAAAATTTTTAAATTTTTCTTTTTAATTTTGGGAATTTTCTTTAATTCTTTCAGATTTAGAATTTACTGAAATTTCATTTTCAATATAACTTAATAATTTAGAATTTTCATTTTCTTCTTTATTTAAAAAATCATTTTTAAATTTAATAGGTAATATAACACTTTTATTTTCTTGTTTATTTTCTATAAATCTTCCTTTATTAAAACTTATATTGTTTAATTGATTATTAAAAGATTTTCCTTTATTATTTTTAAAATCAAAGTTATTTTTGTTTTCTGATATAATAGAATTTTCCATGATTGTTTTTTTAATATAAGAATAATCTTTCATTATTATTTCACTTAAATTTTCAGATTTATTATTAGATTTTTCATCAAAATGAGTCAAATTTATAGTAATTTCATTTGGATTAATTAAATCATTGTTTTTTAAATCTTCAAATAAAATTTGGAAACAAAAATTTTTTGAAATTTGGAAAGTATTTATATTCTGAGAAGTAAAATTCCATTGATAATTAGAAAACATCATTTCATTTTTTTTTAAAATTGAATCTACATCATTAAAAGTTTGAGTTTTTTCTTCTTTTATAGGTAAAATATTTAAATCATAATCACCTTTGTTATTTAAATATTTTGTTGTCATTTCTTCTTTTTTTTTATTTTCATTATCCTTTGATAATAAAAAATCTTCATATAATTTATTAGTTATTGCATTTAATATTAATTCTAAATTAGAAATATTATTTTTTTTTTCTTCTTCACTTAATGCATTTTTTATTACCATTAAATAATCAAAATTAAAATATTTTAAATCTTGTTTTGGATAATAAAATAAATCTAAAGAAGAGTTAATACAAATATAAAATTCAATAAAAAACATTTCTATTTCTTTATGAATTTTAGGTTCATTAAATCTATATTCAATATGATTAGAATCTTTATTAACATCATTTCCATAAATTATATCAAACTCTTTATATACTTTATTTTCATTTTCATTTCTTGAAAGTTTATTTTGTGAATAAATATATATTAAAGCAATTCCTTTTAAAACAGGAATAAATTTAATAATAAATATTAATCTTGGATAAGTAGATGTATATTCTACTTTTACAAAATAATCTTGATAATCACTTGATTCAAATTTACAAGAAAATTTTTGAAAGTATGAACTTTTTAAATTATTAATATGATATAATAACTCTTTATATAAAGAATTATAATTAGATATTTTATCTACACTTGTTTTTTTCATTAATGAATTTAAAGAAAATAAAATATTTGAAGATTCAAGTTCTATGACTAAAAAATCTTTATATTTTATATTAGATTGAATTGAATTTTTTCTTTGTAAAGTTTTTGTTGTTATTTTCTTGAAATGTTCTTTTAAAGGTAAAAACAAAAATTTTTCATAAATTTTTCTTTTTATCAAATCATTTAATTCATTAAATGATTTATTATTTATTATTAACTCACTTATTTCTTTTATAAAATTTAAAAAAGAAATTAGAAAATGTAAAAGAAAAATTTTAATCATTGAATTTTTTGTTTTTTTTGTAAAAATACCTATTATTACAATATTGCTTTTTTGTTCATTTACAAAAAATATTTTTTCATCATTGAAAAAAAGTTGAACGAACGAGATTTCTCTGTTATTTTTTCCATCAATATTATTTTGAACAATATTATTAATTAACTTTATATAAATTTTAACTTCATCTTCACTTTTTTTTGGAAAAGAACCATTAAAATAATTAAATAAAATATTATTCTTTTCTATATTAAAAATAAAAAGTTCTTTTAAATTTAAGTCATAATATTTTGAATCTTCATTTAAAAAAAATTGAGACTCACTTGCATAAGAAAATTCTATTTTACTATAATTTAAAAAAATAAATTACGGAATTTCACTTATTTTTCTTTTTGTAATTATGCTTTTATTAAAATCCTGAAAAGAAAAACCATTCATCTATAATTTATTTATAAAGAAATATTTTTAATTTTATTTTCATATTATTTTTTTATTTTAAAAAATTATTTCATTTATTTTAATTATTTATATATACATTTTCGGATTTTTATTATTACTTCAATTATCACAAAGCCTATTATTATTGATATTATTTTATTATAATTATAATGATGATAATTAATATGATTAACTTTTAATTTAATATTTTAAAAAAAATAAATTCTTTTAAACTAATATAGAGATTGTTCAAACTAAAAACTACATTTTATATTCTCATTTTTAAATTAAGAATTTAAATTTTTGAAACAAAAATTATATTTTAAATTTATAAAATGATTAATAGATATTTATATATAATATATAAATATTATATAAATGCTTAAATATTTATATTTTTACACTTTCACTCCAATAAATCAATATTAAAGAAATAGGTTTATTTGGCAAAAATATTTTTTTATTATAATCTTACAAAAAAATAAAAATTAGTTTTTATTTTTAACTTTTAAAATAAAATGTTTCTTTTTATTATTATTCTTAATAAAATTAATTCCAATTTTAATTTTTTTTTCATCAACAATTTCATTAATTTTCTTTTTATAAAAATCAGTATATTTTCCAACTTGTCTTACTTTTTTATTTCTACTATTTTTTGAATAACTTCGATTGCTTTTTTTTTCTAAAGAACTTGTCTTTAAAATACAATAATCACTTGGTTGAAAATCAATTTTTCTTTCTTTATTAACATCAAAACTTTTTAAACTTCTAACATGTTTTTCTTTATTATTTTCATTAAATTTTTTTTTTTTCGCAAACTTAATTAAATTTCTATTTCCCATTATATTCGGACTTGGAGGTAATAATTTTAATAAATTTTCATTGATTTTATCTTTATTTTCTTTTTTTGGAATCTTATTTAAAGTTTCTTCAAAAAAATTTATTTTTTGTTTTGTAATTGTTTCTTCTTTTTTCGTTTCTTTTTTATTTATATTAAATACACTTGATGATATATCAATAATATCTTTTGTTTCATTATGATTTTCTTCATTATTTTTTTGAATATTATTATCAATTTGAATCACTTCTTCTTCTTTATTTGATGATGATATTGATAATTTTGTTTGTGATGATAATGAATTATTTAACATTGAACTTTTTTCTGGTGAATCATTATCTAATATTGTATTTTCTGTATTTGATTCTATTTTAAAATCATTTAAATTATTTATTTCTGTTTCTTCATTTGGGTTTTTTTCTATATTAAATAAAGATTCTTCTATTTTTGTTTCATTTATCTCTTTATCATTGTTTTGATTTATTAATTTATCTGGAATTACTTTTTGATAATTATCTTCATTATTTTTTTTATTATCATTTCGAATTATTTTGCTATTATTAATATTTAAGTTTATTGTTTCTTTATTGTTATCATTTTTTTCTTTTTCATCTTCAATATCATCAAAAATAAAATTAACTATATCTTTAGAAGGATTAGTAACTAATTTTTTTTTAATAGTATTTTTTTTAATATTTGATAATTTAAGAGTATTTACTTGAGAAAAAGACATATTAATAAAATTATTATCTCCAATACTATTAGAAGGATCATTGAAAAAATTATCATAATATAAAGAATTTTGAACTCCAATATCACTTTTCTCATGATAATTATCATTAGAATGATTAGAATAATTACTTCTTAATCCTAAAATTTTTTTTCTCTTATTTACAATATCCATTAATTCTCTAGCACTTAAACCATAATTTTTAATTGGTTTTTTAATAATTTTCATTTTATTATTTTCATTTAAAGAAATTGAACAATAAATATCATCGTTATAATTATGATGTAAATTTAAACTTTTTGAATCTGCATTAGTAGTAAATCCAGTGTTATTTGAATTTAAATTTCTATTCGAAGAATTTGTATGATTATTAATTGGAATCATATCTTTTGATTTTCTTATTGTATTTTGTAAACTTGGTTCAATTATTTCAAATTCTTCTTCAAAGTCAAATTTAGTTTTTTTTGAAAAATTTAAATTTGAATTATTGGAAACATTTGAAATTGAATTAAAATTTGTTAAATATGGTTTCATTAGTTTAACTGGATTTTGATTGTTTCTTTTATTAGAAGAAACAATTTTTTTCCTTTTTTTAGAATTTTGAATATGACTTATCGCTGATAAAGAATATTGGTAATTCATTTTCTTCATGAATTTAATTTTTATTTTAAATTTTTTTAATTTTTTTTTGAATTTTGAATTTTTTTACAAATTAACATATATTTATGTTGATTGTAATCTCTGATAAAAATAGTTTGTTTTAAAAATATATTTATTGTATAATAAATATATGATAATTTATTTTTGATAAAAATATAAAAATACAAATTCAATTTAAAACCTTTTTTTTTGTATGAAAAAAAAATAATTTAATTAAAATTATTATTTTAACTTTAATTATTATAAATGAAATAAATGTCAGAAGAGGAAAAAAGAAATAATGATGAAGAAAAAAAAGAAGAAAATAGTGAAGA
>JAEEGK010028802.1_pt1 | contig 11119 bp, 5 predicted proteins | sample 8958771 | NCBI WGS metagenome assembly JAEEGK01 (sample SAMN16246547, study PRJNA631951) | gut metagenome | biome: gut microbiome; feature: rumen; material: SC-attached | host: Bos | place: Iran: Karaj | collected 2018-10 | reverse complement strand
AATTTAACAAATTATTCAAAAATAATAATAATATTTATTAAAATCAAATTTATATTTTATTTAATTTTAATTTAAATAATATTTAATCATAAATCTACAAAGTTAAATTAATTTATATTAAATTTGAATATGTCTGATAAAAATAGTAATACAAATAAAGATAATAAAAATAATGATGCTAAAGAAGAAGAAATAGATACAAATACTACAAAACAAAAAAAACAAAAAAAAGAATTATCAGATGAAGATAAAGAATATAAAAAAAATATAGACACAATGGTTGAAGGACTTTTTTTAGATGATTATGATTTAAGAATGAATAGTTATAATATGCTTAAAAAAGAAATAACAACAAGTACATCATCTATGACAAGTATTCCTAAACCATTAAAATTTTTAAAAGAACATTTCGAAGAAATAAAAAATAAATATAATTTATTAAATCCAACAACAGAAAAAGAAATTGAATATAAAAAATTAATAAGTGATTTAATATCTATATTATGTATGGTAATGTTAGATATAAAAGAAACTTCATTAGATTATGTTTTAACAGGAACTAAAAAAAATATTACTGAATGGGGACAAGAATATATAAGAGCTCTTTGTGGAGATATTGCAAAAGAATATAATAATAGATTAGATGAAGGAACTTCAGTTGATGATTTATATGAATTAGTTAAAATAATTATTCCTTTTTTAATAAAAGAGCATTGTGAAAATGATGTTATTGATTTATTAATAGAAGTCGAAAAATTAAATGATATGCTTGAATTTGTTAATGAAAATAATTATAAAAAAATATGTTTATATTTATTAAGTATTGTTAAATATTCAGCTGACACTGAGGAATTTAGAGAAACTTTAGAATTAGTTTATACAATTTATTTTACAAAATTTAAAGAATATGTTTTAGCTTTAATTGTTGCTTTAAAAATAGGAAATAATTTATATATTCAACAAACATTTAATCAATGTAAAGATCCAGTAATTAAAAAACAATTAGCATTTATATTAGCAAGAGAAAATATTTTTATAGAAAGTGATGATTTGACTGACGAAATAAGAGATATAATGTCAAATTTAAAAATAAGTGAATATTATCGAAGATTAGGAAAAGAATTAGAAGTATTAGAACCTAAACATCCAGAAGATGAATTTAAAACTCATTTAGAAAACAAAAAAAATGAAGACAGTGATAAATTACAATCATATGTTATTAATATGGCATATAGTATAGCAAGTGCATTTATAAATGCTGGATTTGGAACAGAAGTTTTATTAAGTAAACCCGAAAATAATTGGTTAAATAAAAATAAAGAAGAAGGATTAATATCTTTAATAGGTGGTTTAGGTTTAGTTAATATTTGGGATTCTTTAGAAGGTCCTGGACATTTATATGATTGCATTGGAAATAGTGAAAAAGACCCAATGAAAAGAGCAGGAAGAAACATAGGATTAGGAATAAGTTTAACAGGAATTCATGATGACAATAATACAGCAGTTGCAATACTTTTAGAAGAATTAGCTGATAAAAATTTAAATGTCAAAATAAGTTCATTATTTGGATTAGGTATTGCTGCTGCAGGAAGTCAAAATGATGAACTTATGCAACCTATTTTAGATGTATTTCAAGATTTTAGTTATGGTTTTGAATTAAGTGCCTTTTGTTCTTTATGTTATGGTTTGATTTATATTGGAAGTGCAAATGAAGAAGTTTTTAATGAAATATTTTCAATATTAATGTCTCGAACTGATGGAAATAAAAAAATATTTGAAAGTCCTTTCTTTGTTATTTATGCCTTAGGAATTGGTTTATTATGTTTAAGTAAACAAAAAGATACTGATTTAATGATTGAAACTTTATGTACTTTAGATATGTTTCCTAAAGAAATGAAAGATTATTTAAAAATATTATTAACTTCATTTGCTTATGCTGGAACTGGAAATGTTTCTAAAGTTCAAGAATTAATGCATATTATTGCTAAACCTAAAGAAGAAGTTAACCCAAAAGTTCAAAGTATTGCTGTTATTGGATGTAGTTTAATTGCGATTGGAGAAGATGTTGGAAGTGAAATGTTAATTCGTTCTTTTGGACATTTTCTTCAATTTGGAGATATTCATATAAAAAAAACCGTTTCATTAGCAATATCTTTATTAAATCTTTCTAACCCAAAAGTAACAATAATAGATAATTTAACAAAATTTTGCTATGACCAAAACAAAGAAGTTGCAATGAATGCAATATTTTCATTAGGTTTAGTATCAAGTGGAACAAATCACTCAAGAGTAGGAGGTCTTTTAAGAAACTTAGCCGCATATTACAGCGAAGATACAAATCCATTATTCATGATAAGAATAGCTCAAGGTTTATTACATATGGGAAAAGGTTTACTAACATTAAATCCAATATATAGTCACAATCAATTATTAAATAATGTAGGTATGGCAGGTGTATTAGTTGCTATATTTAGTTTTACTGAAATTGAAGGTCTTATTTTAAGTAAATATCAATATTTATTATATGCTCTTAGTTTAGCTATGAAACCAAGAATGGTAATGACAGTTGATGAAAATTTAGAACCAAAACCTGTTCAACTTATGATTGGTCAAGCTGTAGATATTGTTGGTCAAACAGGTAATCCTAGAACAATATCAGGATTTCAAATTCATAATTCTCCTGCTATTTTAGCTGGAGGAGAAAGATGTGAGTTAAATGGAGATGATTATATATCTTATACAGATATTTTAGAAAATATTGTTATTGTTAAAGAAAATCCTGATAAACGTAAGAAATGAAAATAAAAATAATTTTAATATAATAAATAAAAATTATAATATAATTTAAATTAATTAAATTTTAAATTTATATTATTATGTTGATTGATTTTGAAGAACATAATTCAAATGAAAAATATATTGCTACTTTAATATTTGAAGATAAAGAAAGTAAAGTCACTTGGAATCCAAATGAAATGGATTTTAATGATGTTAAATTTATGTTATTATGTTCTTGTGAATCTTTAGTTGATAGTGATTTTGAAGTTTTAGATGTTCAAGGAAAAACAATAGATATAAATTCTCTTAAAGAAATTAAAAACAACAGTGTTTTTTATTTAAGAAAAAAAAATCAAATAAGTAATTTATTATTTGATGGACGTCGAAAATTATATGTTGAAATTGACCCACTTCAACATATTGAAGCTCAATATGCAATTAAATTTATGTGTTTAGGAAGTAATTTATTGAAATTCACTACAAACGGTTATCCACATATAAGATTATTTCAATTAAGTAATGATTTAGAAAGAATTTTATGGTATACTAAATCAAAAACAATAGATGAATCAAAAGTGGAAATAAAATGGATAAGAGATTTAACTTTAGGTCAAATAAGTGAAAATTTTTTAAATCGACCTCTTAAAATGTTAGAAGATTATTCTTTTTCTATATATTATAAAAAAAATGATGAAATGAAAACATTAGATATCGCATGTAAAGATGAAAAAGAATTTGATTTATGGGTGATAGGTATTAAAGCATTATATACTTATACTAATTCTAAAATTATATCAAAAAATGATTTATTAAGTCATTGTAGATGTTATAAAGAACAAATTAAAAAAGGTAATGTTGGTTCAAGTAGTAAATTTTTATTTTATAAAGATAAAAGTGGATATGGTCCGGAAAATAATAAAAGTTTAGAAAATTTTTTATCAAATTCAAGAGAACTTTCAATGATTTCATTTTCTAATACTTTTGTGAGATTATGTAACAAAATAGAAAGTTTAAGACCAGATATTGAATTATATTCAAATGAAGATGTTACTTTAGCAAATAATAAAGGAGAAAACAATGAAAAAAGTTTTGATGGTTATCAAGAAGTTTTTGGGGAAGAGGCAATAGTTGATGATTTAGAAACACAAAAAAGTCAAATGATAAAATTATTTAAAGATTGTGAAAATAATTTAACAATAAATATTTATGATTTTATGAAATTTTATGAAATATTTAAAAATAAATCGAATATATGTTTTGTTGCTGGAGAGCATCAAGAAGATTTTAGAGAAAATATGTCTCAAATGAGATTTAATTATGATTCATATTTACCAGTTAAAAATATAATAAATACTTTAGATGAAAAAGCAGAATTAGAAAAAATAAAAGATGTTGATTTTTTAAAAAAATTAGATATGAATTTATGGAAAATTGAAGTTGATCTTGAAAATACAGGAGATATAATTAATAGATTTAAAGCTCTTGGAAATAAAGGAACTATAGATAAATTAAAAAAGTTATTCAAAGATAATTTTTTATGAGATTAATATTATATAATTAATATTATTATAATAATTATAATTAATATTAAATAATTATAAAATGAAAAAAAAAACTTATGCTTTAAAAAAACATTTATCTGTTAGATATCAAAGAGAAAAAACTGAATATTCAAAACATTTTCAAAATTTTTTTAATGAAAAAAGTCTTTTAGAAAATTCAAAAATAAAAGCATTTATTATGAAATCAGATAAAATTATTATAAATAATATTTTTCCTTTTTTTAATATCAGAGAACTTTTTGATTTAAAAAAACTTAATAAAAAATTTTCAAAATTAATTCAAAATTTAGAAATTTATAATAAATATATAAAATTAAGGCAAGAATTTATAGTAATTAATAATAATTTAGAAATAAAAGAAACAATATTTCAAAGATTAAACAAACCAACAGAAAAAATATTAAATAATATTCCTTTATATAATAATAATTTTAATAATGAAAAAACAAAAGAAGAAAAAATTTTAATTCCAAATGACATTAAAATAACCGAAAAAATTGATGATAGTAAATTAAACTTAAATAATCTTTTCAAAAAAAATGGAGAATTAATTAAAAAATTAATAAAAAAATATCGTTTAAATTCTTTTGAAGAAAAAGTTATATTCAATGGTTTAATTGAATATTTATTATTACAAATAAATAACAAAACATTAAATTTAAATGGATTAAAAATTTTATCTTCTTTAAAATATTTATTATCTCCAATAAATAATATAAATTTATATTTAAAAGAATTTAATTATTGTGAAAATTATATTAATCACAAAGAAATTAATTTATTATTTAAAGTTTTATATTTATCTAATAATTCATTGATTCATATAAATTTATCAAATAATAATTTAGATGACAATTCATGTAAAATAATATTTGAGAATTTAATTAAATTTACACAAATTGAAAAATTAAATATTAGTTATAATAAAATAACTTCTGAAGGAATTTTAATGTCTAAAGAATTTTTTATTAATAATATTTCTTTAACAACTTTAAATTTATCATATAATTTATTAGGCTCTCAAGGAGTTGAATATTTAACTCAATATTTAAAAAATAATTCTTTAATTCCAATAACTGATATTGATATATCTTATTGTGGAATTGAAACAAAAGGAATAAATATTTTCTGTGAATATTTAATTACTAATTTAAGTATAGCGAAAATTAATATTGGAGGAAATTTTATTCAAGATGAAGGAATTGAAAAATTATGTAATGTAATAAATTCAAATAATTTCAATAATTTGAGTTTATTATTTATTGAAAATAATAATATTAATAATTCTAATAAATTATTTAAATTAATTAGTCAAATTCCTTTATTAACTTATGTAAATTTAAAATCAAATAATATTAAAAATGAAGGAGTTGAAATAATATTTAAAAATTTAATTGTCGATTCAAAATTATTATATTTAGATTTATCTAATAATAATATAAATAGTAAAGGAATTAAAATTATATCAAAATATTTAAATGAAAATATTGCATTATCTATATTAATTTTGGATGATAATAATTTAGAATTTGAAGGTTGTAAATATATTAATAAATTACTTTGTAATAAAAATAATATTATTGAATTATCTTTAGTAAATACAAATATTGAAAAAGGAATTAAAATAATTTTTGAAGGAATAAGTAAAAATAGAATGTTAGAAAAAATTAATTTAAGTAGAAATAATTTAAACAATTATAAAAATGATTTAATTTCTTGTATAAATTATTTAAACATAAATACAACTTTAACAAAAATATATTTAGATAAAAATTTTATTGATGATGAATTTATAAATATATTAAATAAAAATATGATTAAAAACGATATTATAACTGATGTTAGTTTGAAACTAAATGAAATGACAGATAAATGTATAAATGATTTAAAAAATATTTTAATTAATTTGAACTCATTAATTAATTTAAATCTTTCAGGAAATTATTTATCAGAAAATAATATTATAGAAATTGATAAAATTTTAATTGATAATAATAATAAAAATAAAATTGCATTAAAAAAAGAAGAAAATAATAATAAAAAATCTCGGACAAGTAAAAAAATAAAATCTAATGTTAAACAAACACTTATTCTAGATTCAAGTGACACTGATTATTAAATTATATTTATTTATTTATTTGTAAATATTATTATTTATAAATATATAAATAAGAAAGAATATTATTAATTAAATAATAATAAATAATAATATTAATTAAAAATAAAAATAATATAATATATTTACAATTATTATTGAAAAACCAAATAAATAAAAACATGTTAGAGCACATAAAAAAAAATAATATATAATTTGATTATTATTAGCAACACAATGACCAATCCATTTAATATGAGATAATTTATTAAAATAACAAATTCCACAAATTTTACAATGTTTAATATTATCTTTTATTTTTGTGATTAAATTACAATTTTTACATATTTTCAATTTAATATTTAAATCTAAATTATTAAATTCTTTAATTTTATAATATTCATTTATTATTTTATCAATATAATTTTTTGAAGGAATTCCAGGATTTAAAAAAAAAATTATCAAATGACTAAAAATATAATTTAAATATGAAAATTTAAATAAAAAAATTAATAATTTTGCTTCTTTATTTTTTAAAATTAATAATAATACGTCATAAATTAATAAATTAATAATAAATAAAATTAATGGATAAAAATAATTAGGACCAATTGAACATAAACAATAATCAAAAATATAAAAAAAATTGATTGTTTTTCCTAATTTTAAAGAATTTTTTATATCTTCATAATTTGTTCCATAAATTATTATTTGATCTTGATTTGTAGGAATTCTTTGTTCTATAGAAGCTTGAGAAAACAATGAAACATTATTTGAATAATTGTTATGTTTTTTTGGTGATAAAGAAGATAAATTAAAATTTAAATTTTTAATACTTTTTTCATCGTCGATTTTATTCATTAATAATTTTGATTCTTGAATAATTTGAGGTTGTTGATTTGATTTTTCTTGTATTTTTTCTTCATTTAATTTTATAATTCCATTTTTTTTTTTCATTTATTTTACGTAATTTATTAGAAAAATAAATAAAATTATAAATAATATTAAATTATTTAATTATTTAAAATAAAATTTCAAATAAAAAAATTATTTTTATTAAAAAAAAATTAAAATTTTATTTATAAATAAAATATTAATATTAAATATTATAATATTTTTATTCAATTTATATAAGTTTTTATTAAAAAATATATTTATATTTTTATTTATTTTTAATAATTTAACAAAAACCCTTTTTTTTATTATTTGATTTTTTCAAAAAATGGTCGGAGGTTCGGTAAAAACATTATTATCTCCATTAAATAAAAAAATATTTCTTTCATTATTAATATTATTTACATTATTATTTTTATTTTTTCCTCTTTCTATTTTAATCTCATTTTCATTATTAAAAATTTCAGTTTTTTCCATTTTTTCAATTTGATAACAAATAGAAATTATTTTTTCATTTAAAATACACAAATCAATAATACTATTATTTTTTTTATATTTAATTAATGTTAAAAATTTATCTAATAAATCTCTAAATAAATCTAAAATATTTATTACTTGAAAATATTTTGGATCGCCTTTGTATTTATTATGTAATTTTTTTATTAAATTATTAACTTTTTTTAATTGAATTTTAATATCAACTGGAAGTAAATAATTTTTATTATTAATATTTAAATTCTTATTTTTAATTAAATAAATACTATTATCGTCATTATAAGAATATTTATTATCATATGTTTTATTAAAATAACCTGAAGTTCTTAATGTGTAAATTATACTTTTTTTAAAATCATTTTTATATTTACTTCCGTTTTTTTTACGAAAAAAATCTTTTTTATCTTTTAATTTATTATAAATAAAATCAATGTTTAAAGGCGTTTTTTCTTGTTTCATTAATGAAATAATTTCTTCGTTTAAATTATAATATTTTTTCTTTAAAAAATTATTATTTTCATTATTATTATTATTATTATTATTTAAATTTGTTGAAGGAAAAGTACTTTCATCTATTTCGTTTAAATTATTATCTTCGTTTTCATATGAAAAATTAGTTTTTTTATTTAAAAAAATATTTTCATTTAAAATTTCTAAATTATTTTCTTCATCATTTAATGAACTATTTGAAAATAAATCGAAATTATTTAATTTATTTTCTCTGAAATTATTATCAAAATTATTATAATAAAAATTATTATTATTATTATTATAAAAGAAAGAGGAAAAATCCATTATTAAAAATAAATAATAATAATTTTTTTTTTAATTAATTATTTAATTAATAATTTTACATATAAAAACATATTTAAAAAAAATAAAAATAATTTATAAATAAATAATAAAAATTAAATTTATTTTCCAAAAAATTCTTTTCTTTGTTGATTAAGCATTTCTTCATATTTTTGAATAGTTAAATCTTTTAAATTATTATCTTCTTGTAATTTTTTAATAATTTCATCTTTTCTCATAAAACTTTTTTTAATTTTTTCTTCTAAATCTTCAATTTCTTTTCTATGTTGATTTTCCAAATCTTCTTTTTGTTTATTGAATATTTTTTGCTGAGAATTTAATTTATTATTTAAAATAGCAATTTCAGCGTCGCCTTTTTGTAAATTACTTTTCATTTCAATTTCTAAATTCATTTTTTCTTTATTAAAATCTCTTGTTAAATTAGAAAATTTGTCACTTAATTCATTGTAATTTTCTTGTAATAAATTGTATTTTTTTTCATAATTTTCATTGTCGATGATTTTATTATTTAATTTTTTATTTAATAAATCAATGTTTTCTTCTAAAGAAATTCTATTTTTAGTTTCAGCATGTAATTTTTCATTTAAATCTTGTAATTTTTTTTTTAAATCAGAATTTTCTTCTATTAAAGATAAATTTTTTTCATTAGCTTTTTTTTCACATTCAATGTAATTTTTTTTTCTTTCATTTAAAGTTTCTTCACCTAATTTTTCAATTACAATATTAATTTGTTTGTCTCGATCTTTTAATAAATTATTTTTCATTTCTTTGAATTTATTTTCTAATTCATTTTGTTTTTTTTCCAAAATTGAATCATTTTCTTTAATTAAATTATTTTTTAAATCATTAATTTCATTATTTAATTTATTATTATAATCTTTTTTAATTTCATCTAATTTTTTTTGAAAATTATTTTCATTATTTAAAATTGTATTATTATTTCTATTTTCTAATGTTGAAATTTGTTCTTCATAAATTTTTTTATCTTTTTCTCTTAAATTTTCAATTCTCGCAATTTCATTATTTAATTTTTGATTCCATCTTCTTCTTTCTTCATTAATTTCTTCTTCTAATCTTTCGCTTTGATTTCTTAATCGAATCACAGTCAAATTTTTTTCATTTTCAATCGCTTCTTCTTTTTCTTTATTTAATTTCTTTTTCAATTGCAAAAATTTTTCTTCATATTCATTAATAATATTTTCTTTAAATAATTTAAATTTATTATTATTTTCTTCATTAAGAGAATTAATTTCGTTTTTGTGATTTGTTATTATTTTTTCTATTTCAGGTTGAAGTCCTTTTGCTGTTAATTCTTTAATTTCTTTTATTTTTGAATCTTCCCATTTTTTTCTACGAATTTTTTCGGCTTGAAACCAAGCGTCTTTATTTTTTTTAGTTTCGATTTCGTAATTTTCTCGCATATTTTGAAGTTTTTTATAGGTTGATTTTTCGGAATTTTGAAGTTTTTCTTGAAGGTCTGAAATTTTTAATTCTAAATTTTTTTTTTCCGAAATTAATGTTTCCATTAATGTATTTTGACGATTTAATAATGTTTCGTTTTCGTTTTTTTGTGTTAAAAGTTGACGATTGAGATAATCATCTTTTTCTTTTAATTGACGTTTTAAATCGGAAATTACTAATGACATTGTTTCTATTGTTTTTTTTGATTCTTTTAATTCGAGATTAATTGCGATGTTTTCTGATTGAATAATATTTTCGTTAATATAATTTTGATTATTGTTTAAATTATCTTTTTTTTCTATTGAATTTGATTGATTATTATTTTTATTTATATTTTCGGTTTTTATTTCATTGTTTTTTTCTTTAGAATCTTCTTCTAAAAAATTAGTTAATCTTGTATATGCTTCATTTTTTTCTATTTTACTTTCATTATTTTTTTTATTAAGTTCATTTATAGAATTGTTGTTTATTTCATCTTTTATTTTTGATTTAATTTCTTCTAATTCATCTCTATCTTCTTGTTCTAAAAATCTTTCAATAGCTTCTAAATTTGATAATGATTTATTTTCATTATTATTATTATTACTTTCATTAATATTATCTTTTTGTGAATTATTAATTTCATTAATTTTTATTTCATTATTATTATTATTATTATTTTCATTATTATTATTATCATTTAAATTATTATTAATTGATTTTTCATTATTTTCTTTAATATTATCATTTTCTTTATTTTTTATTGAATTATTTAAATTATTTTTATTTTCTCTTAAATTTATATTATTATTAATATTATTATTACTATTATTAATATTATTATTATTATTAATATTATTATTATTATTATTATTATTGATATTATTATTTTTATTTTTTTGCATTTCTTTAAAAATTTTTTCATAAATATTTTCTTGATTATTTTTATGATTTTTAACTTCTTTAATTTCATTATTATTATTATCATTATTATTATTTTCTTTATTATTTATTTCTTTATTATTATTTAAATCATCTTTTT
>JAEEGK010028801.1_pt1 | contig 11120 bp, 24 predicted proteins | sample 8958771 | NCBI WGS metagenome assembly JAEEGK01 (sample SAMN16246547, study PRJNA631951) | gut metagenome | biome: gut microbiome; feature: rumen; material: SC-attached | host: Bos | place: Iran: Karaj | collected 2018-10 | reverse complement strand
ACCACATATATATTGCAGATGTTAAAGTATTAGCAATACCATTCTTAATGCTGGGCTTTATAACACTTTCCCAAACATTACCACGAACAGTCTTTAAATCCTCAGCAAAGAATCCCTTCCAAAATTTCTTTAGAGCCGATTGTTTCTGTACAACTGCAGCCGTCTTAACAACAGGAACTAATTTTTCATCAGTTGTTCCATTATTATTAACGACCTGTCCTTGTACTTTTTCAACTCCAGGCATTTGCTTTCCTCCTTGTTACTTAATTTAAGAAAAAAATTAGAGACCTAGAATTATCTAGATCTCCAATCTTGGTTGGGAAGTCCCGACTAAAATTACTTAGTCTCTGACTCCTTCTTTTCTCCCTCAGCGGGAGCCTGATCTGCATTCTTCTTGTCTTCTTTAGACTTCTCCGGCAAAGCGCCGAACTGCTCTTCGTACTGCTTGAGCTTTTTCCTCTGCCTAAAGTTCATCCAGATCAATACAGGAATACCTACAATTGTTATGCAGGCAATGCCCATAACGATTCCGAACAATACCTTATGCTCAGGCTGCTCATCAGTTACTACAGTTACATCATCTGCCGGTGTAGTGTCTACCGGTACAAGATCAGTTGCATTGTTGTTAAGCTCCTCATTGGGAGTATTGTTTAAATCTGCCATTTCTTTTCTCCTTTTAATCAGGGTTGCCCCTACCATTAATGAAACATTAAATTTCGCGAAAGATAAGAGGAGCACATTTCAATGCTCCCCTTTCTTTAGGTCATGTTATTCTGATACTTACCGGAACAAACGCATTTAATCTTTATTAAATAATTTCTTTAATCCACCGATTATGCATTTCGCTCCATAGATAACAAACATGATTCCTATAAATAACTCAAACATTGTTTTTCCTCCTCTTTATCTTGTTTTGGATATTGCATAAATATCATATACAACTCCATTAAGAGGCCATATAATTTTGCGAACTTATCTAAAGTTCAACGCATCTTTGTCATAAGGATTATATCCTCCAGCATATACACTAGAACTATTCCAATCCTTACCGTCGATCTCTGTGCCCCAATCATATTCTATCTTACCGACGAATAAACCATTGGGTGCTTTTGCTCCATCATCCAAATTAAATCTTGGACCATTAGGAAATCTTGCTGCCGTCCAACCTATTCTATCAAGAGTAGGTATATTATGCTTTGCATCAGGAATATCATATAAGAAATCATTAACCGATACAAAGTCATACGTTCCGCCTCTCAACTTGGTTCGAACATTAGCAAATGCTTCCCTTATTTCTGCTTCTGTTGCTTTAAAATACTGATTAGACAACTCGTCATACCATACCGGTACAGTTTGATAAATATCATTTGTTGTCTTTCCGCCTTCTCCAACTTTCTTAAGAGTTTCCTCTTTAAGTTCATCGGGTGGCGGATTCTTTTCCATTTGCGCTTTCATACGCTCCCTCTCGATTTCTTTTTCTTTTTCACCGAGAAGTTTTTGTGCAGCTTTCTTATACTCCTCATGCGTCTTACTCAATAACGCATATGCAGTACTTAATGCCGCGATTCGTTTTGCAGATATCTTGTAACTTGCTATGGTACATGTTATACTTAATGTACCCACAACAATTACAGGAATAACTTCCGGGAAATGAGATTTCGCATACATAATTCGAGATTCTTTCTTTGTGACGACCTCTCCCTTGGCTTCCTTTTCTTTGATCTGCTCTTTTACTTTGTCTTCTTTTTTTGCAACCTTCTTTCCAGCATGCACACCTAGTATCATTGTACCTACGACTCCCAAACATGCAAACGTAGAAAGGATTGCGGGACTGTTCTTTTCACAATAGTCAACAGTCTCATTGAACAAATCATATAATTTGCCCATTGGTTGTATCTCCTTTCTAAGAAAGACTTAGAGGACCATAAAGATCCCCTAAATCAATTCTACAAATTTAGAAGAAGGACACCACTCCATCTTCCATAGAGAAAGCAAGTTATTTCGCGAGCTTTCTCTTGAGTTTAAGAATGTCCGGTTCATAGTTGCCGGTGAGTGTAACTTTTGAAATATTTGTGGATATGCCATTAGTCATGTCTTTGTTTATGCAACATACTGTTTTTGCCTTATCCTTATCGTCTAAAGTAATATTGATAATATGCCAGAGACACGGATTATCCTTTATAATTACTTCCTGACCAACTTTATACTTTGTACCACTTTTGTCAAAAGCTTCAATTATCATATTTTTCTCCTTTTTGTGCTTTTATTACATGAAACAACTTCTCACAAAATCATGCTCAAAGTTAAAAATAAGGAGGACCATAAAGATCCTCCAAAATCCAGTTAAATAAGCTTAGAGATTACTCGGCTTCATCCTCAGGAACCCACTTGTATGTCGTGATTTCTGTAGTGCTTACAGGGATTGCCTTCATCCCATCCGTAGGATCCGGTATTTCTTCGGATTGTGCTTCTTCAATTTCTGCATCAGTCAGTCTAGTTCCTAACCAAATAAGAAATATCGGACACAATACTATAATAACTGCAATTCCAAACGGATGAGCATTACCCCAGTCTGCTACTCGATCAATCCACGTCTTTTCCTTTTCAGGTTCTTTAATCAGCTCGGGTTTAACCTCGTCATTTAATAACTCTTTGTTATCAGTCATATGATGACCCTCCTTATTTATTTTTGAATTGTTAAAACAACAATCCATTATACAAGTAAAGAATATTGCGATTAGCGAATTACATAGAATATCTATGGTTTGTTGCGACAAAAATTATTCATCAACTTCATGCACAAAAAACTTGTTAAGTACAAACTTCCTGTACTTTTCATATGTCTGAACTACGATAGTTTTAACATATTCTCTCTTTTCGGCCATAAGCTCCGGTACACCATCGTAAAGCTTGATGTCATCGTTAAATCTAAGTGAGAAATTCACGATAAATATATGAAGGTTATGGGGTGCACCATTAGTACCTTCTGTGATATTAACCATTATCTTAGCTTTGATGATTGACCTAAGCTCTTCAAAAACTGCCTTCTCAACTGCCTTAAATACAGGATTCTTTTCCTCTTCAGCAATTTCCTCATTGATTACATTAACATTCTCTGTGTCCATAACATTTTCTCCTTAAAATTATTTTATGTTGTATAAATGTTCTCTCTATCCATATCATCGTTACCTTCAGAGAGCCATTCATCAAATTCGTCACTGCATTTTCTACAAAGAGTGACCTGTGTTGGTTTTCCATCGACATCATCATACCTAGATATCATAAATATAGGAAATGATTTAGATGAAAATTTAGTTGATTTGTTCAATCTACGTACATGAGCACCACATTTTGTACATTCAAGTTGCTGCATCATGCGCCTCCCGTTCTTGTCGTTCAGCTCTTAAGTTTTTAACAATACGTCTTATAACTGATTCAGACAATTCCATTTCAATGGCAATATCTTTATAAGACATACCTTTACGTAAAAGCTGTTTGACTTCATTAATAAGTTTTTCGTCCATAGGCATATACCTTCTTTTAAATATTTTTGTATAATGGTAGCTAAAAATAAAAGACCCAGAATACTCTGAGTCCTTTATTGGCATAATGCCAAAACCATGATCAAGCGGTTTCTTTTTCTTCCGCTTCTTTTGCCTTTTTCGATGCTTTAACTTCTTTTCGAATTCCAAAGCATGCAAGTATTAAACTCGCTAATGCTCCTATCGCTGAGCCAACGCATTTCAATATCTTAAACAGCGTTTCAGTGTTCATAAAGAATCCTCCTTTCGTGGCTTTGATTAACATTACCATTATACAAATAAAGAATTCCGCGATTTACATAACCTGCTTTAAAAGCCGATCAAATAGAATTTCATCTGTTACTTTTTCGTCTTTGTTATCGTATTCAGATTGTCCTAAAGTAATTGACTTACCTAAGGTATCTAAATCGATAAAGTTACCGCCAACGGTTATTAATATCTTTTTGCCATCATGTTGAAGCTTTCGAATCTTTCTAACCGCAAAGATTATAAAGTCTTCCCATTTAAGGTCATCTTTTGCCTTTTTAATCATTGGCATAATCCTATACCTCCTTAATGTTTATCAAACCAATTACGAGGAATAAAATACTTTCTACTTGAATTGGTTCTGAAATGATCTTTTAAAACTTGAGTTATATATGAACAAATCTCTATATCCGTAAGATGTTTCATTGATTCATATCTACTCTTTTTAAATATCATTCTGGCTTTGCCTTTCCCTTCAGCAATAGCTTTAATAGTAACTTGATTAACAAAAGGAGGTTCATGCTCCTGATACTCGAATATCATGTCATTATGATATGATTCTTTTTCTAACCAAGTTCTTAATGTTTCTTTGAATTCTTTCCATGACTTCATAAAGAAACCCCTTTACATATTCAGTTGTAAACATGACTCATTTGTTTGCCTTATGCTCTAACCAGCTGAGCTAACCATAAAAGATTACAATATTGGAATCGAACCAATGACCTTAAGGGTAAGGATTGCTGTGTGAGTCACTTATTATGTTATAAAAGAAAGAGAGCAATAGTATAAAATATACAATATCTCAATACTTTCGATTTTAGAATTCTGATGTGGCATCTTTATTTTCGTCAATCCATTCCGGAATTGAATCGACAGGTGTAACTTCAAGCCAATCAACCTTATTAGTTGAAGGATCTGTTACAGATACAGCATATGCCTGATCGGGATCATCTTTGAACATCTGATTAATACGTCTCCAATAATCCTTTATTGCCTCCTGACCGAGTTCTTTAATCTGTTCATCGGTAAGAGCTCCCGACTTTTTACCTATAAAGTATGTTGCGGTGGATGTTAAAACACTAATACCTCCGGTTAAAAGCTTAGGCCAGTTTCTCTTTAAGAAACCCTTGACTTTACCCTTTTTACGAGTATCTCCATCCACTTTATTATCTTCAGTACACACCACCGAATTGTTACTAGTGCAAATATCTTCGACAGGCTGAACATCGTCAGTCGCCTCCTTTTCTTCTTCATCGATAACAGCAATATCTTTCTTTGCTTCTTCTGTGATATCTACTACTTTCTTTTTTGTTTTTCCAGCCATTTTTAAGCTTCCTTTCTAGGATCTGTATCCTGCATTGTTGCTACTAAAAATTCCTGTGAACCATCATCATGATTCAAAGTTACAACAGACATGTTTTCGTCAGTATGCTTACATGTTTGATACATATCATCAAGAAGCTGCTGTCTAGCATCTTCCTGAAGTTGCTTATAAGCGTCCGAATTAAGAACTTTTTCCATTCCACGCTTTTCCCCATATGCAATCATAAGATCAAAGATCGAATAGAGGAAACCGGCTTCAATAACAACCGATAGAATTGTACAAATAATGATTCTGCGTCTGATAACCTTTATATACCTAAGAACTTCTACCTTAAGTATATCGTCAGGAACATTGTCAAAGTCATGAAGACAACTTATAACTTCGAACTCTTCCTCGGTTAAGCCTACGCCATTCTTTGCAAAAGTTGTAATGACAGCTCTTGTTGTTTCTGATAATTCAGCTCCAAATATCTTTTTCTCTTTCTTTTTAATGCTGAATAACATCTACAGTACCTTCCTTTCTTTTTTATTATATAATAAAAGGGCACCCGCCAGGTGTAAACGATTGTGATATCTTTAAGTGTATGGGTGTATGTGCCGGTACCCTTTTATTAACTCATTAACATGACCCGAGTTTGTCAGATTTAAAGTCTGATGGTCATTAGCCATAAAGATTGCTGTGTGGGCCACTATTTTGTTACTGGTTTACATGACACGTTGAGGGATTTGAACCCGTTCGATTAGCTTTTGTCAAATTGCATTATCTTTAACCATTTAAGTTTGCTGTGCGTGTCACCTGTTATTACATAACACAGCCACTCAATTACTTTCGTGACTATTATCTTTACGCTACGGTGATAGCATCGTAACGTTCTGAGTTTATTGTTTTGAGCATCGCCTCAAAAGCGTCGAAGCCGATACACTTCATTACCTGCGAGAAAATCGAAGTTGAATAACCAGATACAAGCTGAACACCTGCTCTATCATCATCAGCATGGAATGTATCGAACGAAGAATTAATATTCCAGAAGATAACATCAGGAATCTGATAACCATCCTTAGCAAATTTCGCTTTCATATCTTCATAGAATGACCAACTTCTAGGTCTGGCATTCCAATCTTCTGAGACTTTCTCACACTGATCTATCTGCATATCTGTAGCTACGATAATAGCTCTAGGCATATCCTTAGGAGCAATCTGATACTCCTTAGCAATCCTACGAACTTCATCAAATGCTGCCTCAAGATTAGTGTTAGCTGTCCATCCGGAAGTATCAAGATTTTCAAGCTTCTCAACCAATGTATCACCTTTAATTTCCTGGAATACAGGTTTTGAAGAGAACGTCATGAACTTACCATGGAAAGGACCATTATTGCGCTCAGCAAAGTAAATAGCTAAACCAACAGAAGTATAAAAAGGAATTGATCTACACTGGTTAATTGTTGAACCAGATGTATCAGCCATGAATACAACATTCATATCTTCCTTTATATAGTTTGGAAGCTGTCTCCACTGAGCTTCAAGAACATCAACTTCAGGACCTTTCTTGCATATGATCTTATATCCTCTTTGATTACCACGAATTGCACCATAAGTATCTATGATGTCTCGGATAATATCGTAAGGATACAAAGTCGCAGAATTGATCTTAACTTCACCCTTAAGAGCCTTTGAGTTGAACTCCGCAAAACGTTCCTGATCATGCTTATAGAAAGCTTTCTTGTAGATCTTCATAGCCCTAGAAGGTACTTCAGGATACTTGATTTCAGACCACTTATTAGCAGACATAAGAGCTTCTACAATCCTGATATGCTTTCTAAGCTTTCTTACAAGACGCTTAAAGTCATATACAGAATATCCGAGTTTATTGGCGGTTAAACAACCAAGTCTTCTTGACTCTTTCGAAGAAGTATCGGCGGATTTAATCCACTTACCAAGAAGCGATACTGCATTACCCTGTTCCATATTGGTAATATCTTCCTGGAATTGCTTCTTCATTGCAAGCCACATATCATCTTCAAGAGGAGTTCCAACAAGAGTATAGAGATCATCATAACGACCATATACTCCGATAAGATCCAGATTAGGCTTAAGTGCCTCGGGATGATATGTAGCCATATGCTTGATGATAGATCTGAAAGTCTTCCTTTCACCAAGACCACCACGGATATCTCTTGCGTAGAACAATATCTTTGTTGCAAGAAGTCTATCTTCTTTGTAAGCGTCATCATAGAGTCTAAGAACTCTAGTTTCATCAGAACCTCTAAGAGCGCCAATAGATGCAAAGAGATCAACTAATGCATCACCGGATGTGTTCTTAGCATATGCTCCATTTGTTGTTAAAGTGTGTGTTGCTTCTGCTGCCATAGCTTCTGCGAATGTGCCCATAATTTTTGTCTCCTTTCAGGACCCGGTGTTAGTTAGTGCCAAAATTTGCAGTCTCGGTAACTTATCAAATGTTTGCTGTGTGGGTCCCATAAAAATGTTTGTTAACAGTTACATGACACGTTGTTTTATTTTTGCGTCTGCCAATTCCGCCAACCCTCCAATACGAAAGGTATAGGACTCGAACCTATAAATGAAGTCTCATCTCAAATTTAACAATAGGGTATTGCTGTGCGTGTCACTAATTAGTTCAAAGTAATAACATGACTCTTTTTTGCCTTACGCTCTAACCAACTGAGCTAACTGTAAAAGATTACAATAATGGAATCGAACCAAAGACCTTAAGGAAAGGTTTTTGCTGTGAGAGTCACATATTATTCTTTTAGAAAAACCTAAGAGGACCATAAATATCTTATGATCCCCTTTCGGATTTAGTTCAATTTTACTTTACCGCCTGAACCTGGGTTGTATCGGAACGACGTACATAATTTTTCTCGAATTCAGATCGAGACATTGTTACAACATCGTCTTTTCGGAACAATTTTCGTGCTGCATCGAAAGTCTTCCTAAATAACAGCAAGATTATTGCTATGGGCAGTAACCACCACCCAACGCTAACCGCCATTATAATAATAAGACCTATCGAAAGCATCGCCATAATCCCTAAAAGTAACAATATCATATTCATTCTCCTTTCTTAAAATCCTACATTACAACATAGTTCCATTAGGGGAATGAACAAAATCGCGAATTACTCTTCAGAAACTTCAAGGTCAGTTACAACATAATCTTCTGACTTAGTATAACCACCCTCTGTTACAACCTTAGGATCCGGAAGAATATCACCAGACTTAGCATTACGCATCTGTGTTCTCTTTTTGTTAATAAGATCCATTTTAGCCATATTGGCTCTGAAGAAAGAATTTCTTGATTGAATATTTTGTCTTGACATAATGTCCTCCTTAAAATTTCATGACGCATTCTTTGCTGAACATATCCCAAATATATCGCATAAAGTTTGCTGTGTGCGTCACTAAAAACATTAGGAGATTCCACCATTAAAATGCCTTCCTCTCCCAAAAACATTAGGAGACCTAGATTTCTCTAAGTCTCCTTTTATTAAACTAGTTTTAATTACTAGTCGGACTTGACCTTGTCCAATTTCGCCAGAGTTTTCTGGCAGAAGTTCTGTGCAAACTTACCAACCGATGATCTAAATGAACCAGTCTCTTCGAATTTCATTGAGACGGTTACTGACCATATTGTTAAGAATATACCCGCAATGGTGCCGAATAAGGTTACAAGAACCTTTGTGACGCCCAGCCAGAATCCCTTCTTTTGATCTTTGATGTCGGCAGTGACTTTAGTTTTCTCATTTTCAACTCGCTTCTCTTCAATATCAAGCTTACGAGTCTCATTTTCGATCTGCTTCTGTCGCTCCTCTTTTTCAAACTCAAATTTCTCACGATCAAGCTTGAGCTGTTCCTTTCGGTTCATCTCATTCTGCAGCATTGACATGGTCTTTGATAAATTAGCCATTTCTTTAACCGACTGCTCTTCGTTGAGCTTGTCAATGTCCACATAGACTGCCTGTTGTATCTTTTCAGTCTGCTGTTCTAAAACTTCTTCAATTTCCATTTTCAATCCTCCTTCAAAAAAGTAACAGGGGTCACCTGTCCTATAAAGAGACTGAAGAATATCGCGAATCACTTTCTTCGAATTCTTCCAAAGATAGCCTCCACAATTCTTACTGCAGCTTCGGCAACAACACAAAGACCAAGGTATCCCCAAAGTCCTAAACCTTTAAGCTGCTCAAAAAGTCCCTTCTTAGGTGTCTGATTCTGGTTCTGATTGTTTTCCATTTTCTTTCTCCTCCTCTAACTCTTTTAAAGTTTTTCCTTTTTGTTTGATAAGTTCTATTAAAGAATCGATATCCATGATAATATTTTTGGTATCTTCTTCATTTTCTCCGTATGTTATTGTAAGCTGATTATCATCAGTAATCATTACGGTAAAGTTCTTACTTTGTAGATTCATATGACTAACACCCGCAGAATTCCATGTAAGAACGTCATCGGTATGATTATCTACAATAACACCGTTTTCGTTATCCTGTTCGTAAAAATAACATGTAATAGAAGAGTTTTCAAGTTCAACAATTCTATTATCATCGGGATCTTTTTTATCTAACCATTTCATATCATTTCTCCATTCCGGGTTTATATTTGGTATTAACTACATCAAACATAAGACGCTTTTTCTCATGCCAATGCAAAATATCTTTACCATTTCGTATACTTATATTGCTCGGGTCAATTGCAGTCCAATCAATAAGTATTTCACCTGCAGGAAAGACATTTTTAGCATATCGTCCTATTGAGAAAATAACGCCTATGACAATACCAAGTACTAAAGCCACAACTATTAGGATTATAGCTAAAACAAGGTTCATACAAACACCTCTTTCTTATAATCCATAAGTTTTGAGAACGCCAAGTCAACCGCTGCATTCATGCTAGCCGCAAATACCGAAAATATCTTTTTATTTCCCTGAGAAACTGCTATACTAGTGGTGTTTCCACTTTCTATTTTTACTGTAAGTTTACCATTTAACTTAATATTCATATCTTTAAATAAAGACATAAAATTATCCATAGAGTTCATTATTTCTCCTTTCCTTTATGCCTTGCTGAAGGTTCATAGTCTACAGGTTTATGGCTATCTTCATTTACCGGCCAACTAAGACAATCATCACAAGGTGGTTGATCCTCTAAACACTCTGCATGTTTACAAGTTCCGCACCAATCATGGAACTTCACTATCTTCTGTGCCATCTTCGTCGTCACCTCCTCTTACTGTATTACATGAACTAAACCAGCGCTCAAGATCATCAGCGCAATCTGGGCAAATATCTTTTTGTTCTAATCCGCCATCTACTCCGTTTTCAACATTCTCATATAAAAAGAATCTTGGCTCTATATGTTCAGATCCTTCTGTATTGAACAGTTTCTTACATCTATCGCAATAGAAGTAATTAGCTCTCATAAAAGACTCCCTTCTATTAAATATCCGTTATGTCTTTGGATATTGCAGTTGCTCATTTTACCATGGAAGTTAAAATGAAACTTACAATCTACAAATGTGCAATTTATAAACTGTGATTCTCCAACTGAATCAAAAGCGCAACATTCAAATCTGCAGTTAACATAATTATGTGTTACACCGTCTGCAAATGTACAGTTTATAAACGATTTCTGTAAATTTGATGAATTATCTAACAGATCGGACAAATCTAAAGATTCATCTCTTGTTTTATACTCAGTATCTTTTATCGTCATAATTACCTCCTTTAAGGTTCAGTCTTTTCTTTTATCTTTTCGCATTCCTCAGGTGTAAACTTAATACCATAAACTTCCTCGATCTTTTCAGGTGTAGCGCCTTCCTGAAGCATTGCCTTGATAAACGGGAAATTCTTATAGTAGATCTTATACCTATTAGGAGAATCTTCCTTCCAAGTAATAGATACATTTACACTATCCGGAATAAGGATCTCAGTATTCTCGAAATCCGTTTTAACAGCAATAAACGCTGACTTCATTGACTTATTGAATGCATTCATTGTA
>JAEEGK010028800.1_pt1 | contig 11120 bp, 21 predicted proteins | sample 8958771 | NCBI WGS metagenome assembly JAEEGK01 (sample SAMN16246547, study PRJNA631951) | gut metagenome | biome: gut microbiome; feature: rumen; material: SC-attached | host: Bos | place: Iran: Karaj | collected 2018-10 | reverse complement strand
CGTTTTAAAGCGCCGAAACCCACCCCGGGGGTATGTTTTTTATCTCGTAAAAATCTAGGGCAGTAAATGCCGTCTCGTAAAATACTGCAAAACGTATTGTCACACACCGCCGGACACACACCCCCTAATTAATTACTGCCGGGGGCATTTCGTAGGGCCGAAGACACAGGCTGCGGCCCTAGTTCGCGTTGTTACAGGTCTGCAATAAATTGTTACCAAACTGTTACCCAACGGACAAAACATGCGTTTACCCATAATAAGTTACAAAAGTGTAACAAATAGTTACAATGATAAGTAGTTACAAAATGTTACCAAATTGTAACCTATCTTACCAAACACCCCTTTTGCCGTCTTGGTTACAAAACGGTAACAAATAGTTGCGATGGTGTAACCTACCTTGCTAAACGCATCTTTTGCCATCTTGATTACAAAATAGTAACAATTTATTATTATAAAAAAAAATAAAAAAGTTCTTGACAAACAGAGCGTGGTATGTTATAATAGAACTGGCGCCTTATAGTAATAGTAGTAAACAGGGAAATACTGCGCAACCTATCAAGCTATGCTATAAGCACTAACTACATTACACACAATAGTATTATACAACACAAAGAACTATGTTATACATTATCAATAAGTAACATTACACATTATACAGTATGATTTCTCTGCCCAGGCTATTTCTATACCCTTTTTTAGGTATAACTTTACATGTAGATTTTATCTTTTTATTTTTCTTTTCATTTCTTTTTTCTTTTCATTTCTTTTTTGTTTTCATTTCTTTTTCCTTTTCGTGAATACGCGTATGTTTTGTTTCTTCGTTACTCTTTATCATTATGTGTATGTGCTTATTTGCCATGCATGTATAAGTATTATACTAATAGTCATGCATTAGTTAATAACAATAAGTCTTATTACTCTGCTCGTAAGATAATAGTCTTACACAACTATTTATGTAGTACTGCATCTCTTACTCTTCTCTTAATACACACACACACACAAAGAAAGACAACACAGAGGAAGAGAGAAACAACACATGTAAAGAAGTACAGGGAGATAACCCACACAGAGAGATAGCACACACACACACACACACACAGAGAAAGACAGCACACAGAGAGAGAGACAACACACACATACACAGAGAGGCAGCACACAGAGAGACAGCACACACACACACACACACACAAAGAGAAAGAGACAGTACACACAACAGCACATAACAGAGAGAGACAGCACACACACAAAGAGAGACAGCACACCACACACACACACAGAAAGACAGCACACACAACAACACACACACACACACACAGAGAGAGACAACACAACAACACACACACAAAGAGAGAGAGAGACAACATACACACACACAACACACAGAGAGAGACAGCACACACAACACACACACACACAGAGAGAGATAACACACACACACACCACACACACATACACAGAGAGATAGCACACATACATACATACATACAAAGAGATAGCACAGTAACAGTACACATACAGACATGTACACAGAGAGAGACAACACACACACACACACACACACACAATAGTATAATACACACACACACACACACACACACAATAGTATAATACATTATACACAACACTCTTATTATACTATCTCTATTGGTATAGTAGTATTATAATTATAATACTATACTTAATTAGTCTATTCGTCTGGCTCGTATAATCTCCTATATCGCGCACAGAAGGAGTGTAGAAAAAAGCGCACAACCACACAGCCACAGCACACAACAGGCGTAATCCTATAACACACACAGCACACAGCACATCACAACAAACAATAAAAAAAAAAAAAAATAAAGAAAATACTTGACATTAGTATCTATGTATGGTATAATAGAATTGGTGCTTTGCCACCGACTACAACCAAGAGGACCCCAAACTGCTGGTTACAAAACGGTTACAAAAAATGCGCGAAATTGTAACAATAAAAAAATAATAAAAAATCTCCCAAAAAAAGCTTGACATCCCGGGCGCTATGTGCTATTATAATACCAGAAGGAAACAGAAGGGAGATACAAAAATGATTAACATCCGCTCTATTAAGAAGCTCGCTAACAACGACGGCCTGACCCTTAAAAACGGCAAGCCCATCACCTACAAGACCGGCTGGCAGGTTGCCACCGAGGGCGTAGAGTGTAAGACCGCAAGGGAAGCAATCAACGCAGTAAAGGCTTACAATGGCAACTGCGGCGTGTGGTACAGCGAAGGCGTGTACTACATCGACAAGAGCCACCGCGTGAACACGAAGCGCGAAGCGTTGGAAGTCGGCAAGGCTCACAATCAAATCTCTGTGCTTGGCTGGCACAACATGACCTTGGCTTACTGCTGAGGTCATTTTTTAGCCCTGCTTACTTTAATTCGCTAAATCGTTAAAGACGGGCGAGATTGTTAAACTTTTAACGACTTGTCACTACTTTTTTTTCAAAAAATGCTTGACAAACCGGGCAATCCATGCTATACTATAATCACAAAAGGAAAAGAAAAGGAGATAAAAAAAATGGTTTACACGATTTACTACTACCGGAACGATACTGCGAACACTTTTGAGACTAACGACTTCCGCACCGCTTGCATTATGGCTTTCAACGAAGTTTGTTATCTCGGCTGCGAAGTGGCACACATCACCAGCAACGAAACCGGCGAGATTCTCCGCACCTACACCAAGGGCTGAAAAAGCCCTTGATTTTTTTTATAAAAAACTCTTGACAAATCCATCCGGGCATGCTATAATACAATCACAGGTTGAGGGAAACCGCACTCGGGCAGCAGAGGGGAAGGACTGACTTAAAAGTAACAAAATGGTAACAAAAAAATTTTTCAAAAAAGATGAAAAAAGTTCTTGACATTTCACCCGGTCTGTGCTATAATACAATCAGAAAGAGACAAGGAGGAACAAAAAATGCGTATCAACTTCGACATGGACGGGACCATCGCCAACTTCTATGGCGTGGCTGGCTGGCTGGACTACCTCAAAGCCGAGGACACGAAGCCCTACGAAATCGCGAAGCCTCTGGTGAACTTCTCCTCTCTGGCTCGTCTGCTGAATAAGGCACAGCGCAACGGCTACGAAATCGCGGTTATCTCTTGGACTTCCAAGAGCGGAAGCGAAGAGTTCAACAAGGCGGTCGCCGAAGTCAAAAAGGCGTGGCTGGCGAAGCATCTGCCCTCTGTCCGCTGGGATGAAATCACCGTCATTCCCTACGGGACGCCGAAAACGCTTTACTGCTACGGCGCGGGAGATGTGCTTTTCGATGATGAAGAGCCGAACCGCAAGGGCTGGGCTGGCAAGTCCTACGATGTGAACAACATCCTTGAAGTCCTCAAGAATCTTTGAGGACTTCTTCTTTTTACGCAACGAGATTGTTAAAAATTTAACAAAAGAGGGCGACCTTCCCCTCCTCTCCTCGGTGGGTAGCACTTCCTCTCTACGACTATACTATACCACAGCCCGGGCAGAATGTCAACACTTTTTTGCGAAAAAAATAAAAAAGTTTTTTTGCAAAAACGCTTGACAAATACCAAGAGATGTGTTAGAATACAATCACAGAGATGAAAGAGAGGTAAAAAAAATGAAAAAGTTTCTTAATTCTGAATGGGGCGGTTTTGTGATATTCCTGCTGTGCGGCTGTCTGTTTGCGGCGTTTCTTCTCGGAGTGTTTACCGCCTGCGGCTGGATCGACTGGAAAGATCATGAAGTCTATCCCCTGACTGTTCAGGTGATCGAACTTGACCGCGAGGGCGACATTGTGACCTGCGTTGATGGTGCAGATAATTTCTGGGAGTTCTACGGCGTGGAAGATTGGCAGACTGGCGATTTTGCTTCCCTGCTGATGGATGATAACGGAACGCCGAACACCATCTATGACGATGTTATCACAATGGCACACTACGCAGGAACCTTTGAGGGCTGAAAAAGCCCTCAAATTTTTTTTAAAAAAGTTGAAAAAAGTGCTTGACAAATCCGGGCGCTTGTGCTATACTATAATCAGAAAGAGAAAAGAAAGGAAATGAAAAAAATGATTACTAAGAAGAACATCCGTACAATTGACACCCAGCTCCGTGAGTTTGCCAAGAAGAGCAAGAACATCTCCTATGAATCTTCCTATGGGAGAACAACTCTCACAATCAAGGCTACTGAAAAGAATGCCGAGCTAATTGCTCAAATTATTGATTTTCTGGGAGATTTTGATTGGGGCGAAGTTGAAGACCTGCAGGGTGCTGAATTTTACAAGTACGATGAAATTTGGTATCACTCAATTGATTCTCACCTCTCTCCCTACGCCGAAGAAATGGTAAAGTATGAAAAGACTCCATTCTATGAAGTCCTTCTCGCTTTCTAAAAAAGAGCCGCAAGGCTCTTTTCTTTTTTGCCCGGGCACATCGTGGAACCCGAGGGGGTGCCGAAAAATTATAACACACCGGCCGCAGAAAGTCAAGAGAAAATTGCGAAAAAAATAGACAAAAAAATGCTTTCCCGAAACTAAATCTTTGTGCATTTTGCGAATAGACAAACCGGGCAATCTATGCTACAATACAATCACAGAGATGAAGAGGGAGCCCGGTGAGCGCCGGGAGCCTCAACCCAAGGGGAGTGCCCAAGGGAAGCTGCGGAAGGGCCGGAAAGGCTCCCTCAAAAAATCTCAAAAAAAATGCTTGACAAATCAAACAGCCTGTGATACAATACAATCACAAAGGAAAAAGAAAAGGAGATAAAAAAAATGAAGAACATCACTATCAAGGTTTTCTCTGTCAATGGCCTGACCTACTTCGTGAAGAAGAACAACATGGTTGCCGCCCAGCTCTTCCGCCTGCGCCATCTGGTGGAGCGCACGGGCTACCAGACCGAGATTGTGAAGGGCTAAAAAAAGTCCTTCACAATTCAAAAAAAATGCTTGACAAATCATAAATCCGGTGCTATAATAAAGACACAAAGAAAAGAAAAGGAGAAATAAAAAAATGTACGAAAATGACAACAAGTATGATTACGGTTACAACGAAGGCTCTAAGGCTCGCGGATGTGGACACTATGAACAGCGTGCCTATGCTCCCAAGATTACCACGATTGCCGAAGCCGAGGGCTTCACGCTCCGCACGATTGAGAGTGTCGGCACCAAGTACGAAATCCTTTGGGATGGTGAAGTGCTGAACCGCTATCCGAGCCTCAAGACCGCCGAGACCTTCTTCATGGACTTTGCGGGCATCACCAAGGCCAAGTATAACAAGATTAAGAACGCCGCCTAAAAACGGCGTTCTTTTTATTATGGCGACGAGTTAGATGTCTCTAACTAATGGGCGACCTTCCCCTCCTCTCCCGGGTGGGTGGGCTCCTTCGTCCCTCTGATTGTATTGTAGCACAGCCCGGGCAAAATGTCAAGAGTTTTTTGCAAAAAAATAAAAAAAGTTTTTCTTGACAACCGGACTATAATGTGATACAATACCAATAGAAAGAACAAAGGAGAACAAAACAATGACTATCAGACAGGCAACCGAAAAAGACACAATTCGCATTATCCGCGCAATTCAAAACAAGCGCATGGATTACAACACTCCCGCCGATGTGCGCGAGGATGTAGCGGCTGGCCGTCTGTTCGTGGCAGAAGAAAATAACAAGTTGCTTGGCTCTGTGGCTGTGTTCTACAAGCCCCATCGTGGCTATCACGCTATTACAAGAATGTGTGTGTATTCTAAGAAGTCCCGCGGCAAGGGCGTTGCTTCGGCTCTGGTTGATTATGTTCTTTCTCTTGGCTTGGGCGAGTATGGCGCGACCCCTTGGAATGACAACCCCGCAATGTGCCACATTTTTGAAAAGCGCGGTTTTGAGTATCAATACACTTTCAAAAAAAATTATAAATTTTATAAAAAAAGTGCTTGACAAACCGACCGGTTTGTGGTATAGTATAATCAGAAAAGGAAAGGAGATAAAAAAAATGGAAATCAAAATCAACAATCAGCCCGCAGAGGCAAGCAAGTATGAGTTCGTCGTCGCTCGCAAGTGTGATGGTGAATGGTGGTACTGGGGAGCCTACAAAGACGGCTTCCGTGCCGCAAACGTCGCCGCAGAAATCGGCGGGGTGGTGTTTCACAACTGTCGCATCAACGGATACAAAGAGGACTAAAAAAGTCCTCTTTTTTTATCTTTTTTTTTGAAAAATCACTTGACAAATAACCGGGTTTATGGTATTATACAATCAGAAAGAGAAAGGAGATAAAAAAAATGAGAAAATACATTATTACTTACATCAGCTATCAGCAGTATAAAGACCATGAGACCTATGCAGACAAAGCAGAAGCAGAAAAGCGCATGGAACAATTAAAGAACTGCAAACACGTTAGCAAATTAAATCTTAAAATGGTTGTGGGCTAAAAAAGCCCACAATTTTTTTATAAAAAAGTGCTTGACAAATCCGGGTGCTCGTGCTATACTATAATCAGAAAGAGAAAAGAAAACAAAAAAGAAAAGGAGAACAAAAAAATGACTTACACCATCTCTTACATCTCTACCGACAACCGCTATGGCGTCCACGTTGGAGTCGGCACTATGTACAACATGAGTAGTGTTCACTCCACCTATGAGAAGGCGCTGGAAGAAGCTACCTGTCTCGCTCGGTGCTACAAGGCTTGTTTCCCCTCTGCCGAGGTCAAGGTGGTCATGGACAATGGCCTGTTCAATCCCTCTACTGAACTGATGAAGTTCTAAGAGGGACACGCGCGAACAGTGGTTCCGCGACCGTATTAAATGGTACGGGCTACATCACCACTGTTCGCGCAGTTTTTCAAAAAAAATAAAAAAAGTATTGACAAATGACCCGGATTGTGTTATACTACAATCAGAAAGAGAAAAGGAGATAAAAGAAATGGAAAAGCCCGCTACCAAGTACAGAGTTGCTATTGATCACATGGCAAGAGAATACAAAATCTTTGATACAGAAGAACAGGCCGCCACCTTTGCCCGTGAAATAGTGGAAGCAGACGGAAACCATGTTTTTATGAGCGCAAAGCGTGGCTGTGATGGCAAGCTGGTTCTTCGTTGGATGGAATGGGCGGACGCAGAGCCGCGCATGGTGTCCAAGACTATCGGAATCGCCAACAAGGAAGAACTGGAAGCCTATGCCAAATGGTGCGCAGAGGAACGCAAAAAGGAATTTGCTAAAAAGTGGGAAGCAACCCGCAAGGCAATTCTGGAAAAGGCAGAGCAGGAACGAAAAGCAAAGGCCGCACAAAAGAAAACAAAGGCCATTTGCTGGATAGATTAAGGACTTGAAAAAAAGTCCTTAATTTTTTTATAAAAAGGTATTGACAAATTGCCCGGTCTGTGTTATTATAATACCAGAAGGAAACAGAAGGGAGATAAAACAAAATGACAATGAATGAAAAAATCGCTGAACTGGAAACACAAGGCTACATCAAAAATGACAGCTATGAAGTCTATGAAAATGCGGCAGACGGCTGGACGGTGCAGGTGTTCACCAGCTCTTGGAGTTTTGAAGAATACAACTTCGACAAAGAGGGCAACCCTATTGACGCATGGGAGACCGGCATCAGGGCAGAGTCAAGAAAAATTTTCTAAAAAAACTCTTGACAAATCGCCCAGACTATGGTATTATAATTACAGAAAGAAAAAAGAAAATAAAAAAAAGGAGAATAAAAAAATGAAAAAACTTTTTACTGTACTGTTTGTCCTTGCTATCACTTTTGCCATCATCGCCCTTGTTTGGGGTGGCATCGTGTGGGTTCTTTGCTGGGGGCTTACCTCCATCGGTATTACTACCATCGGCGGGTGGACAGTTGCTTTCAGTTGGAAACTTGTCCTCATTGTTGCGCTTGTGGTCTCTGTTCTGAAAAGTATCTTTTCAGCACAGGTAACAACAAAATAAAAAAAATACCCTACAAGGGTATTTTTTTTTATAAAAAAGACTTGACAAAATGCCCGGGCAGTGCTATACTATAATCAGAGAGAGGGAGAAACCGCACCGGGGCAGAGGAGGGGAGACCCTACCCAAAAAGTTACAAAATGGTAACAAAAAATTTTTCCAAAAAAAATGAAAAAAAGTATTGACAAACCCGGGCGGTTATGTTATACTATAATCAAAAAGAGGGAAGACCCCGGTGAGCGCCGGAGACTTAAAACCCGAGGGGAGTGCCCGAGGGAGGGTCGCGGAAGGGCCGGAGGGGTCAACCCCAAATCTAAAAAAATCTAAAAAAGGGCTTGACAAATAACCCGGATTATGGTATTATAATTACAGAAAGAGAAAAAAATAAAAAATAAAGGAGATAAAAAAATGTTTGACCTTGTTAATGTGAATGGTTCCCTCGTGCGTGTGTTCAACTTCAACGATACCTATGATTACCTGCGGGACGTCGTGGGTGTGAGTGAGGAAGCCCTCGACCTTGCGTTCAGTCTCAACGGGCAGAACAGCAAGACCGCCTCTGACATTCTGTTCTACTATACGGGATGGAGCGATTTTGATGCCCACGCCAAGGACATTCAGGAGATGTAATACATCTCCTTTTTTTTTGCTCTTGGCACTTTACCGATTTAAATCGTGAAAGTCGGATGGCCCCCAAGCTTTAGCGATTTAAAGTGATGAAGAATTTTGCGGCGCGAGATTGTGAAATTTTTAATAAGTGGCGGCTCCCGAAATAATTACAATAGTTTACATAATTATGAAAAAACAAAGTCGTTGACATAATAAGGTTGATGTGGTATTATGTTACCAGAAGATAAAAGAGAGGAGATAAAAAAATGACTTCTAACCCTGTTTCTCTGCTGATGCTGGTGGTACTGTGCGTTATGTTCATCGGCTACCTTATCAAGTGCGCGAATGACCGCAAGCCCGAGGGCTATTTTGACCGCAAGGACTATGGCAAGATTGAAAATACTGGTTATAGTGTGGACTGGAAATTTTGAAAAAAAATAAAAAAAATGCTTGACAAGTCGCCCGGGCTATGCTATAATTAAATCAGAAAGAGGGAAGGAAAACCGACAAAACCAGAAAGGAAATAAAACAATGGGAAAGCAGATTGATCTGACAAGAATGAGCGCACATGTAATTGTAGACAGGGAAGCAAGAATCAACATGATTGAGAGAACAATCGGATGGGGCACCGAAATCATCACCGCACCTGACAAGAAGGAAAGAGACGCAACCGCAACCCTGACAAGCACCGGAGTTATCATCATTAGAAGTCTGGACGGCATGATTATTACCGCATGGGTCGCCAGCGTGCCGCAGGCCCTCGCCGTGTGGATTAGAGGAGCGGGCAACAATCATCTTCCCTCTTGGCTCTGGAATGTAGTAAATTACAACAACAATACAACCTATTGGAGAAATAAGGTAGCCGCCTAAAAAACGGCTACTTGATTTTTTGAAAAATATTTGTTATAATAATAATAGAAAAAGAGAAAAAGGAGGCTGAAAAGTTATGGATTTGCTACTTGTGCGTGCCTTGCTTTACATCGCTAAATACTGCGTGATTTAGTAGAATTGTAAACAATGTCAAATCCGGGCATTTTGCGGGAAATAGCCGACAGAATGGTAAACCGGTGCCACCGACCACAATCGTGGGGTGGTCAAACTTCAGCACAGTAAAGCATTGAAGAATTTTTCAGCAAAGGCTTGTCAATCGCCCGGGCATAAAAAAATCACAAAATAGGGCTTGACAAGTCTTTATTTGTATGGTATAATGTAATCACAATAAAGGAAATGAGGTATAAAAAAATGTACACAGTGATTTTCAATGACAGCGTTCACGGGATGGAAGTGCAGTATTTTGAGGACTTTGACAGCGCCGCAGAATACTGGAATGAGTATGCCGACACGCCCACCTGTATCGGCGGCACTCTGTTCGATGCCGATGCCTCGGAGGTCATTTGGCAGTTCGGAGAGGAGGCGGACAAGTGAAAAAGATTATTTGCCTGCTTCTGGTGCTGGTGTGTGTGCTGTGTCTGTGTGGCTGTAATAAAACAGTCATTGACACAAAATACCAGTTTAACCATGCCTTTGTGGCCCTGCCTGACGGGTCTTGTGTTGATGGCCCTATTAGGTCATGGACAGATTGGGATGAGAGCGACATGCTACAAATTACTTTCACGGATGGCACAACTTACTACACTCATTCCAGCAACATTGTTCTGATAGCAGGGGATTAAAAATCCCTTGCTTTTTTTATAAAAAAGTCTTGACAAACCGCCCGGGTTATGGTATATTATAGTCACAGGCGGAGGGACGCCCCACCCGGGGAGAGGAGGGGGGAGACTGACTTAAAAGTTACAAAACAGTAACAAAAAAATTTTTTGAAAAAATGCTTGACAAGTCCAGAAGAGTATGCTATAATAAAGGCACAAAGAAAGAAAAGGAGAATAAAAAAATGAATAATGAAATTATTAAGGCCATGAACAAGAAACCCCGCAAGGACACCGCCCTCAAAAAGTGGTGGAGAAAAAACAGCTATAAGGTTTGGCGTGTCGTGCTGTTCCCCCTGTGGGCTTTTGTGTGGAGCAGAGACAAGATTAAAACCTATCTCAATGCCCGCACCGAGTGGAGCGAGAGCCGAGCCGATGAAATCCTTAGTTACTACGTTCCCCGCTTTGCAGATTGGGACAATGAAAACAAAACCTTTTATTTCTTCGATAATGGGTATGGATGGTCAATGCGTCCCGCTAAAAAGCATCTGAAACTTAAAGACCGCAGATTCTGGAAACTCTATGCCAGCTGGTGTGGTGGTCGTGTTCGTCACTATCTTATTAATGACTTTGAACTGGAAGGGTTCACCAAAGAGGTCGGCAACTGCTGGGATGGTTGGACTGAAATCACTTTCACGATGAAAGCAGAGGATTAAAAATCCTCTGCTTTTTTGCCCGGGCGACCGTCGCACCCGTGGGGGGTCCGAAAAATTATACCACAACCGCCGCAGAAAGTCAAGAGGAAAAACGCACAAAAATTGCACAAAAATCAAACTCCCGATTTGTACATTTTGCGAATAGACAAACCCGGTTTTATTTGCTATAATGAACTCACAAAGGATGAAGGGAGAACAAAAAAATGACTAAGAAGTTTGTTTATCAGGTTGCGGGC
>JAEEGK010028799.1_pt1 | contig 11120 bp, 11 predicted proteins | sample 8958771 | NCBI WGS metagenome assembly JAEEGK01 (sample SAMN16246547, study PRJNA631951) | gut metagenome | biome: gut microbiome; feature: rumen; material: SC-attached | host: Bos | place: Iran: Karaj | collected 2018-10 | reverse complement strand
AGCCAATCAATCATTTTATATAACAGTCCGAAATAAAAAGAGGCACTTATAAAATAAGTGCTTTTAATATGATTTTATTTATTAATTCCTAGATTAACATCATTAAATTCTGCCAATGTACTATCTATCCAATTTTTATCTACCTGAGACAAATTATTTTTTAAATCTCCATTGTTTTTAAATTCATAATTATCATCACCAGTATTGCCAAACCTTGTCGTCTGATCGATACCATTTTCAAAGGCTATTGCATCCCAAATAATATCAACCAAAAATGGATGATTATCAATTGCCACAACATTCCAAGCATGCTGCCCCCTCTTAGTATTAGGAGTAGAATAATAACCTCCAATATGATAACATTCTATACCCTGCCTAGTTAATAATTCTTGATAAATTAAAGCATAACCATTACAAGTAGACATTTTATCAGTTAGTCCTGTTAAAGAATCCCAATTCCTTCCTCTACTATTAAATCCAATCTTATGTATTCCTTCAACTTCTACAGGTTTCCTATATATAATATTTTTTTTCATGTACTCATAAATATAAAGTGACTTTTTATAATCATCCCAATTTGAATCTATTCCAGACTCTAATTCTTCAATAGCGTCAATAATATCAATAAATTCTATATTATCATAAGTGACCTTGCCATAAACTTTAGATAAATCAGGGCTTTTCATTCCTTCTAAATAATCTTTAGTATATCCCCCAATAATTCTAATCTTAACATTAGATGGTAAACTTCTTGCAATAGTAGAATTAATACCTATAGTGTTCTTTAATTCTATTAATGCATTTTCATCTTTCAACTTTGATATATCAACATCAAAAATAGAATCTCCTTTAATTACACAATCAAAACCAGAATATGCAAGTTCTTCATTAAAAATATCTCTTTTCAAATTAACCATATTATCACCTGTCACTAGTACTAACGTTTATAGGGCCTAAAATATTTTCTTCATTATCTATTATCCAAACATAATATCTTTTATGAAAATAAATTGGTACTTTTGCTTCATTTGTCTCAAAGCTTTTCCAACATAGAGATTTATAATTAGGAACAGTTTTAGTAGTTTTTACACAATAAGATTTAACATTACCAAATGAATCAATAATTAAGCTATTATCATCAACATGAACTGATTTTATTTTTAAATTAATACTATTATTTATTTCAGCATTATAAGATCTATTAAACTCATCAACTAAAACATTTTTAACGGACACTAAAGTAAATATTGAAATGATAAGAGTTCCTGCAAACGCTATAAATAATATTCCTTTACTACTCTTCTTCATTATTTCACCCCCACATAATCATTAAATAATTTTGTATACAACGGTTTAATTAATTCACCCAAAATAAAGGTTAATAGACATATTCCAAGCGTAATAACTATATCGGTAATTCCAATTCCATCAACTATAAAAAATTTAGAAAGACCAGTAGTTAAAACTATAATTTGTATCACAATTAAGGCTAAAAGTCCTATTGATAAATTTTTGTTTTCAAATATTTTGAAATTAAGAACTGATTTTTTAAGATTTCTACATGACAATGAATATAATAGTTCATTAGCAACCAAATATATAAACATTAATGATCCTGCTATTCCAATATCACGTGTTTTAGCATAATAAATAAATAAAATAATCATTATCATCGATTTAAAAATAGCGCTTCCTATAATTTTCGAAGTTAAAAATGGTGTAAAGAAACTAGAATTAGATTTATTAGACAAATTATCATCCATAATATCATTATCAGCTTTTTCAAAAGACAACATTATTGCAGGAATAGAATCGGTTACTAAGTTAATCCAAAGCAATTGTAAAGTCGTAAACATTTCCATATTTAAAAGCATTGACACAAATACTAAAATTACTTCAACAATATTGCCTGCCAACAAATACAATATAACTTTCTTAATATTAGAAGTTATTCGCCTTCCTTCTTCCACGCCATCAACAATAGTAGAAAAACTGTCATCGACCAAAATACAATCAGCCACTTTTTTTACAACTTCTGTTCCAGTAATCCCCATTCCTATACCAATATCAGCCTTTTGAATAGCAGGGGCATCATTTACACCGTCGCCAGTCATAGCAACCACATAACCCTGAGATTGTAGTGCTTCAACTATGCGAAGTTTAGCATTTGGACTAATTCTAGCATAAACTTGATATTTTTTTACAGCTTCTTTTAACTCAGCATCAGTCATCTTATCAATATTTCGTCCTTCAATTGCTTTGTTATCAGCGTCAATTATATTAACTGATTTAGCAATAGCAATAGCGGTATTAATGCTATCGCCAGTTATCATTATTGGTCTTAATCCTGCATGATAACAAGTTGAAATAGCATAAGGAACACTATCCCTAGGAGGATCCATCATACCAATTAAACCTAAAAATATCATATCTTTTTCAGGATTATCAATATTTTTATCTTTATATGAACAAGCCAATAACCTTAAAGATTTCTTAGATTGCTCTTTTTCAATATCAAAGATTCTTTTTCGATAGTTAGAATCAACCTCATAAATCTTACCATTTTCTAAATAATATGAACAATTATTTATTATTGAATCAAGGCTACCTTTAGTAAAAGAATACTTTTTACCATTAAACGTATTTATAGTACTCATCATCTTTCTATCAGAATCAAATGGATACTCTTTTATTCTTTTGTCTTGAACCAAATTACTACCAATTATATTCTCTAAATATTTATAGATAGATACCTCAGTTTCATCACCCATATAATTTTTTTTGTTTTTAACAACATTTTGACAATTAGTAAGACAATGTACAAATAATTCACTATCACTTAATTTATCTTTTTCAGTATATAAATTATTATTTACATAAACCATTTTTACTAACATTTTATTTTGTGTAATAGTCCCAGTTTTATCTGAGCAAATAACATCGGTAGATCCTAATGTTTCAACAGAAGCCATCTTACGAATAATAACATTTTTTTTAGCCATTGCTGTCATCCCAAGAGATAAAATTATTGTTATAATTGATGACATCCCTTCAGGAATAGCTGCTACAGCAAGAGAAATAGATAACATTAACACATCAAAGAAATCATGTTTTAATAATAAGCCAATAACCATCATAACAACAATAATCAATAATATTATGTAAGTTAGAATTCTACTAATTTGATTAACTTTCTTTTGAAGAGGAGTAGCATCGCTTTTCTTATCTGATAAACTAGTGGCTATTTTACCAAGTTCTGTATTCATTCCTGTAGCAGTCACAACTACAAAAGCATGCCCATTAGTAACATTACATCCCGCAAATACCATATTACTTCTTTCATATAATTCTTTGTCCTCTTTAATATCGCTGCTATCTTTTTTTATAGATTTTGATTCTCCAGTTAGAGTTGACTCATTAATCTCTAAAAATTCAGAATTAATTATTCTAGCATCTGCCGAAACATAATCACCAGCCTCTAATTCTAGAATATCGCCGACTACGACCTTTTTAACATCAATAAGTTTTTTTACGCCGTTTCTAATTACATAATTATTAGTAACAAACATTTTATTTAATTCTTGTATTGCTACATCTGCTTTTCGTTCTTGAATAAAACTTAAAACGGCATTAATTATAACTATAACTATAATAACAATAGAATCAATATATGATTCATTTCTCACATATGAAATAATTGCCGAAAATATTGAAGCAAATATAAGAAGTATAATCATAAAATCATTAAACTGTTTTAATAATAAAATGAATGGACTTTCTTTCTTCTTTTCAGTAAGCTTATTTTCTCCATACTTCAAAAGTCTATTTTCAGCTTCTTCGTCACTTAAACCATCTCTAGAAGTATTTAAATTTTTAAATATTTCTAAAACCGACTCCTTATATATATCCTTTTTATTCATATTATTCACTTCCTAACCTTAGTTCCAACATATACCCGTTCATCTATTTTCCTAGTTAAAACTTCTGTTAATGCCTTATCTTTCTCATTACCATAATTTGCTAATACTTCTATCATATATTTATCTCTTGATATGCTAACATCTTCATAAAAACCACTACTAATTGTATACCAACCTGTTAGATCACTCTTTATATAATTTTTACTTGCTAATCTTTCTTTTTGCGCTAATGTTGGTTCAATTTTAATTCCATTAACAATCAAACTTTTAACTTTTCCTTCAATAGAAATACCTTGATTCTTTAATTCTTCTTGCATTTCTTTATAACTTATTTCACCATCTTCGAATTGTTCTATATATGTCCCTATTAATGCAGTTTCATCACAAGTTAAAATATCACCATAATATTTTTTTTCTTTTTCCATAACTACCTCTAATTTATATTACTTATTTCCAACCAAATCTTATCTACCAATTCTTTATCTCCTTCAACAGAAATAACTTTTCTTTTATCCGGCTCAATATATTCATCAAATTCAAATTTGACTTTATCATTTTCATAGATATATCTAGTTCTTTTAATTGTATTATCCTTCTTATAATTCAAAAATTCCAATATTGAAAATATAATACTATCATCATCAAAATTTAAAGGAAGTGACTCTCTTCGTATAATTAATTCTTGAGAAGATAACTTATCTTCTTTAAAATCAAGTTCTTTTGTTACAACTCCATTCTTATCATTAATAGTTATTCTTGCAATTGTAGAATCACTTTTTCGATAGATAGTTCTAACCTGACTTATCTTTTCTTTTAATATATAATCATTCTTCTCACAATAATCAGTATATTTTTTTAAATCATCCACGCATTTAGAATATTCATATTCTTTCATAACTACCTCACTATAAAAATTATAACATAAATATTCATTAATTTTTATAATAAACATATAGAAATATTATAAATCATATGATATTATAAGAGTATGAAAGGAGTAATATTATGTATAATTTAGGTTCATCATATGGTAATGTTGGAAAAATGAACTCTATGGGTTCTATGGGACTAGGAGCATTAATTTGGACAATCATTACTATAGTAGCAGCAGTAGCTGGATGCTTTTTAGTTTATTTCTTATTTGTTAAGAAAGATGTTAAAACTAAAAACAAATTCGTATTATGGTTAAAAGATTTCTTAAATTTCGATATCATGCTAATCGAACCAATCCTAAAAATCGCTTATATTTTCATAGCAATATTCTTAACATTAGAATCTTTTGCATTAATCGGTGTTAGCTTTGTATCATTCTTAGCAATGCTAATTGGTGGAAATATTTTAGCAAGAGTTGGTTATGAGGCTGCTTTAATTCTTGTTATGATTTGGAAAAATACAAGCGAACTAAGAAAGAAATAATATTATTAAAAAAATCTCTTAAAAAGAGATTTTTTTTATTTATTCTAAATTCATTTCTTGATTATTAATATCTATTATTTGCTTATTAACAACATTAACTTTTAAATATTTAATTAAAAGTTCTTCTAACTCATCAATTGCAAATTTTAATTCTTGAACTCTACTGCTATCAACACATTCCATTGCAATAAATTCTTTAGTAGTACTATCATTAACTTCTGTTCTTATACCATCACGCCAATTTAAAGAGCGGCAAATGACACCAGCCTCATCATAATAAGCTATCTCTCCAGGAAGTGGAGGATCTTGCTCTTCACTACCAATTGGTAAGAAATCTTCCCCACCCTTCATAGCTCCTAAATGAATATCACCAATTACTTTATTTAAGTCTTCAACACCAATAGGAAGAGCATATTTTAATGAAATAGCATTAGTTATATCAACTGAAGGGAATATTGTTCCAACAGGATTATCATGAAGTACTCTTTTTAAAAGATTTTCTACAGAGCATCTAGCTCCTTTTTTATTTGGAAATTTTTGATACGCTTCTCTCCAAACTTTAACTACTTCGTTTTCTGATATAACATCACTAGTTAAATATTTTTTAGCTTCTCTATTAGCATCATCTAAAATGTTTTTTATTGCCTTCAATGAATCATCATCTAAGTTTATATTTTCTTTAACATTATCAATTACTAAGATTGCAATTGAAGCATCTGGAAAAAGATCAAAAAATTCTTTATCAACTATAAATTTTTTCATATTACTTCTTAGTTCCTAATAATCCTCTTATTAATGTAGAACCTAATTGTCTTCCTATTGAAGTCATTGCAGAACCTGTCATACGTTTTATATTTTTACTTAATTCAGATTCTTTATTAGCATTCTTCTTTTCTTGTTTCAATCTTTCTTTTTCTTCTTTTTCTTTTTCTTTAGCTTCTTTTAATCTTTCTTGCTCTAACTTTTTCTCTTTTTCTTCTTCCTCTTTTTTAGCTTTTTCTTCTTCTTCTTTCTTACCAATCTTCTCGTAAGCACTATCGCGATCTACATCACCACGATATTTTATTTCCATAGAACCATTTCTAACTATTTCTTCTACACGATCACTTGATACTTCACCCATACTACTTTGTGGTGGTAAGATCGTTGCTTTTTCAACAATCATAGGCTTTCCATCTTCATCAATAAATGATACTAAAGCTTCACCAGTACCAAGTTCTAGGATAGCTTGCTCTGTATCGAATGCCTTATTTGCTCTAAATGATTCAGCAGCAACCTTAACAGCTTTTAACTCTTTTGGAGTATATGCTCTTAAACAATGTTGAATTCTATTACCTAATTGATCTAATATAGCATCTGGAATATCACTAGGAAGCTGTGATATAAAGAATACACCTACACCTTTAGAACGAATTAGTTTAATAACTTGTGTTAATTTTTTAATAATTACACTATTCATCTCACTAAATATTAAATGAGCTTCATCTAGGAATAATACTGCCTTTGGCTTATCTAAATCTCCAACCTCAGGTAATCTTTCATAGAATGATGAAAGTAACCAAACTAAGAAAGTAGCATATAGTGTTGGATTTTTTACAAGTTCATTAGCTTCAATAATATTTAAATATCCATTACCTGTATCTTCGCTTTTTAACATTAAATCTCTAATATCAAGATTAGGTTCTCCAAAGAAAACTTCACCTTTTTCATTTTCAAATGCTAATAATTTTCTTAAAATTGTACTTACAGAAACATCTGTAATATTACCATATTGCATTTGATATTCCTTAGCATGAGCTGCTAAATATTGTAGCATTTTCTTTAAATCCTTTAAATCTATTAATTCTAGTCCTTGTTCATCTGCTATCTTAAATACGATATTTAAAATACCTTCACCAGCATCACTAAGAAGTAGTATTCTTGATAAAAGTTCAGGTCCCATATCACTAACAGTTACTCTTATTGGATGACCCTTTTCACCAAATACATCCCAAAAGCGAACAGGAAATCTCTTATATTCAAATCCTTCTATACCTAATTTATTTAATCTTTTATTAAGTGACTCGCTTTCTGCACCAGGAACAACACACCCAGTTAAATCACCTTTAATATCTGTTATAATTGTAGGAATTCCAGCATCTGATAAAGTTTCAGCTATAACCTTTAAACTGATTGTTTTACCAGTACCAGTAGCTCCTGTTATAACACCATGTCTATTTAACATTCCTAAATTAAGTTCAATAAAATCATCACTCTTTGCAATAATTGCACGCTTATCTCTATACATTATTTCTACCTCCTAATCATTTCCAATAAATAATGCTAAAAATTTTGCAGTTTTTATATGTATTATAGTGGCATTTTTTAAAGCATATGTTTTGCCAAGTGCTTTTCCACCAATTGTAAATGCTGCAACCAAACTAGTTACAAGAAGTGTTAACCACAAATTTTTATCTGTCATATTAGCAACAGATAATATCATTGTGACACCGGCACTACCGCTCATAATACCACATATATCCCCAATAACGTCATTACAAAAACTCGATACTTTTGGAGCATTCTTTTTCAATCTTATCGCTAGTTTAGCACCATTAACTTTCTTTGAAGCCATGGAATAAAATACTTTTTCCGAAGATGCTGTAACTGCAACTCCAATCATATCAAATATAACACCAAGTGCTACAAAAAATATAAGCACTACTAAACCAATAAAAAAACCAATTTTAGAAATAAGTACTTCAGATGTAAAAGAAAAAATAAATGAAATAACAAATGATAATACTGTTATTTTTATAACCCAATTTAGATGGTTTTTTTTCTTTGCTTTTAACTTATTCATAACCCTCCAAAAATAAACAGAAATGGCAACTGAAACGGTAAACTTTACGTCTTAGGTCAAGTAGGATTTCCCCCAATTTTACTTTTCGTTACCAAAAAGCAGTTCCCTTTTAAAAAATTGGATAAATGATTACTCAAACTATAACTTGATCACCACTTAGTACGCACTATAATCCCATATCAATATACACTCTAGGGGATTTCCCCACCAGTTTAACTATCATTAATACTTTTTTGCAATTTAAGTTTCATTCAACAATCGAAATCATAAGTCGGCCAACTAATAATTAAGTAAATTAAAATCCCAATAAATCACTCAAGTCAAGCTACGCTATCCATAACAATACGCCACGAGATAGGTTCTAGCCCATTTCGTACTCAGTCCATCAAGTTATCTGTTTAGGCTAAGTACAAGAATAGGTCTCCGCGAGAAAATGGGTCATTAGCTATATGCCATTATAGTTGCCCATAATCTCTTACTTTCAGCATTCACCCCAAACTGGGCGTTCAAAGCAAACACCAAAATCTTCATAGATGTGCTAGTTAACGAATTTTTAGGCCCGTCCTCACAATAGTACACTGACTAGAATAATGTGCCATTTCAACCATGTATTATATCATATTCTTCTATTTTTTCAAATAATAATAGTATTCTTCATTTCTAATATTAATTTTTAACATAATAGTATCAGCATCCACTACTTCTTTATTAACTTCCAAAGTGGCAATGCCAGAAACAGATTTAGGAGTTTTATCAACTACACCATAAGTCTTTGTTTTCCCATTCTTAGTAATAACAACCTTAACATAAGAACCTACGAACTGCTTGCCTGTAAATTTATAAATATTAGCATCTTCCATTTGATAAGAGTAATTTAACCATAGAATTGTATTTTCTTTAGAATTAGATGCAATTGCATAATCAATTCCTTTATCTTTAAATATAATCTTACTATCAGTTTTATATTCACTGATTTTAAAATTAACTTTAGGTAAAATGCTATTAGAAATAACAAGCTCTTCATTTAAACTAACGGTATTATTTGTATGAACTTTATCATACTTTTTAGGATTTATTTGAACAGAAAATCTATCTTTACCATTAAATAGTTTTAAAACAAAACTAGAACTATTATCTTTAACATCAATTGGATAAACCATGATAAATTCCCCAGTCACATCAGGTAATAACTTTTGTCCGATATATCCTACACCAATATCCTTAAAACTATCATATAATGTCATAACATTCGCGTAAGCTTTACTACCATTAAGTACTGCCGTTGTTAAATCAAAAACAAACTCTTCCTTTGTCTTATTAGTTAATTCATATCTAATAACTACATATTTATTCTTTCCTTGATCTATAACATTACCTTTATAATCAGTTTCTACAAGATGTGAATCAATAACTTTAAACTTATATTTATAATTATCAAGATCAACAACAACTTTTTCATTATATATTACTTCTTTACTAAAATACGAAGTTGCAAACACTAAACTAATAATTAAAGCTATACATAATACAATTGTTATAATAACTCTTCGATATTCTGCAAAATAATAATGTGACATTCTTTTGAATCTATTCCATCTTGTTTTAATATCATTTTTATCAATATCAACTGCAAATTCAAATTCTTCATTATCAGTACTTTCTATTTGAAGTTCTTTTAAATCTTTACCAAATTCGAACTGCTTTAAGTTAAATCCTAATGCTCTAAGCGTCATCCATATTAATAAGAAAACATTAATTACTGATAACAAAACCGCAATATCTCTTAAAACAATTGCCATTCTAACATCAATATTAGCAGTATCTAAAGCGATTAAATTACCTTTAACTGAAAATGAAAAGAATAAACAGAATAATTGTTCACAAAGTAGTATTACATATGAAATTATACTCTTCTTTTTGTACATAAATAGGACAATAATCAAACTAAATAGAATTATTAACGCAATAATGCAAAGATAAAGAAAGCCATTTACATAAAATGTTGTAATATCTTCAACATAACTAAAATGTCCTGTTTTAACATAAGTCTTAAAGAATAGATAAATATCATAATATTTATAAGAAATTATTCCTAATAAAACCGCAATAATAAAGTGCATTGGTCTAAATAATTTAATAAAAATGGCATACGGTTTTCTTAATATCATTTATATCACCCTTTATTCTAATAGTATTATAACTTATTTTTTATATTTTTTAAAGAAAAAAGAAATATCTATTTATTAAATATTTCTCACAATTATTAACTGTTCTGGTAAAAGATATATTGAATTATTATCCTGAATTATTTTTTTATCTTGAACACCTAAAGATAAAGAAACACTAAGAATAGTATCACCAGGCTTTGTAATATATGTTTTTATTTCTCTTTTAGGCACCAAAATAGTTTGATTAGGATAGATATATTCACTTTCTTTTATACCATTAACAAGTGCCAACATTGATACAGTAGTACCATATTTGTTAGCAATTGAAAAAAGAGTATCGCCTGGTCTAACTACATAGTAATCGAAAATATTAGAATTTGAAATTGGTATTAATAATGTTTGCCCTTCAAAAAGCATAAACGGCATTTGCAAATTATTAGTATTAATTATGTCCTCTTTCCTAATATTATACAGATCTGCAATTGAATCAATAGTATCTCCTTTTTTCACAATATATGTTTCCATATAACCTACCTCCAATAGATTATATGAAAAAAAGTAGTTATTATTAACTACTTTATATAAACGCCATAAATATTATTAGTATTAAATTTAAATTCATTGTTCTTTATAAGCGGTAATGTCCCTACCTTATCACTATACACATATAATGTATCATCAACTATATAATATAAGTTTCCATATGATACTTGTGGGGCCTTGACATTATTAACTACAAATAATTGTTTTGACATATCACTTATTGCATCGTAC
>JAEEGK010028796.1_pt1 | contig 11120 bp, 5 predicted proteins | sample 8958771 | NCBI WGS metagenome assembly JAEEGK01 (sample SAMN16246547, study PRJNA631951) | gut metagenome | biome: gut microbiome; feature: rumen; material: SC-attached | host: Bos | place: Iran: Karaj | collected 2018-10 | reverse complement strand
TAAAACCACTGGTATGCGAGATAGAGAATACGGGAGCATCTAAAGAAACGGGAACGCGTCGCTGCTTGGTATTAACGTATGTCTCTCCTGGTGCATAACGCAGCGTAACACCTACCTCTGCGGTTGTCATGTCTTTCACCAGAGTATTCTGTTCACTCCATTCTCCAGGGGTAGGACCGTCATTTAGATAATATGCCAGCGCACCCGTAGGTTCATCATTGCGATGACGAGCCATCGCTTTAACAGAGAAACCAGAATGGGTCTCCAATTCATAATTAAGAGAGGCTTCGCGGATATAGGACATTTGGTCAACCTTTGTCCATTTCATACCTACGAATACATTATCTTTATCCGTATCAAGGAACTTATCCATCGGAGACATCACGTCGTATTGATACTTAAAGGCTAAGTAATGTTTGGGAAACTCCCACAACACATACTCTCGTTTATTGAACGAATAAGCTGCCTGTCCCTGATAGAACCATCGCTTGTCCTTAAAGCCATATGCCCCATAGCCACTGAAGTTCCAGTGAGGATCAAAATTACCTGTCGTAAGACCACTGAGACGCAGACGCATGCCATTGACGTAATTGCTGGTGATAATGGTATTAATAGGACCTAAGTCAAATTTGCTCGGATGTTTTCGCCCACCTGTTTCTACGAAATTCTCAATCAAAGCTTTAGCTCCGAAAATCACATACTTGAAACCTGGGAGTTGCTCCAAGCGGTTCATGAAAATATCCATGCTACTCTCCGTCTTGGTAAGTGGCACTTGGCGCACCTCTGCCCAGTATTCATCCGATTTGTTCATCATGTTGGCTTCTTTGATGATCTCTCCACTTCCCAATCGGAACAGACGAGGCTCTATCGGCTCAAAGCTATATTTATTGTATTTGGTAGTACGTTCTACCTCGAATTCTCCTACACCAGACATCAGAGCCAGTTCCACTGTCATGTCATCATCTGTCAGTATCCAAGAACTATCTGGCAACTGCTCATAGTTCTGCACAATGTCCAGATGCTCCACAAAGTTCACACCCGTCTTCTTTGGCAGGTTCATAGTGGCTCGTTTCACGGCATAGGTAGAATCCTTGGCCACATAAAGATGTCCAGTAAAACCAAAGTCTTGAGGATTCTGAGGCACGAAGGATAGATGAATGCATTCGGTGCCATCCACCTGAATAGTGTCTTCCAGATAATACTGATAGAATGTAATGGCACCTCGTCCGATAGGACTAACGAACTGACGTTGCAACAAGCGGATGTCGTCATCGTAAATGTTGATGTCTGAGAAAACATCTGTCAGGATAGTACCCATCATGTCGCCAGTACTAAAGAACTCATCCACACCCGAGGAATTCATACCCTCAATAATGGTCTTCTTGCTTTTGGGCGACTTTCGATAGATGGTGCGCGAGCCAGTCTCTTTCACAGAGATAGGCAATATCTGCTTGCCAGTCTTTGGAGATTCTTCTACCTGATCCTTAAAGAAAGCAAAGCGCTTGTAGATGCCTTTTTCCAACTTTTCATTGGTCACATCGTTGATAGACATCTTTATTTTCTCGTATTTCTGATAGGAGTAGAAGTCGTTTTCCTCCAACTTGTTACCCTTCTTATGGGCTATGACTTTGCGCATGAAGTCTACAGCAGGGTTATTTCTTCTAGAATAACGTGCGCGCTGTGTCACTACTACTTCTGCCAGTTCTGTCGATTCAGGCTCTAGTTCCACGTTGAGGGTGCGTTGCCCGTTTATTTCCACGCGCTTGGTTTTGTAGCCGATAGAGGAGAATGTGAGTACGTTCCAGCCTCTTCGAACTTCTACGCTGAATTCTCCGTTGTTATTAGTGATGGCCCCTACGCCTTTGCCTTCGTATTGAACAGTGACATAAAGCAAGGGTTCATGAGTAGATGCATCGCTCACCACTCCTCTGATTTGAGCCTGAAGGCTCAGGGTAGTGAACAACATGATAATTAGGTATATAAATCTGTATTTTAGTTTCATTTCTACTTGCTAAGTAGGCATCCCTTGCCAATAAAGTGCAAAGATAGTAATAATAAGGAGGTTTTTGCTTATACTTTCTCAACATTTAACATTGTTTGTACAATTCGCTCTGCAGTTCGGCCGTCCCAACGGTCGGGCAGGGTCGTGTGTTTCCACTCTCCATGCATCAGTTTATCCAATGCAGCAGAGAGAGCAAAGGTGTTGTCGCCCACCAGCTCATTGGTACCTATGCGCCAGGTTTCAGGATGCTCTGCATAAGAATTGAGGGTAATGCAAGGTACATCGAGGAATGTAGCTTCTTCGGCAATATTCCCAGAGTCGGTAATGATACCTTTGGCCTGATTGATGAGGAACCCGAAATTCAAGTAACTCTGTGTAGGAAGCAGATGGAGGTTGGGCGCTTGAATGCCCAAGTCTTTTACGGCATCCTCCACATATCCGTGAAGTGGTGCAATAATGGGCATTCCTTCCGATTTCTCAATGATGACTTGGAGTAGAGAAGTCACCACATGTCTGCGAGCCAACAAATCGCGACGGTTTAAGGTCAATAGCAGATAATTGCCCTTCCTAAGTCCCATGCTGTTGAACCAGATAGGTTGTGTAAACCGATGACGGTTATATCGGATGGTATCAATAAGGATGTTGCCAACATAATGGATATATTCGGGGATCATGCCTTCCTGATTGAGGTTGCGGTTAGCTACCATGCCCGCAGTAAACAGATAGTCGGAAATGGCATCCACGATGGTGCGGTTTACCTCACGGGGCATATTCATATCGAAAGAACGCGTGCCTGCAATCACATGGGCCACTTTCAATCCTCTTTTTTTTGCTACAATGGCACAACTCATCGTGGCTGTCATATCGTCCACCACCAATACTACTTGAGAGGTATGTGCGTCGAGTTCCTTTTCAAAGGCCAACATAATCTGGGCTGCCACTTCAGAATGACCTTGGGCAGAAACCCCCAGATAGCTATCAGGCTCACGCATGTTCAAGTCGGAGAATAACGAGGCGTCTAGGGCAGGATCATCTTTCCTGCCAGTATAGACCAGACGATAAGTAATGTCCTTCCCACTTTCCCTCGCTGCATCAATGGCTCTGCAGATAGGGGCAATCTTCATGAAATTGGGGCGGGCGCCCGAGATGATGGTTACTCTCATTTCAATCCTTTATTTTAGTTGTTATGACACAAAGGTACGAATATTTCATGTAAAAAAATACACCTTTATTCCTTTTTACTGCATCGAGGAAAACATTTTTAATAAAAGTTGTAAAAGACTGCCTAAAATCGGAAAAATTTGATTATATTTGCAAATGCTTTTTTAAAATGGGTAAGAAGGTTTTGAAATCAAGGTAATAATTAAGATAGTAAAAAATGAAGAAGGAAATCAAATTCAGTCTTGTATATCGAGACATGTTCCAGAGCTCTGGTAAATTCCAGCCTAGAGTAGACCAATTGGTACGTATTGCTCCGGTGATTATCGACATGGGTTGCTTCGACCGCGTAGAAACTAACGGTGGTGCTTTCGAGCAGGTAAACCTGATGTATGGTGAGAATCCAAATATTGCAGTGCGTGCATTTACAAAGCCTTTCAACGAGGTAGGTATCAAAACCCACATGCTTGACCGTGGTCTGAACGCATTGCGCATGTATCCATGTCCTGTGGATGTGCGTAAGCTGATGTATAAGGTAAAGCATGCTCAAGGTGTGGATATCACCCGAATCTTCGATGGTCTGAATGATGCCAACAATATCATTCCATCCATCAAGTATGCACTTGAAGGCGGCATGACTCCACAGGCAACCCTTTGCATCACTTATTCTCCTATCCATACTGTTGAATACTACACCAAGTTGGCCGACAAGCTGATCGAGGCCGGTGCACAGGAGATCTGCTTGAAGGATATGGCAGGTATCGGTCGCCCATGGTCATTAGGTGAACTTACCAAGAACATCAAGCAACGCCATCCTGAAATCGTGATCCAATATCACGGTCATAGTGGCCCAGGTCTGTCTGTGGCTTCTATGTTGGAGGTTGCTGAGGCTGGTGCCGATGTGCTCGACGTAGCCATCGAACCACTGTCTTGGGGTAAGGTTCATCCAGATGTGATCACCATCCAGGCCATGCTGAAGGATGCGGGCTTCTTGGTAAAGGACATCAACATGAAGGCTTATATGCAGGCACGTGCCTTGACACAGGAGTTCATCGACGACTTCCTGGGTTATTTCATGGATCCTACCAACAAGCACATGTCTTCACTGCTGCTTAAGTGCGGTTTGCCAGGCGGTATGATGGGTTCTATGATGGCCGATATGAAGGGCATGATGCCAGTTATCAATATGTCACTCAAGGCACAAGATAAGCCAGAGATGACCCTCGATGAGGTGGTTATCAAACTGTTTGATGAGGTAGAATATGTATGGCCTAAGGTTGGTTATCCTCCATTGGTGACTCCATTCAGCCAGTACGTGAAGAATATCGCACTCATGAACATTCTGGCCGAAGCACAGGGCAAGCCTCGCTACAGCCTGCTCACCGACAAGAGCATCTGGGGCATGATCCTGGGCCGCAGCGGCAAGCTGCCCGGACCGGTCGCTCCGGAAATCAAGGAACTCGCCGCCAAGCAGGGCTTCGAATTCTTCGAAGGCGACGTCCAGGCCCTCTATCCGGACGATATGGACGACTACCGCAAGGAGATGAAGGAGAACGGCTGGGAATTCGGTCCCGACGACGAGGAACTCTTCGAGCTGGCCATGCACCCGACGCAGTACCGCGACTACAAGAGCGGCGCCGCCGAGAAGCGCTTCAAGACCGATCTGGAAGCCGCCCGTGCCAAGGCCGGCGCCCCGATCATCGTCGAGCGCCCGGTCGTGGAGCGTCCCGCCTTCGACATCGAGAAGTACACCGAACAGCACCCGAATGCACAGCCCATCCAGACCCCGGCTGCCGGTACCCTCACCTGGACCGTCGAACCGTCGGGCGATTCCATCGCCCCGGCCATCGGCACCAAGATCGAGGAAGGCAAGCCCGCCTGCTGGGTCCAGGCCTACTACGGCGTGGAGGAATGCAAGGCCCTCAAGAGCGGCCGCATCGTCTCGATCAACGCCAAGCAGGGCGACAAGGTCGTCAAAGGCCAGATCGTCGGCTTTATCGAGTAAGAAAGATGGCCGGCTTCCAGCCGGCCATCTTTCTTTCAATTGAGGAGTTCGATCGCAGGATCAAGCCCGGCATGATGTCATCGTCATCCCGGACTTGATCCGGGATCTCTCCCGGCATGACGAAAAGGGTGCGCACCTCCTCCTTTTACCTCCTTTTATGCTTTGTTATGCATTTTTGTTTTAAGCACAGACGCCAGTATTGCACATGCAGTCATCAGCGCAGATGGAACAATTATTATCCAAATAGAGAAGTATCGAAAATGATTGAATGCCGAATAAATACATAAACTGGCACAAAATAATATAAAAACAAGAATACTCCTCCACCATGTAACAGGCCACGCCGTCACAGGAAAACAACCCACAAGGTATAATACAATCAAAATCATCCAGATCAATAACACCTTATATAGCACGAATTCCGAAAACAGAGAGCCTTGATCCAAATAATTACAAGCTGTAATTACAAAAAAAAGAAATAGCGCAAGTATCCCGAAGAAAGCAATCTCATTAATTCGAATTCTCTTTGTTTTCATAGTATTCCTCCGCTACTTCCTCGGTCCTTTTAACAGATTCCATTACAGCTGTAACAAGCATTCCGTTCGGACCCAACAGGGAACCGAACAAAGCCCCGATTCCATCAGCCTTAGCTATTTCCTTCAGATCGTACCAAAAGATATCCCAATCCCAGCCTCCTTCTTCAGACTTTGTGGATATTGAAGACTTAAGAATCTCTTCAAGATTAGAATTCCAATAAGTTATAGAATCCACATATATGGCTGCAAGCAACGCCAATTTAGCAAACGTGTCATCATCGCAATTAAGGTACTTTTCCTGCATCAAAACACTGGAAACTTCCTTTTCAAAATCAGTAGAGCGATCAAATGTTGCAGATTTATCTATTATCTGATCCATAAACTCTGCGCAAATGGATTCCTCTGATTTTGTTCGGACAAAAGGATTCTCAGTGGCAAGAATTATAGAAGTAATTTCTTCCTCAGACAAATTGAAAAAAGAACAATCCTCCAAGAAGAACTTTTTCACAATTTGCTCATAGTTTGACTTGTTCCCCTGAAAGCACCCATTTAATCTGGCATATTCAATGCCATTGCTATGAACTTTTGCAGTAATAAGCGCATCACTAAAGACTTTGTTCCTACAGTCCTTAAGAGTCACAACTTGCTCTTGATTACATCCGGTAACAAATAGCACACTGATAAAAATCAAACACAGTTTTTTCATAAATAAATTTAAATGATTATGCATTATTCACGCATACAAATATACATAAATACTCGAATAATGAATAAATAATACATATATTCTTTATTTTTAAATACTAATATCAGCAAAAAATGCCGGGACAGGACCTGCAGGAGGTGGGAAAACCCCGGTCGATGGGGCCGGGGTTAGTGTGGTTCAGTTGAGGAGTTCGATCGAGGGGGCGAGATCCTTTCGGAGTTTCGGGACGTCGATCTCGAAATAGTGATAGGCGTAGAGATACCTGGGCTTGATCAGGTTTGCGGCCTTGATGAATTCCTCGTCGGTCATCGTGTAGGGAAGATTCTTCGGGAGGAAGGCCAGGTCGATCTTCGGCAGTTCCTGCATCTCGGGGATGGGCTCGGTATCGCCGGCCAGATAGACCTTGAAACCGTCGAAGTCGAGCACATAGCCGTTGCCCACGCCACGCGGGTGGAACAGTTCGCCGGAGGGGTTGCGCCGGTTCACGTTGTACGACTCCACCGCCATGACCTGGATCCCTTCCCACGTACAGAACTGGTCGTTGGCCAGCACGATGTAACGGTCGTCCACCGGACCCACGTTCTGGCTCGCGACAAACGTCGTGTCGGGCGTCTCGATTTCGCAGAGCGCCTTCTCGTCATAGTGGTCGTAGTGGTTGTGGGTAATCAGGATCAGGTCGGCCGGCGGGAAGCCCTTGAAGGAGCACACCTCGCTGTACGGGTCGGCATAGATGACCTTGCCATCTATGTCGAACCGTACGGAGGCGTGGCCCAGCACCTCGACCCGGAGTTTCCCCATCGGGGTGTCGAAGGTCTTCATACTAATAGCCCGGGTTCTGCTGGATGCCGGGGTTGGCGTTGATCTCGTTCTGGCCGATCGGGAGGATGCAGCGGAAGAACGTGCGGTCGATGTGGGACTCACGGTAGTTCGTGGAGGTACCGAATCCCCAGGCATCGTCCTCGAAGTAAATGGTCCGGTTCTGGCGCATCGCCTCGAAGAAGAGCAGGCCCTCGCCCAGGAGCTCGCGCCTGTACTCGTTGTAGATGGCGTCGACGCTCACCGTGCCGGCGGTCCAGGGCGTGTAGTTCGGGTTGCGCCGTGCGATCGCGTTCAGCAGTTCGGCCGCCCTCCCGTTGTTGCCGGTGCGGCAGTAGGCCTCCGCTGCGAGCAGATAGACCTCGGAGAGACGGATGACCTTGATGTTCACGGCCGTGGAAGTGGACTTGCCGTCACCGGCCAGGCTCGGGCTGCCGCTGTACTTGTAGCAGCACACGGGCCAGTTGCTCCGCTCCTCTTCGCCGTACATGTGGTCGTAGTCCATCACGCCCCAGCGGACATCGGCATCGTCCATGATCGCGTGCCAGTATTCGCTGGCGCTGAAGCAGCCGTAGGCCGACGAGTTGCCGTGGTTCTTGCGGCGGAAGAGGACGCCGTAGGCGCTGCCGCCCAGGTCGCCTTCGCTCGGGAAGATACCCAGTTCGAAGATGGATTCGGAACCGTTCTGCTTCGTCCACGAAGCCACCCATTCCTCGGGCTCGTAGAGCTTGTAGGTGCCGCTGTCGATGACATTGGCGAAAGCCGAGGCGGCGCCGGAGAAGTTGTCCATATACATGTACACCTTGCCCAGGATGGCCTGGTTCGCATAGTAGTTGATGTAGCCGAGCGTCTTCTTGGTCGAGAGCAGCGGGGCGCCCTTGGTCAGGTCGGCCACGATCTGCGTGTAGACCTCCTCCACCGTATTGCGCTGGAGCTGCGCACCGGCGTCGACCGGTTCGGTGACGACGGCCACGCCCAGGGCGGACTTGTTCATGTTGTACGGCTGGCCGTAGAGGCGGACCAGGTCGAAGTGGATGAGCGCGCGGGCCGTATAGGCCTGGCCGAGGATATTGTCCAGTCCGCTGGTAGACGTGCCGGCGGCTTTCAGTTCCTCGATGTTCTTGATGATGTTGTTGGCCTGGAGCAGGCAGTTGTACATCTGCGACCACAGGCCGGAGTAGGTGTTCGACTGCTGGGTGTGGGCGTAATAGTACATCGTGGAGCCCGTGTAACCGGCGGTGTAGATGGTGAAGTCACCACCCTTGGCGTCGCCGACCATCAGGAAGGTCTGGCCGTAGTAGCTCGAAGAGGTCATTTTGCGCATCAGGCCGTTGAGCATGACCTGGGCGTCCGACTCGCTGGTGATACAGGTCGAGGAGTCCGCCTGGTTGCTCGGAGACACATCCAGGAAACCTTCACACGAGACGAAGGTCAGCAGGCAGAAGAACGAAAGGATGATTGCTATCTTTTTCATAATTGTGTCCTCCGTGATTTAGAATGAGAATTCGAGGCCAAAGGTGTAGGTCTTTCCGATCGGGGTTTCCCAGCCTCTGGTACCGTATTGGTTGACTTCAGGGTCCGCTTCCTTGTACTTGGCGAAGGTCAGCAGGTTGCCGCCCGTGAAGTACACGCGGATGTTGTTGACGGAGATCTTCTTCGTCAGGACGGTCGGGAAGGTGTAGGAGAGCGTGACGGTCTTCAGACGGAGGAACGAGGCGTCGTGCAGGTGGCGGGAGCTGCGCTGCATGGCGTCTTCCAGGTCGGTACCGCGGAGCTTCGGCTCCGTACCGGAGGTGTTGGTCTCGGTCCACATGTTCTCGAAATATTCCCGGGCACGGATACGGTTCCAGTAGTAACCGTCATCCGCCACGTCGCGCCAGGCGCCGTTGGCCAGCTGGCCGCCGATCTTGTAGTTGAAGTTGAGCGCCAGGCTCAGACCCTTCCAGGCCACGTCGGTGTTCAGACCGCCGAAAAGGAACGGGTTGGCATCGCCGATGATCACTTCGTCCGCATCGGTCAGGTCGTACACGACGTTGCGGCCGTTGTAGGTGATGTCCTTGTTCTCGTTGTTCGAATACCAGAGGTTCGCACCGGTGGTCGGCTCGACGCCGGCCCACTCGCGGCCGTAGAAGGCAAGGGTGGATTCACCTTCACGGTAGATGAACTTCGCACGGTCGTCACCGCCCGTCGGATCCCACCAGATGATGTCCTGGCCGCCGTAGAGCTCGGTGACCTTCGATTTCAGGAAGGAACCGTTGACGCCGGCGCTCCAGCGGAAGTTCGAATTCTTGATGATGTCGCCGGCCAGTTCGAACTCGATACCGTGGTTGTTGATGGAGCCCACGTTCTGCAGCGTGGAGCTGAAACCGGTGATGGTCGAGATGGGCACATCCTGCAGCAGGTCCTTGGAATCGCGGTTGAAGTACTCGACGCTACCCGTGAGGCGGTTGTCGAAGAAGCCGAATTCGAGGGCGAAGTTGGAGGTGTAGCTGGTCTCCCAGGAGAGGTTGGCATCGGCCGCGTTGATCAGGCCGCCGCCCGGGCTCTCCATATATTTATAGCTGTAGCCTGCGAGCGAGCGCCAGCCGTAGTTGCTGCTGGGCAGCGTACCGTTCACACCGTAGGAGGCACGGAGGCGGAGATTGCTCAGGACATCCTGGTTCTGCAGGAACGGCTCGTTGCTGATGCGCCAGGAAGCCGCCACCGACCAGAAGTTACCCCAGCGGGCTGCGGCGCCCAGGCGGGAGCTGCCGTCACGACGGAAGCTGCCGGACAGGTAGTACTTGTTGTCGTAGTTGTATTCCGCACGGGAGAGGACGGACATCATCGTGTTGCCCCAGTAGTAGGAGTTCGCATCGAGCGTACCGGCGGTGGCCACCGTATGGAGGGCGCTCACCGGAAGGTCGCGGCCCGTGGAACGCATGAACTCGGTATAGTTCTTTTCAGCCTCGAAGCCGACCAGGGCGGAGATGTTGTGCTTGCCGAATTCCTTGTTGAAGTTGAGCGTCGAAGACGAGACCGTCTTCTGGTAGTCGGTCATCATCTCGGTCACGGAACCGTTGGTCGAGGTGCCGTTGTAGTGTTCGGCGCTGTACCAGATGTGGTCGCGGACGCGGGTGTCGTCGTAGGAGAAGACGGTGCGGAAGTTCAGCCAGTCGGTGAACTTGATGGTGGCCGTCTCGTTGACGGAGACCTTGAGGGTCCGGGAGTTGTTCTCCCACAGGTCATTGTAGTACAACTGGTTCTGGGCCAGGGAAGCGTAGCGGGCGGTCCAGGGATCGCCGGTCTTGTAGTCATCCGGCCAGTAGAGAGGCCACAACAGGTTGCGGGTCTGCATGAAGTAGTTGGAGCCCGTGTTGCGGGTATCGTTGTAACCCTGCTTGTTGGTGTTGGCCAGACTCACGTTGGTAGACAGTTCGATGAGCTTGCCCACCTTCTGGGTGAGGTTGACGCGGCCGCTGATACGGTCGAAGCCGTTCACATAGACACGGCCCTGCTCTTTCGTATAAGCAAAGGAAGTATAATAGGTACTGGTCTGCGTACCGCCGCTGACATTCAGGTCGTAGGTCTGATAGACGGCCGTGCGGAAGTAGGCGTCGTCCCAGTCGAAGAACGCGACGTTGCCGTTGGCATCAGTACGTTTCAGTTTACCGTCGGTCTTGGGCGTGATCGTGATATGGCCGTAGCGTTCGGTGTCGTTCTTGGTCAGGTCGTAACCGAACTGGTTCCACTTGCTGTTCAACTGCCCCAGGGCGTAGCTGCTGGCGTATTCCTGCGTACGGCCGCCCGAGATGCGGTAGTCCCAGAAGATCTGGTACAGCATGTCGACGTTGTCCTGTGCGGATGCGGTCTCGAAGTTGTCCGTGGCCCAGCTGGGGGTCAGACCGCCCGAAGCGC
>JAEEGK010028795.1_pt1 | contig 11120 bp, 6 predicted proteins | sample 8958771 | NCBI WGS metagenome assembly JAEEGK01 (sample SAMN16246547, study PRJNA631951) | gut metagenome | biome: gut microbiome; feature: rumen; material: SC-attached | host: Bos | place: Iran: Karaj | collected 2018-10 | reverse complement strand
TTTAATCCAATAATCATAAATATTTGAATAATTATATTCTTCAATTTTGAATTGAAAAAAGAATTGTTTATAATCAATAATAGATAAATCTAATTTATTATGAAGAAATGAGTTATATTTAATTATTTTGAATTTTCTTTTTGATGTTATAAAAGAAAATAATTCTTGAAAAATATATTTTGATTTGATTGATTTCATTTTATATAAATTTATTAAATTATATTTATTATATATAGTTAATAAAAATATATTGATGAAATATAGTTAATAAATATCTGATAAATTCTAATTAAAATTTTATTTTTATAATTATAACAGATATTATATTTATTACAATTAAAATATATAAATGATATAATTATCTTTTAATAATATAATAATATTTATAATATTTTATAAGATAAAATTAATTTATTATTATTATAATATATATTTATTTTGAATAATAGCTATTTTATTTTTTAATTATTCTTTGATCTGTATATTTTATTTGTGAATTGAGTGAAGTTAGTTCAATGACATTTTTGTTGAAAGATTAAAAACCAAAAATAATTTTAATGTAATATATTTAATATAAAAACTAATTTATAAATTATATTTAATTAATGAATAAAAATATTAAAACAATCTTTTTTCTTTATAGGTTATTCAAAAATTATTTTCATTATTTCATTTTAGTTGATATTTTTAATTTAATCTTATCATCTAAAGTATTTTTATTTATACTTAAAATTTTCATATTTTTTTTATTTTCTTTTCATTTTTTATTTAATTTTCTATTTTTATTTTATTTTCCTTTAAATTAATAAAATTATTATTATAGATTTCAGTAATATTGTTTTAATAAATATATAAATCTTTTTCTTATTTTAAATATTTTTAATTATCTTTTTTAATTCATCTCTAATTAAATTAACATTATCATCAGATGTAGTATTATCTTCAATAAATAATCTCTTTGATCATTAATTTATTTTTATATTATTAATACTATTTCTAATGGCATTTTTTTTTTATTTTCTTTAATTAGCCATTTTTGTATTTTTTTCATTGATTAATATTTTTTTTTTTCTATTATTTATTTTTCAACATTTTTTCTTCAAAATTTTTAGTTTTATATTATTCATGATTATTTTTAATTTAATTATCAAAATCATTGATTTGTGATTTTTAATATTAAATTTTGGAAAAATTATTTCTATCAAAAAGTATATTGTTAAATTTACTCTATTATTATTATAGTAATTTTATTCCTTTCAACACTTATAAATTAATTATTTTTTACCTTCAAATATTTTTGAAATTGATGAAAATAAAATTTTTCTTTAATATCAAAAGAATAAACAGATATTAGTTTTTAATAACATTATTTGGATTAGATGAATTAATCAATTATTTGTTTTCCATTAATTGATAATAAATTATTTTGATTATTATATTTGATGATGTGATTCCATCAATTTCACTCCTCCTCTCCTAATTTTTTATTCAAATACATTTTAAGATGATATTTAAATTTATCTTTATTAAATTTTTTTTGTTTTATTATTAATGTTTTTAATAGTTTATTACAATATCTTTTTATAAATATTCCAGAAATCATTATTTACAATTTTATCAAAATAATTTTTAAAAAGAAATTAAAGGTGTATTATTATTTTCTATATCTTATATTTTCTTTTACCTAATATAATTATTCTTATTTTTTAGATTTAATCTTGATTATTATTACTCATTTTTATTTTATCAATATTCCACTCCCAAAAAATAAATTTCCTATCATTAAACTTATTAAATCATTTTTCTTTAAGAGTTTGTTTAATATTCATTCTTTTTCATGTATTTTTTTTCTAATAATCTCCTAATGAGATCTTTTCATTCTTTAAAATTTTTTTCTAAATACTTCTTTTATAAAATGATTTTCTAATAAAATTTAATATAATTTCTTTTTCAACATCCTTATCATTAAAAGTCAAAGTAGCAATTAAATTAAAAAAAGTAATACCATCAATTCACCATAAATCAAATTCTTTCCTATAAAGTTATCAAAATAACTTCAGTTACTATATATTTTAAAGTTCCATATGTTTCATTATATTTTTTGTATTGAATTTATAATTTTACTTAAAATCTAGTATACATAAATATATTTTTTCATCATTTGATATCATTATATATTTTCTCATTTTAAATGTTAATATATTATTCAATATGAATTAATGTAATATATTGCTACTCATATTTTATAGATAAATTTACATTCTAATTATATTAATATATATAAAATTCTTTGTTTTAAAATGAAAATAAATCACTTCCAATATAATATTCCAATATATTATAAAAGTAATCTAAATTATATAAAAATATATAATTCAATTGTATTTGAATATCGATATAATTTTTACATTTCTGTTCTTACTAATTTGAAATATTGATTTGTCAAATTTTTTCTTGAAATGTTAATTTATATATCTTATTAATATTCTTAATATAACAAAGTTTTAATATTTTTTATTATCTCAATAAAATAATAAAATAATTTTTTTTGATATATTATTGATAAACAAAAATATTTTTTACCATTGAAAGGTTTAGCTTTTCTACTAGAATGATGTATTCATTTATGTAAATTAATTTTATTATTTAAAAAAAAATAAATCTTTTCCTGCTAAATTAAACTAAAATTTTTTCATTTTTTTGATTACTGTAATTAAATAATATTCATAATATTTAACATTTTCTTTTTCATCATTATCTTAATTTTCATTAGAATTTTCAAAGATTATTTTTTCATTTGTTTTAGGTAAAAATTAATTAGATCTGAAAGAACTACTTTTATTATTTTCAATATCTATATTATCTGTTTTACTTTAATTAAGAATAGTTTATTATGAAGCTTTAGTTAAACAAATAACATTTCTTTAAGTATTATTTTTTTTAATAAATTGAGAAATTTTGTCTTATATTTAAATAATAGAATTAATATTTTTATTTATATAAATATTTAAATTGATTTAGATTTATAAACTTAAATAATTAAAAAATAAAATTTATATTTATATAAATTATAATTCACATTTAATTTAATAATAATGGAAAAAATTGAAACAAAAACACCAGAATCAGAAAATTCAAATTCATATTTTAAAAATGAATTAAATTACTTTAATGAACAAATTCAATTAACAGAAACAGAAATAATAAAAACAAAAAAATCAGATGAAAATAATATAACAAATGAATTAAATCTTTATTCAGTTCTTCAAAATTCCTTAATTGAATATATAGAAAAGTCTAATAATTATGATAATTTCTATAAGAAAAAATTAAAAAAAAAGATGTTAAATATGTTAAATCAAAGTTTTGAAGATAATAATCTTTCAAGATGTATTTTAATATTAACAATGGAAAATATTTTTTATATTAATATAATGCCTTTTTATGATTGTACAGAAGCAATTATTCAATTAGCTTCAAGTGATTTATATAATGATGAAACTAAAAAAAAATTAAATTTTTATAAAAATATTTGTAAAACAGAAATTGAAAGAATTGATAAAATTGTATTAAAAGAAGTTAATAAAACTTTATCTAAAAATGGAATTATTATTGATTTTATTCCTGAATTTTTATTAATTGATTTTCATAAATTATTAAAACAAAAAATTTTCCTTTTTTGGAGCTTAAATTTTTATATTGAAATTAAAACAATAAAATTAGAAAATATTGTAAATTTAGAATTTATTTTTTTATATGAAAGATTTCAAGATTTTTATGATGATAGAATAGCTTTATTTGATTTAAAATACTTAAATAATAATTCAGAAGTATCAATATTAATATTTAAAGCATTATATTATTCAAATTTAAATTATTTAAAATATGATTGTAATTTAAAAATATTTGTTAATAATACAAATAGATATTTAAATTTAATGGGAATTAAAAATGAAAATAATATGCATGGAAAAATAATAAATGAATGTATTGATGATTCAAAAAAAGAATTAGTTAAATATATTTTTTATGAATTAATAAATAAAATTAAAGGAGATAATATTCAACAAATTTATTTATTTATTATTTTTTGTATGTCAATGACATTAAATAATATTGCAATTTATTCAGAAAAAGATAAAAAAGTTGTATTTTCTCCTTTATTAAAATGTTCAGCAAAAGAAAAAGTATTTTTACATAATTTTTTAAAAACATTTGAATATTATTTAAACAAATCAAATATTTATTTTAAAAATAATTCTTTATATTATAATTCTCAAGTTGAAAATTACGTTTTTGCATTTTTAACTAAATCATATACTAAAGTTTTATATGATGAACAAAATAGAAGTAAAATAGATATTTCAACAAATAAAACTTTATTATTAATGGAAAAATTAAATAAAGGAATGAAAAATGATGATATTGAAACTGATAGTGAAGATGATGTTAATAATAATTTTGATTTTAATACTTTAGATGATATTGAAAGAGAAAATTTATATACAATTTATAAAGTTTTTAAATCAAATTATATAAAAATAAAAGATAAAAAGAATAAAAAAAAAAATAAAAATCAAGTAGAAAAATTATTTAAAAGTATAAAAATTGGTTTTAAAAATATGAAAAAATTAATAAATGAACCAAAAAATGAAAATCCAAAAATAAAATTAGATATATTAATATATAAAAAAACTCCATTATTAAAGCCAATAGATCCAATAAATACTGGAACACATATTTGTATTTGTATATCAAGTAATTCAGATAATCAAAATATAGAAGAAAGTATGTTTTCAAATATTATAAATTATAAAAATAATCAAAGTATAGATTATTATATTTATAATTGGCAAAAACAAAATGATTTTAGTGGAAAAGTTTATGGAAGATTATTATCTTTTATTATTGCAGGAAGAGAAATTTTTAAATTTCAAACTATTAGTTTATTTGGAGTTGGTTATGGATGTAAAATTATTAAAAAATGTTTAAAACAATTAAGTAAAATTAATGAAAATTTAGATGTTTCTGATATTATACAACATGTTATTTTAATTAATGGAAAATTACAAATTAATTTTAATAAACATAATCATTTTGATTTGTTAAAATTAATTAGTGGGAATTTAATTAATATTTGCCAAAATCCAAATGAATATATTATTATTCCTAAAGATTTTATTAATGAATCTAAAGTATATTTACCAAATATTATAAATTATGATTTATTAAATGATTTTCATATTATTGATTCTGAACATTATGTATTAAAAATTAATAAAATACTTAAAAAAATAAAATCATTAATATAAAAAATATATTTATAAATAATTAAAATAAAAACATTTTTAAATAAAAAAAAAATCAAAAAAATAAAAAAAATAAAAATAAAATTTGATAGTTTTTTAAATAAAAAAAAACCAAAAAAACTCTTAAATAAAAAAAAAAAACAAAAATCAAATAAAAAACTCAAAAAAATAAAAAAATTTTATTTTTCTGCAATTTTAACCAATAAATCTCTATAAGGACCACTAGTATCTCCAGTAATATCATCAATCATATTTTGATTATATTTCCAATTATACATTTCTCTTATATCATCCATATCAATTTCTCCTCTTGAAGATAAAATTCTAATTAAATCTTTATCTTTAGTCCCCATTCCTTTAATTGCATTATATATTTTTTCAGCATATAATTCACAAGGATTAATAGTATTAATAAACACTTCTTTTAATATTTCTTTATTTTTTCCAGTTGCATTTTTTTCAATTGCATCAAGTAAAGAAATTCCTTTTTTTTTATAATAATATCTTGCAATCATTACTAATTCTTCAGGTGATTTTTTACAAAAAATATTTTCAAATATTTTTTCATCATTAAACCAATCATCTTCTTTATTTTTAATTAATAAATCTGCATCTTTTTCACATTGAGTTTTACTTGGTTTTTCATTTGTTCCTCTATTAGAATTTAATAAAGTTACTAAATTTTTTTTTAAATGAGGATTACTTGAAAATGTTTTTTCAATATCATTTTTTAATTCATTTTTTGTTAAAGTCTTATATGATTTTTTTAATTCATCTATCACAAATTTTGGTTGAGTTGTTAATGTTTCAACAATTAATTTTTCATCTTTTATATTTTTTTTTAAATTTTCTGCCTCAACATCAGTTGGCAATGAAAATAAATCAATAACTAAATCTCTAAAATCTGAACTTAATTTTGATTTTAAATCATCTTGTAATTTTTTTCCATATACTGTTTCATAATAATGTGATATTGATAAACGAGTAAATAAATCTGTTTTTGATATTATGTCTATTATATCTTGTTCTTTTGTTTTTGATTTAAATAATGCTTCGTGTAATTTGTCTCCTAATTCTTCTACTGAAGATGTCATTTTTTTTATATCTTTTTTTTTTTTTTTAATATTTTTATATTTTATTTTTTTGGATTTTTTTTTTTTTTTAATATCTTTTACTTTTGATTAAAATAAAAATATAAATGTTACAAAATAAAATATACATTATAAAATATAAATTTTTTTTATTCAATATTTTAATTAATTTAATTTAATTTATTAATTTTAAAAAATATGCTAAAATAAAAAATAAAAAAAAACAAAAAAAAAAAAAAATGATTTTTTTTTATTTTTTTAATAAAATATTTTTTATATTTATCTAACTAAAAGAAATTAATTTTTAAATAAAAAAAAAATGGAAAGAAGGCGCGAAAGTCGTCAAACAGGAATGACAAATGAAAGAATAAATGGATTAGAAAAAATTAGAGAATTAAAAAATTCAAATAAAACTCGTTTAGAACAATATATAGAAGTAAAATAAAAAATATATAATTATAGAATGAAAATAAAAATTTAGAAAATGAAGAAAATTTATCATATAATAGTGAAGATGATAAAAATTTTGTTGTTGATGAAAAAGGAAATCGTGTTGATTATGATGATGATGAAAGTTATGAAGAAAATGAAAAAGAAGCAATTTTAAATTCTGGTGAATTACCAAAATATTTTAAAAATATGGCACTTGCAAAAAAAAAAATAAATTTAAATAATGGGGTTGATGAAAATTTAGTTAAAAATAAAAAAGATAATGTTTCTAAAATGATTAATGAAATTGATATTGATGATGATGATGATGATATTAATAAATATAAAAATAATTTTAATAACTTTAATAATCAAAATTATCAAATTGAAAATAGAAATATTCATGCTAAACCATATTTACCTCAATATAATGAAAATCAAGATAATAATAATTTTAATAATTTAAATAATGATGATGATATTATTATGAAAAATGAAGAAGATGATTTAAATTTAAATAGTAATAATAATAATAATATTAATATTAATAATAATAATAATAATAATAGTAATAATAATAATAATATTAATAATAATAATAATATTATTAATAATAATAATATTAATAATAATAATAATAATAATAATAATAACAAAAACAGTGAAATAGAACAAATAATAACCGATAAAGAAATATTTAACATCAATGGCAATAGTAATAACAGTAATTTTTCAACAGAATTTTTAAAAGATTATTTAAAAGAATTTGAAAAATATAAATCTTTAGATAATAAATTTATTGAAAACAATTTAAAAAACATCAACTCTTTAAATATTCATAAATTATTAATAAAAAAATTCATTCCATTTTTAGCATCTTTTAATTCAAACAATCTTTTAGATTTAATTTATAATAATAATGAAGATGATTTTAATGAAAATATTTTTGAATTTTATTTTATATTAATGAATTATTATAACATTTATTTAAACAATGATTATAAAAATAATATTAATAAACCTCCTTTTCATTCAATAATTTTTAATAAGAATTTATTTAATTTAATGGAAAAAAACGTTATTGAAAATGAATATGAAGAAATTTTATTTTTATTTAAAGATGATTTGTATTTAAATAATAAATTTAATGATAATAATTATTTTATTTTCAATAGAAAAAATTTTTTAATTATAGTTCCTATTTTAGCTGAATTAAGCGGAAAAAAAATATTATTTTTAATAATTTTTAATACAAATGATAATTCTTGTGTGATTATTGATAATAATGATTTAATTAATGAAAATAGTTCGATTAAAAATAATTACGTTTACATTATAGAAAATTTTATAAATTATTTATTTAATAATAAAATTTTATATAATAAATTTGAAATTACAGTTGATAGTGAAAATAGTTTATGTTTCGATGAAAATTATTTAAATGTTATTATTACATTTTATACGAAATTATTATCATTAAAAGGAAAAAAAGAAAAAATCTCCGAAAATAAATACAAACAAATAAAAGAAGAAATATTTAAAGAAATTAGCATGTTTTACATAAAATTAAATAAATTTATAATAGAAAAAAAAAATATTAAAAATTAAAATAAATTATTTATAATTTTAATAATAATAATAATAATTATTTTTTATATTGCATCATTCCATTTGTCATATTCATATTTTTTTTTCCTTTTAAAGGATTTACATAACCAACTTCAGGTCTTCTTCCGAAATAACCATTGTATGTTTCTTCTCTATTTAATAATTCGTTTCTAAATTGTTCTATTAAACCATCTGAATCTGCCATTTTTTTTTCCATTAATTTAATTTCATCTTTTAATTGATTGATTATTTCTATGTCTTCATCTTTGCTTGGTCTTGATGTTAAATATTCTTTTAATTCATTAATTTCTTTTGATAAAGATGAATTTTTTTGGTTTAAATTATTGATTGTGTTGAAATATTCTTTTTTTAGATTTTCAAGTTGAAGTTGGAAATTTTTTTTGAAATTTTCTGAGTTTTTTTTGAAATTATTGTCTAATTCTTGATTTTTAATGTCATAATCATTTTGAAGTTGAATTATTAAATCTTCGTATTTTTTTTTCATTTGAAGAAATTCTTTTTTACTTTCATCGACAGATTCATTAAAATTTTTAATGATTTCATCTTTTTCATTGATGATTTTATTTAAATTTTCGATTTTTTGATTAAGTTCATTAATAATTTTTTCTTTTTCAATGATTGTTACTTGAAGACTTTTGATTTTTTCATTGAAATTAATTTCCATTTGAGAAATATTATGTTTAAATTGAGCATCTAAATCGAATTTTAATTTTTCGATTGAATTTTTGTGATTATTTTCAATGTTTTTTATTTTATTTTCATAATCTGATGTTAAATTTTTTATTTTATTTTCATAATCATTTTTAATTTTTTCTATTTCGATTTTGAATTTGTTGTTTAATTCATTTAAAAGTGTTTGATCACGCGATTTATCTTCGAGTTGATTTTTTAAATCTTTTATTAATGATTTTAAATTTTTTATTTCATTTTCTAATTCGGAAATTTTTGTTTTTAATTCGTTAATATTTTGTAATAAATTATTAATTTCTTTGTTTTTTTCTGTTAAAATATTTTTATAATTATTAATTTCTTCTATTAATTTTTCATTTTCTTCGGTTTTTTTTTTAATTTCATTTGATAAATTTTTAATTTTTTGGTCTAAATTATTTTTTTCTTTTTCGAAATTTTTTTTTAATTCTTCTTCTTTTAATTTTAATTTTTCATTTAAAGAATTAATATTTAAATTATTATTATTATTAATATTATTAATTTCGTTTTTTAATTTTGAAATTTCATTTCGTAAATTATTAATAATATTATTTAAATTATTATTATTTTCTTTTTCGTTTTTTAATAAATTTTTCAAATTAAAAATTTCATTGTTTAATTTTTCATTTTCAGCCAAAGTTTCATGAAGTTTATTATTAATAAAAGAAATTTGATTATTTTTATCAGAATTATTATTATCTAATTCATTTAATTTATTTTTTAATGAAAGATTTTCATTTTGTAATAAATTAATTTTTTTATTTAAATCATTAATAATATTTAAATTATTATTATTTTCATTATTAATTTTATTAAATTTATTATTTAATTCTTCAATTTCTTTTATTTTATTTTGTAATTCATTTCCAATTTCATTTAAATTTTTAACATAATCTGAAATTTTATTTTCGTAATTTAACATTTTTATTTTATTTTCTTCAATAATTTTTTCTAAATTTTTAATATTTTCTTTTAATTTTTGAATAGTTTCTAAATTTGATTGATTTGTTTTTAAATATTCATTTCGCATTTCTTCTAATTGCTTTGAATTATTACTATTTGAAGCATCAATAATTTTTTTTAATTCTTCGATTTTTTTTTCATAATTTGATTTTAATTGATTCATTTGTGAAATAAAACTATTGTTTGTATTTTTTAATTTATTTTCATAATCATTTTTAATTTGAATTATTTGATTTTCTAATAATTTTATTTTATTTTCATATTCATTTTTTAATTTTTGCATTTCATTTGAATTTGAATTTAATTGATTTTGTTTTTCTAATTGAAATTTTTTTTTTTCGTCATCGATTTTTTTATATAAATCATTTATTTTAGCATCGTATAATTTTTTTATTTCAATGTTTTCTTTTATCATTTTTTCGTATTTATTTGAATATTCATCTTCGATTTTTTTTTGTTTAGATTTTAATGAATTTTTATATTTATTAATTTCATTTGAAAAATTTTCAACTTTTTTTGTAAATTTATCATTAATTTCTTGAATTTTTGTTTCAGGATTGTTTTGAATTTTTATATTTTCAATTTGAACTTTCATTTTTTTTATTGCATTGTTACCTTCTTTTATAATATTTTGAAGTTCTTTTTCATATGATTGACAAATTGTGTCTATTAAAGAATCATGTTCATCGTTTTTTGTGTTTAAAATAAAAACTACTCGAGTTAATTGAGAAATTTTTCTTGACATTTTATCTATTAAATCTGCTAATTTTTGATTACGATTTGGATTGTTATTTGATGACATTGAATTTAAATTTATAATTAAATATTATTTATTTTTAAATAATAATAATATTAATTCAAATTTTATTTCAAAATTTTAATTTATTATTTTTTGAATTAAAAAAGATTTTATTTATATTTTATATAATAAATTTAATTGGGGATTGGGGATTGGGGATTGGGGATTGGGGATTGGGGATTGGGGATTGGG
>JAEEGK010028793.1_pt1 | contig 11121 bp, 4 predicted proteins | sample 8958771 | NCBI WGS metagenome assembly JAEEGK01 (sample SAMN16246547, study PRJNA631951) | gut metagenome | biome: gut microbiome; feature: rumen; material: SC-attached | host: Bos | place: Iran: Karaj | collected 2018-10 | reverse complement strand
AAGTTCTGGTTCTCAAGTAACCTGGCAGGTTGGATGGTCCGTCCGCAACTAGCGTGTTGTCCGTCCGCAACGGGCGTAATGTCCGTCGGCCACGAGTGAGACTGGGTGTAAGGGCTTGCAGTCAGAAAGTATATGAGTTGATGAAGTAAAACAAGTTGTTTTACCTTCGAAAGTGGCATACTTTGGTAAGCAAAACCTATGACTTTGAAAGGTAAAACAAGTTGTTTTACTTTGTGGGAAGGCTGAGTAGTGGTAACTGGGACGGCCTTCTTGTACACGAACGACGGCTTTCTTGTAGTGGCTCGGCAGCCTCCTTGTATAGCAAGGACGGCTTCCTGGCTGTACAAGGAGGCTGTCGGGGTACTGCAAAAGTGCCGTGTTCGGTTGATGAGTCACATCTATTGATTTTTCAAAAACTAATATCACAAATATCACCAATGGTCTATAGTGTTGTTTTGTAATTGGTTAAAGTGTGATATTAATGGTGATATTGTGATATTAGAAATGAATTTTTAACATAAATTACTTGAATTTTTGGAGATTTTTTTAGTGCCCGATAGTTTCTTACCTCTACGACGTGCTCCCGACTCCCTCACTCGTCGTTGCAGGCGTTACGTCACGGAGTACCTCGTTGCAAAACGATAGCAAAAAGTGGTGGGAAATGCCCTTTTTTGCCCATTTAATATCACAATATCACCAATAATATCACCCTGCATATCGCTGAAATTCATTCAGTTAGATGCAGTGTGATATTGGTGATATTAGGTTTTGAAATTTTTGTAGATGAGAAGAAAAGTAATCTTGAAACGAATTAGCGAACGAAAAAGCAAAAGAAAAACTCCATTTCTCTTTTTCTTTCCAGAAAAAACTTGTAACTTTGCAGCGTTGAGTCGTCAAAAGACTCAAACGCGACAATATTAATAAAACGAGATATGAATAGCTTTGAACTTAAACGTCTGTTATTTACACTTTTGGGCATAACCATGTTTCTGACCGCTCAGGCTCAGTTGAGTTTCACTTCGCCCACAACACTGTTCGTGATGCACAGCAGCGGCAACCATCTGATGATGGCGACCGACTATGGCGGACAGCTGGAGGCTGCCAATGCTGCCAATGCCCAGCAGATGACCATTGTGCCCGACGGCAACGGCTATTATTATATCAGAGCGAAGGGCCAGCGCTATCTTTCCAAGGTGAACACATGGAACACATCGTTTGTCACCGACTCTGCCTCCGACAATGCGCGGTTCTCGTTCGAGCAGGCTCAGGGTGCGTATATCCGCATCCGCTGCAAGGGCAACGGCCAGTGTTTAGGAACCGACAGCAACGATGCCGGCAGCAAGGTCTTTTCCGACAAGAACGGCTCTGACATGAAGCACTTCTGGTTCTTCAGCGACAAGGTGAATGGCACCATACCTGTCGACACCCTCTCCTATGCTGTCTTCCCCTCGGTCGTTCGCCAGAAGTTTGACGGATGGGGTGTCTCGCTCTGCTGGTGGGCTGGCCAGTGCGGCAAGTGGAGCGACAAGAAGATTGACGAGATAGTGACGTGGATGACCAGTCCCACGGGTCTGAACTACAAGTATTTCCGCTATAATATCGGCGGCGGCGACGACCCGGAGAACAAGAACTGCACGCCTCACCACATGGGCAACGGCAAGGGTCTGAGGGCAGAGATGGAGGGCTTCAAGGATTTCTCGGGCGATGAATATCACTGGGACCGCGACGAGGCTCAGCGCAAGATTATGCTGAAGATACTTGAGAAGCGGCCCGACGCCGTGTTCGAGGCCTTCAGCAATTCATGTCCTTACTACATGACCTACAGCGGCTGTGTGAGCGGAAATGTCGATGGCGGAAAAGACAATCTGAAGCCCGAGTACTATGAGGAGTTTGCCCACTACCTGGTGGATGTATGCAAGCACTACAAGGATGAATACGGCATAGAGTTCAAGACGCTGGAGCCGTTCAACGAGTCGGTGACCAATTTCTGGTATGCCAACGGCCCGCAGGAGGGATGCCATTTCGACTATGCCTCGCAGGTGAAGTTCATCAAGGTGCTCAAGCCCATTCTCGACGCATCGGGACTGACGACCGTCATCTCGGCATCCGACGAGACCAACATAGGGCTGGCTGTTAACGGCTACAAGGCGTACAAGCAGGGCGGTGTGCTCTCAAAGATAGGACAATGGAACACGCACACCTATTCGGGAAACAATGCCGACCGCGTGCACATGGCTTTCCTGGCTCACCAGGACAAGATTCCGCTGTGGATGAGCGAGGTGGGAGCCGGCGGCAACGGTATCGGCGGCAACCTGAGCCTGACGCAGAAATTGTTCGACGACATGCGCTACCTGCAGCCCGAGACGTGGATTGACTGGCAGTATATGGAAGAAGCTAACGATCAGTGGTGCACCATCCGTGGCAGCTTCAGCCAGCAGACCTACTCAAAAGTGAAGAACTTCTACGTGCGCCAGCAGTGCTCACGCTTCATCAAGAGCGGCTACAACATCGTGGCGTCGCTCAACGACCAGTCGCTGGCTGCCATGAACGAGGCGCAGGACACGCTCGTGCTGGTGCTGCTGAACGAGGGTAGCCTGGCCTATCACCGCGTAGACCTGACGCTGTTTGCCAGCTTGCCCGATGCCAGTGCTATTATGGCCTATCGTACCTCATCGACAGAAAGCTTGAAGAGTGTGAAAGACTTTACGCTCGACGGGGGCTCGCTACTGGTCAAGCTCCCCACACAGAGCATCACCACCCTTGTGCTGCCCGTAGGCGGCGTTACTGCCGAACAACAGCTTGAGGATGGCGTGGAATACATCATCGTGCCACGCCACAACCTGACCGCGGCCTTAACTGCCGCAGCAAATGGAGTGGTGACAATAGAGAACACCACCTATGGCGAGGACCAACGCTGGAGGCTCAAAGGGGTCGACGGCTCTTCCGTCAATAACGCAGGTCCTTTCATCCTCGAAAATGCTCGTGGCCAGCGCCTGACTTCTTTCAGGGCGTCGGGCTCGTCGAAACTGACGGCGCAGACTTCGACATCTTCCGAACAGCAGTTCTACGTAGATGCCCTCGACCTGCCCTACTGCAAGATTTCGCTTTCCCGCTATCGCAGCTATGCCCTTGATCTCAGCAATGCCAACAGCAATGCCGGTACTACCGTGTGTACGTGGCAATATACGGCCGATACCGATACACCGACCCACCGTCAGTGGATGCTCTGCCCGCTGCATGGCCAGGGTGATGACACGGGCATCAACCAACAGGTGGAGATATCACGTGTGCAAAATACCACCTGCACCGATGGTGTCTATGATTTGGCTGGCCGATGTGTGCTGAGTGGTGACGTCTCTGCTAGTGCTTTTCGGCAGTTGCCTCGTGGCATCTACGTGGTATGCAGAAATGGAGAGAGGAGAGTGATTCAGAACTGATAACAACCTGAAGGAAAGGTCAGTAAGCCATTTCATGCACACCCTTAACGGCACGGCCACTGGGGTCATTCATATTACGAAAGGCGGCATCCCATTCGAGGGCGATAGCTGTTGAGCAGGCTACGCTGGCCTCAGAGGGTACGCTACGGGCGGCAGAGTCGCTGGGGAAGTGCTCGGCGAAAATGCTGCGATAGTAATACTCCTCTTTGTTCTTCGGAGGGTTGATGGGGAAGCGTTCAGCAGCGTGAGCCATCTGCTCGTCGGTGACGGCTCGGGAGGTGATGTCTTTGAGGGTGTCGATCCACGAATAGCCGACGCCATCTGAGAACTGCTCCTTCTGTCGCCAAGCCACTGCCTCGGGCAGCAGGTCGGCAAAGGCTTCGCGCACAATCTTCTTTTCGATAATAAAGCTCCCCTCACCCTTTGGAGAGGGGCTGGGGGTGAGGCCGCACATCTTGGCCTCGGGGTTAGTACGCATGGCTATATCAAGGAATTCCTTGTCAAGGAAGGGAACACGGCCCTCGACGCCCCAGGCCGACAGGCTTTTGTTGGCACGCAGACAGTCGTAGAGATGGAGCTTGGAGAGCTTGCGCACCGTTTCCTCATGGAAGTCACGGGCCGACGGGGCCTTGTGAAAGTAGAGGTAGCCACCAAAGATCTCGTCGGCACCTTCGCCCGAGAGCACCATCTTGATACCCATCGACTTGATGACGCGAGCCAGCAGGTACATCGGCGTGGAGGCACGGACGGTGGTGACATCGTAGGTCTCGATGAAGTAGATGACGTCGCGGATGGCATCGAGTCCCTCTTGGATGGTGTAGTTGATTTCGTGGTGGACGGTGCCGATATGGTCGGCAACAAGGCGGGCCTTTGCTAGATCGGGTGCTCCCTTCAGTCCGACAGCAAAGGAGTGCAGGCGTGGCCAGTAGGCTTTAGTCCTTGAATCGTCTTCGATGCGGTGCTCTGAGAACTTCTCGGCGAGGGCAGAGATAACGCTACTATCGAGACCGCCGGAGAGGAGCACGCCGTAAGGCACGTCGGACATCAGCTGACGTTTGACGGCAGCGGTGAGGCCGTCGCGGATGGCCTCGACTGAGGCGGGGTTGTCTTTTACAGCAGCATAGTCGAACCAGTCGCGGCGATAATATCGCCGCATACAAGACTCTCTGCTCCAATAGTAGTGGCCGGGCAGGAAGGGCTCATAGCGTTCGCATTGGCCTTCAAGGGCTTTCAACTCCGAGGCGACGTAGACGGTGCCGTCGTTATCGTAGCCAATGTAGAGAGGTATGACACCAATGGGGTCGCGGGCTATCAGGAACTCATCGCGCTCCTCGTCGTAGAGCACGAAAGCGAAGATGCCGCTGAGGTCTTCGAGGAAGTCGATGCCTTTTTCACGGTAGAGAGCGAGGATGACCTCGCAGTCGCTGCCTGTCTGGAACTCGTATTGCCCGACGTAGCGGCGACGAATCTCCTGATGGTTGTATATCTCGCCATTCACGGCCAGCACCTGCCTGCGGTCAGGCGAGTACAAAGGTTGTCCGCCACTCTCAGGGTCAACGATGCTCAGTCGCTCGTGAGCAAGAATGGCAGAGCCACCGCAGTATATTCCACTCCAGTCAGGTCCGCGATGGCGGATTTTCTGACTCATTCTTAAGGCCTTCTGTCTCAGTTCGGAAGTCTGCTTCTGAACGCTGGCTTCGCCGACATTCGACGCGACTCGGCTATCCAAACAAGTTTGATGGCACTCGCTGCTCCGAATGTTTAATATTGCTACAATTCCACACATAATGCTAATTTACTATTTGACTATTTACAGTTTTACAGATATGAGAGGTAGAGGTAATTGGTCTGGGCAGGATATTCCGCTGCGAGGGTGTCAATCTGGTTGACGGTGGGCATGAGGCCCAGTTGCTTGCGCCACGAGCGGATGGTGAGGCCTGCCTGCTCCATCTTCATCCGCTGTTCTAAGCCGATGGCACGGGCTATCTGGAAGTCGGAGAAACCATAGACCTTGGCAGCATGTAACAGAGGGAAGATTTCTGGCGACCTCAGGTATTCCATGAATTCACTTGGTTCCATGAATTCCGAGACCTCAGCAAGGATAGTCTGCTCTTTTAGCTGCTGGTCGATGTCGACGATGTGCTTCAGCTTCTGCAAGAACCAGCGGTCAATCTTCGTCAGTTGGTGAATCTGCTCAATGCTGTAGCCTATCTGAAGTGCCTCGGAGATAACGAAGATGCGATAGTCCGTAGGATGGCTGAGAGCCTCCCCAAGCCCCTCTAAAGGAGGGGATGTTTGATTAGACAAAGACTCTTCATCCGCGGAATACGGTAACTCGACATCCCCTCCTTTGGAGGGGCTTGGGGAGGCTTTTTCTTTATTCTCTACGAAACCATGCATTCCCTGTCCAATCATTCGCAAACCCTTTTGCAGCGCTTCTTCAAACGTACGGCCGATGGCCATCACCTCACCCACACTCTTCATCGACGAGCCGAGCTCACGCTTGACGCCGTGGAACTTCGTCAAGTCCCAGCGGGGAATCTTTACGACCACGTAGTCGAGGGCAGGCTCGAAGAAGGCCGAGGTGGTCTTGGTGACTGAGTTCTTCAGTTCAAAGAGTCCATAGCCCAAGCCCAGCTTGGCAGCGACAAAAGCAAGGGGATAGCCTGTGGCTTTACTCGCGAGTGCCGATGAACGGGAGAGTCGGGCATTGACCTCGATGACGCGGTAGTCCTCGCTGTTGGGGTCGAGGGCATACTGCACGTTACACTCGCCCACGATGCCGATGTGGCGGATAATCTTGATGGCCAGCGCGCGAAGTTTGTGGTACTCACTATTGCTGAGGGTCTGCGACGGAGCCACCACTATGGACTCGCCAGTATGGATGCCCAGTGGGTCGAAGTTCTCCATGTTACAGACGGTGATGCAGTTGTCATAACGGTCGCGCACCACCTCGTATTCTATCTCCTTCCAGCCACGGAGCGACTTCTCCACCAGCACCTGCGGTGAGAACGAGAAAGCCTCCTCGGCCTGCACGAGCAGTTCATCGTCGTTGTCGCAGAAGCCTGAGCCAAGACCACCAAGAGCATAGGCTGCTCTCAATATAACAGGGAATCCCAGTTCGTGGGCTGCCTGCTGCACCTCCTCGATGCTTTCGCAGGCATGACTCTTGATGGTCTTCACACCAATCTCGTCGAGGCGTTTTACGAAAAGGTCGCGGTCTTCGGTATCAATGATGGCCTGTATGGGTGTTCCCAGCACTTTTACACCGTATCTCTCCAATACACCTTTCTGATAGAGTTCTACTCCGCAGTTCAGGGCCGTCTGTCCACCAAACGAAAGCAGAATGCCATCGGGTCGTTCCTTCTCGATGACACGCTCCACAAACTCTGGCGTCACAGGCTGGAAATAAACGGTGTCGGCTACGTCTTTGGAGGTCTGCACCGTAGCGATATTTGGATTAATCAGCACTGAGTGGATGCCCTCCTCCTTCAATGCCTTCAGTGCCTGTGCTCCGCTATAGTCGAATTCGCCGGCTTGGCCGATTTTCAGTGCACCAGAGCCGAGGATGAGAACTTTAGCCTCACCCCCAGCCCCTCTCGCGGGGGAGAGGGGAGTAATTTCTTTTTTCGCTGAATATCCGCTTGCAAAGTATCTCCTCCCCTCTCCCTCGCGAGAGGGGCTGGGGGTGAGGCTTCTTTTGAATTCGTCAAACAACCATTCGGTATCCGTTGGACCGCTGCAGGCCTCAGGATGAAACTGTGCCGAGAACCAGGGGAACGTCTTGTGGCGGATGCCCTCGTTTGAACCATCGTTCATATTCACAAACAGCGGCTCCCAGTCGGCAGGCAATGTTTTATCGTCCACAGCATAACCATGATTTTGGGAAGTAATGAAGCACCGTGTAGTGCCCACTTGCTGCACAGGTTGGTTGTGTGAGCGATGGCCGTATTTCAACTTGTAGGTTTTAGCCCCAGCCGCACGAGCCAGCAACTGATTGCCGAGGCAGATACCCATACACGGACGGACTGTTTTATTATTTAGGAACTGCCGAATGTGCCCGACCGTTACTTCACATTGCTCAGGGTCGCCAGGACCATTAGCCAGGAACAATCCGTCGAACTCCAGCTGGTTGAAGTCGTAGTCCCAGGGCACACGGACCACCTCAAGCCCCCGACGTATCAGGCAACGGATAATGTTAGCCTTCACGCCGCAGTCCACCAGTACCACCCGTTTCCCAGCACCTTTATTATAAGTAATCACCTCCTTGCAGCTCACCTTCTCCACCCAATTGACTGAGCCGTAGTCCTCCTGTTCTGCTGGCTGCGACAGTGTCGCAGCACAGTCAACAATTACGCGCCCCATCATCACGCCATGCTTGCGAAGCACTTTAGTGAGTCTTCGTGTGTCGATGCCCGTGATGGCAGGAATCTTCTCCCGTTTCAGCCAGTCGGCCAATGATTCCTTCGCATTCCAGTGTGAATATGCCTCACTATAGTCCGCGACAACTAATGCCTTGGGATGAATATGTTCGCTCTCCAGAACAGGAAGAGCCTCACTCCCAGCCTCATTCCCGCTGAAGTGCCTACCCGTAGCCTTTCTTGCGGGGGAGAGAGGAACAATTTCTTTTTTCGTAGAATATTCACTAGCAAAGTATCTACTCCCCTCTCCCCCGCGAGAGGGGTCGGGGGTGAGGCTTGGCACCCCATAGTTTCCTACCAGCGGGAACGTCATCACCAATATCTGTCCTGCATAGCTGGGATCTGTCAGACTCTCAGGGTAGCCCATCATAGCAGTGTTGAACACCACCTCACCTGCCGTTCCTTGATCGTAGCCGAACGACCAGCCGCAGAACTCTGTGCCATCTTCGAGTATCAGTTTCGCTTCTCTCATCATCAGTTTATTGTTGTTTCTTCTGTTTGATATCAATATAGTTTACAAAGGCAGCGTTACAGAGCCGTGTACCGCCAGGGGTAGGGTAGTGGCCGGTGAAATACCAGTCGCCCGGGTGGTAGGGGCAAGCTTTGTGCAGGCCCTCAATGCTCTGGAACACTAGTTCAATGGGTGCCTGCATACCCTTCGGACGTAGCATCTCTACAATCTTCTGGTTGATTTCCTCGACGGTGAACGGCTCGTAGATTCTCCTTACATGATTTGTCTCCAAAGGATGCTCCTTGCATGCCTTGTAAACCTCTTGTATGAGTTCTGGAATCCTTCGTCCGCAAGTGTAATCACTCCCCTCTCCACTCGGAGAGGGGCAGGGGGTGAGGCTTTCTTCAATAAGCGCCATCGTGGCTCGGAAAGCACAAAACTCCTCCAGTCGCGCCATGTCGATGCCATAATAGTCGGGATAGCGAATCTGCGGCGAACTGCTCACCATCACAATCTTCTTGGGGTGCAGACGGTCGAGAATCTTGAAGATGCTTTCCTTCAGAGTTGTGCCACGCACTATCGAGTCGTCGATGATGACGAGGTTGTCCTCATAGGGTCGTAGCGAGCCATAGCTGATGTCATAGACGTGGGCGGCGAGGTCGTTGCGTTCGCTGTTGTCAGCAATAAAGGTGCGCAATTTGATGTCCTTCCACACCACCTTTTCGATGCGGACATCAGCCCCCTCCATCCTCCCCTTGAAGGGGAGGCTTTTGCGTACTCCGTCGGTCATGCCATAGAAGGCTACCTCCGCCGTGTTAGGGATATATGAAAAAACTGTGTTGGCTACATCGTTGTCGATAGCTTTCAGGATGGCGGGCGTCAACTGCTCACCCAGTCGCTTGCGCTCCTGATAGATGTCGCGGTCTGAGCCTCGGCTGAAGTAGATGCGTTCGAATGAGCAGGCACTCAGTTTTTTAGCGGGCATAATCTGCTCCAGATGACTCTTCCCGTTACGGCGGACTATGAGCGACTCTCCAGGCTGCAGCTCACAGATGTCCTCAGCTTGCAGGTCAAAGGTTGTCTGTAGCACAGGGCGCTCGCTGGCCACAGCCACCATCTCGTCGTCGTGATAGTAGAATGCCGGACGGATGCCCCAAGGGTCACGCATGGCGAACATCTCACCGCTGCCCGTCAGACCGCACATCACGTATCCTCCGTCGAAGTGCTCCATCGTCGTTCGCAGCACGTTGGCCATCTCTACGTGGTCGTCAATATAGTCGGTAATGTCAGTGCCCTGCAAACCCTGTTCCTTTGCGATGGCATACAGACGCTCCACCTCGCGGTCAAGCCGGTGACCCATCAGTTCGAGGGTGATATAGGAGTCGCCATAGATACGCGGCGACTGTCCTTGTGAAGTGAGGAAACGGAATACCTCGTCGATGTTGGTCATATTGAAATTGCCACACAGGCAGAGGTTCTTAGCCCGCCAGTTGTTGCGGCGCAGGAAAGGATGAACAAACGTCAGTCCGCTCTTGCCCGTTGTCGAGTAGCGCAGGTGGCCCATATATAGTTCGCCTGCCATCTCTTCATTCACGCGACTAAAAATCTCTGTGATGGCATCCTTCCCCTCAGCCTTCTCGCGGAACATATACTCCGTGCCTGGCTCTTTGTTCAGACAAACCGAGGCGATACCGGCACCCTCCTGACCACGGTTGTGCTGCTTCTCCATCATCAAGTAGAGCTTGTTGAAGCCGTAGGCCCATGTGCCATACTTCTGGGCGTAATAGTCCAGTGGCTTCAACAGGCGAATCATTGCCACACCACATTCATGCTTTAGTTGCTCCATATCAGATACAAGCTTTTATAAACGACAAAAACAGCGGGTGGGGGTGCAAAACGGTTGATGAGTATTCCGGATGGAACTGGGTGCCGATATACCATCGCCTGTCGGGTATCTCGACAATTTCCACCAGATTGGCAGCGGGATTAATGCCTACGCACTTCATACCAGCCTGCTCGTATTCTTCAAGGTAGGAGTTGTTGAATTCATAGCGGTGGCGATGACGCTCTTTGATAAGTGAAGAATGAAGAGTGAAGAGTGAAGAATTTGCTGCCGCCTTATAAGCTTCCATTGCTTTGCTTCCTTCGCACAGTTTGCATTCGTAGGCGCCCAGTCGCATGGTGCCGCCAAGATTCGTCACGGTCTTCTGTTCCTCCATCAGGTCGATGACGGGATTCTTAGTGTCCGCAGACATTTCGCTGCTGTTCGCATCCTGATACCCTAACACATTCCTTGCAAATTCAATCACCATCATCTGCATGCCTAAACAAATGCCGAAGGTTGGAATGTCGTGAGTGCGTGTGTATTCGGCGGCTATGATTTTCCCCTCTATGCCGCGCTGTCCAAAGCCTGGACAGATGATAATGCCAGCCATGCTTTCAAGTCGCTCAGCAACATTATCATTTGTCACCTCCTCGCTGTTGACGAAATGAATCTTCGCCTTCACGTCGTTGTAGATACCAGCCAGATTCAGACTTTCACGGATGCTCTTGTAGGCATCCTGCAGGTCGTATTTCCCCACCAGTCCGATGTGAACCTCGCGGGTGGCATGTCGCTGTTTGTCAAGGAAGTCGTGCCAAGACTTCATGGATGGCGTTTCTCCTACTGGTATGCCTATCTTGCGCATAATGGCCGCATCGAGTCCCTGCTGCTGCATACTCACCGGCACTTCATAGATGCTGGGCATGTCCTCGCTCTGCACCACGCACTCCAAGTCGACATTACAAAACGATGCCACCTTCATGCGCATCG
>JAEEGK010028792.1_pt1 | contig 11121 bp, 2 predicted proteins | sample 8958771 | NCBI WGS metagenome assembly JAEEGK01 (sample SAMN16246547, study PRJNA631951) | gut metagenome | biome: gut microbiome; feature: rumen; material: SC-attached | host: Bos | place: Iran: Karaj | collected 2018-10 | reverse complement strand
TTATATTTTTGTTTTAGTATGCGATTTATGCTATTTAATATTTCAAATAAAAAATTTAAAAAATTTTATAAAAAATTAAAAAAAATAAAAGAAAAAGTTAAAGAAAAAAAAATAAATGATTATAATAATATTTTAGATTTAATAAAAAATAACAAAGATGATGAAATTATTAACATTTTATTTAAACCAAAATTTAAAAAATTTTATAGAAACAAAGATGAATTATTTTCATCCGATTTTATTGTAAAACCTTTAATAAAAAATAATAAATTTTTATTATTAAAAAAAATATTAAAAAACAAATCTTATTCTTTAAATGAAAATTTTATTTTCCATTTCATTTTAGAAGCTCTAATAAATAAACTAAAATTACAAAAAAAAATCAAAGATAAACGACCGAAAAGTTTATTTGTACGTGATTTAACATTGAATATAAAAAAAAAAAATTCAAATTGTAAAACAACAGTAAAATTTCAAAAATTTGATTTAAAAGAAAATGAAAATAATAATAGTAATAATAATAAAAATATTTTCATTGGTTTAATTAATTATAATTTATTTCCAAAAGAAGAAATTAAAGTTAAAATTTTAGCTTGGATTTTTGCCTATTTTAAACAATACGAAAGCTTTAGAAAATTATTAAAAAAAAATCCACAATTTTTTTTAAAAGAAAACGAAAGATTTGATAAATTTGAAATCACAAAAAGTATTGATATTTTTTGTGAAGATGACAATGAATTTCAAAAAACTTTGGAAAGATGTTTAAAATGCAAATTTGAAAAACTTGCAATTATTTTATGTGAATTTTATCATATTGATAATATTAATGAACAAGTTTTTTTAACTGCTTCAAAAACTGGAAACATGTTTTTTTTAAAATATCATTGGGAAAAAAATAATTTTTTAGATTTTGAAGTTAATAATAATACGAAAATAAATAATAATATTAAAAATAGTAAAAATAGTAGTAATAATAATTTATTAAAAAATTCTACTATAATTTCTTCTGAATCGCAAAAAAACTTTGAAAATTTAGTAAATTCAAATAATATTTTTAAAACAAATAAAAAAACTCAATTTATTTCAATCAGTAAAATTATAAATCAAATTTGTTTTAATTATAATAATATTACAACTAAACCAAAAGAAATAAATGACAATTTATCAAAAATTTTAAAATGGAAAAACATTGAAAAAGACAGAAATTTAATTGATTCTTTATTTAAAAATAATTGTTTTGAACAAATAAGTTATTTAATATTTAATCAAAAAATTCCAGAAAATTATTTTTTAAAAACAGAATATTTCAAAGAAATAATCAAAAAACAAGAATGCGAATTAATTTTATATTATTTACATAAAAGAGAAATGAGAATCATTTTAACAGAAAAATTTATTCAAAAAAATATTGTTTTTAATTACATTCCTTTTGGCGATAAATTATATTATGCATCTGAAATGTTATTATATATTTATTACACTCAATGGGACCCTAGTTTAACGAAAAATTTATGTATAAACATAATAAAAAATATAAAAACTCAAGAAATTTTAAATTGTCATAGCCCAATTTTAACATGTTTGTTATTAAGTGAATTTATATCAAAAATTAAAGAATTAGATGTTATTAATATTAGTTTATGTGAAAAAGTTCAAAATGAATTAATTGAATATTGTAGAGAAATTCAGGTATCAAATACAGATGAAAACTACATTGAATATTTAATGACTCAAAAAGATACAAAAGATAGAACTGCATTTAAAATTGCAAGTGATAATAATAATTATTCTTTATTAGAAATGCCTCAAATTGGAACGATTATTAGAAAAATGTGGGATGGTAATATAAGTAATAATGGTTTATTTATTGCAAGTAGTTTATATAGATACATTACTGAAACAGAAAGAATAGAAAACGACCCATTTAATTCTTTTGATATTTTAGATGAGAATAAAATATATTTTTTTCAAATTAGTGTTTGGTTAGATAGTTGTTCATTAAGATTTAGTCCTCGTTTGATTGTTTCGATTTTTATGATTTTTGTATATAATTTAAGTATATTTTTAATGAATAGAGATGGTGAATTATTAAATAATTGGACTGAATTAAATAAATCATTAAAAATTTTACTAAGTTGTTACATTCTTTGTATTTGTTGTTTGCCTTTGAAAATTTTTTGGGAATTAGTTTTTATTTATAAAGTTAAAAAATGTTTGATAATGAATTATTTAAATTATTTAGATTTATGTTTGTTTTTTTTCGGAATATTAATTTTATTTGATACAAAACAAATTATTAACAAAAATAATAATTGTGATAATTTAAATGATATGTATGGTGATTATTTATTTAATTTACATTTATCACTAATAAAAGAATTTAAAATAGATTATAATAAATTTATATTTTCAATTCCTTTTTATTTACGAGTTGGAATTTTAATAATAAATGATTTATTAGTTTGGTTACGAGTATGTGGAGTTTTATTAACATATAAAAAAATGGGTCCAATAATAAAAATATTAATGTCAATGACAATGTTTTTTGTAAAATATTTAATAATAATAGTGATTTTTTTAGCAATGAGTGCATCATTATTTACAATATTATTTAATAAATATTCAGATAGCTTTAAAGATTTTTCAACTAGCGTGATTACATTATTCGGAGCTTTTTTAAATGATTTCGATATGATGAATTTTGATGAAAAGAGAATTTATTTAGGTTCAATGTTATTTTTATTTTATGCTTCGATTGCAGGTGTTTTATTAGTGAATTTATTAATTGCTGTTTTATCTAATGTTTTTGAAGAAATGGCAAAATTTTCTGAAGCGACTCATAGAAGTAATTTAATTCAATATTATAAGAATTATAATTGGGATAAAAATTATGGTTATATTAATTTTTTAATTACGCCTTTGAACACTTTGAATTTTATTTTTTTTCCAATTGAAGAAATTTTTATTGAGGATAAAAAAAAATTTAATGATGTTATTACTAATTTTTATTATTGCGTTTTTTATTTTCCTTTTATTTTTTTTGTTTTTATTGTTGGAAGTGTTGTTATTATTCCTATTTGTTATGTTAAGGGAATTATAAAAAGTATTGTTTATAATATGAATTTGAAAATTTTTAAATTTATTAAAATTAAAAATATTTTAGTTTGGATTTTTTTTGGGATTTTTTATTTGATTTTTATATTTTTTCGTGATTGTTTTTATTGCATAAAAACTATTTTTAAAAAAATAAACACTAAAGTTTCAGACATTGACAGAATTAAAAAAAATTTATCAAAAAAAAATGTAATAACATTTTTAAAATTCCTTCATTCAGAACTAAAAAAAGAAGATTTATTTAATTTACATTCATTATTTTTATCATATTTACAATTTGAGCAAAGTGAAAATAATAGAGATTCAAATACGAAAAAAAATAAAGATTATATTAATAATTTAAATCAAGTTATTACTTCTCCAAAAAAAAGAAAATCTTCATCAAAAAATCAAAAACTTTTTTATATTTATGGTAAAAATTCTAGCAAAAAATACACATCTTATATTAGAAAAAATTTAATGATTTTAGAAATTTTAGAAAATTTTGTTGTTGATAGTGAAAATGAAAAAATCGTTGATATTGAAAAAATGAGAAAATTATTTCCATTCACAACTAATATTCAAAATTATTATTTTAGAAGATTAGTTCATTGTAATGTTCATGTTTTAAATCAAGCAATGGAAAAATTAAAATATAATAAAAGTACTTTTTTGCAATATCAATTAATTGAAAGAATTATGAGCTATGCACAAAGATTAGACAAAGAAATTGATTCTGAAATATTAAAAATTTATCATAAACATGATTATAAAAAAGAAGATTTAAAAATTAAAAATATTAAAAATGTTAAATTCAATGATGAAAAAAAATTATTTGATTTTGATATTAAAAATGATGATGATAGTAATTTAAAATTTAATGAAAGTATGAAATCTATGAATAAATTTGCTAAAATTATTAAAGATTTGAGATTATTTGTTGGTGAAATTATTAATAATAAATTATTACATAGTAATAGTAGTACAATGATTAATAAAAGTGAATTTAGTAGTAATGTTAGTAATAATGTTAGTAATTATAAAAATTATTATGCTAATTAAATTGTTTTAATATTATAAATATTTAATTCTTAGAATTTAAGTTTTTATTTGAAAAATAAAAATTTAATAAGAAGTAAATAATAATAATAATTATTTTTATTTTTATTATAATATTTCTTTAATATTTATTAAATTTCTTTATCAAAATCAAAAAATAAAATTTTATTGTTTTTAATTAATTAATCATATTATTTAATTTTTTTAAATTTGTAGATTTTAATTTTTAATATTATTTTTAAATTTGAATATTATTAATTATTAATTTTTATGATTTTTAATATTAATTTTTGTTTAATTATTCATGAGTTTAAATATGAATTTTTAAAATTTTAATTTATTATATAAAAATTATAATAATAATAATTTTTTTTTCATTGAATTATTAATCATAATATTCTTATATTATGTTACACAATTAAAAATAGTATTAATATTTTAATTTATAATATTTAATTTAAAATTAAAATATTTTTATAAATAAAAATTAATTTTATTTAAAAATATTTATATAAAAAAAAATTATTATTTTACTTATATATTAATAATATATAATAATATTTACATTACAAAAAAAAAATCCAATAAAAAAAATTTAAATTATTCCTTTTTTAACTAAATCTTCTTTTTCATTTTCATATTTGATTTTTTTATTAATTAAATATAATTTTTGTTTAAAAAAAAAATAAATTTCTTTTAAATAAAAATAAATTAAACCAAAAGATTTTGAGATTTTATTAATTTCTTTCATATCTAAATTTATTAAATTTATACTTTCAGAAACATTAATATATTTTTCAATAATATCATTAGTTATTGAATTAATATAATTATTATTATTTATTTTACAAATAAAATTTTTAATTTTACCTTTTGTTATATTAAATATTTCATTTAATAATTTACCATAGTTATTTTTATCTATATTTTCTTCATTTCCTCCAATGCTTAATAAAAATATTCTTAATAAATTTTCACAAATATTAATCAAATTATTATTTTTATTATTAATATCAAAATTATTATTATTATCAATATTATTATTAAAAAAATTTCTTTCATCATCAAATTTAATAAAATTAAAATTAAATTGAGAAAATTTACTTGGAATGAAATTTAATTTATTTAAATCTTCATTTAAACTTAAAATTTTTTTATCTAAAAAAACAACATAATCTTCAATAACATTTTTTGGTGTATAATAATAATAAATATTTTTGATACTACTTGTTAATTTAATTCTAATATTAATTGGAGTTAAATTATTTTTAGCTGTTAAATATAAAGCTTTAATATAATTTGATTTAATATTATTTAAAATATTTTTTTCATTGTTTATTAAACAATCTAAAAAATTTAATTTATTATCTTCAACCATTGGTAAATCCATAATTGATAATTTCCTTCCATTATTATCTTTATTTAAATTATTATTAAAATTTATGTTGTTATTATTATTATTTATATGATTATTTTTAATATTTGGTATGTTATTTTTATTAGTATTAAAATTTTTCTTATAATTTATCAAATTTTTATTTATATTAGATTTATTGAATGTTTGAGAATCGTTTTTTTTTATTAATTTATTTGGCATAATTTTCATATTTTTTTTCAATTGATTTTGAGAATTATCTAAATTTGTAAAAGAAGGATTATAACTGATATCACTAATATTTGAAAATAAAGCACTATTTGAGCTTTTGTGAGTTGAGCGTTTTTTTGAATATCGTTCAAAATAAGTTGATGATAAAGTTGAATTATAATTATTATTATTATTGTTGTTGTTAATACTATTAGTATTTTTTTTTAGATAATTTTTATTTTTACTTAAACGAGTATTATTATTTTTATTAAAAAGTGAACTTGAATTTTTTGTCATTATTGAATTTGTTTTATTTTTTATTTTAATTGGTAAATTATTTTTTAATAGATTTTTTTTAATTTCAATTTCTTGGCTATTTTTTTTTATTAGTTTTTTCTTTTTTAAAGATTTTGATTTAGAAATAGAATTTCTTTTTATAATTTCAACTATTTTTTTATTTAATTTTTCTTGATTAGATTTCATTTTTTTAATTTCGGTATTAATTAAAGAAATATTATTTTCCATTTTAACATTGTAATCTTTTAATAATTCGCAAATTTCATTTTTATTTTCTATAAAATCATTTTTATTATCTCTAATCATTTTATTTTTAATAAAAAAATTATTTAATTATTTTTATCTAATTTTAATTTATTTTCTAATAATATAATATTATTTATTATTTATTAATAATTTAATTTATTCAATTAAATCTTCATCTTCATCATCATAAAAATTATCTGAATTTCTTTCTTTAATAAAATTAATTATTCTTTTTGCAGGCAATTCAAAAAATATTGAACTAATAAAAACAAAAATAAATGTTATAAAAGCACAAATTATTGAATATAAAATACAATTAAATAAATTCAATATTATTCTAATTTCTGATTGATATAAAACATATAAAATAACTAAATTAATTAGCAAAATAATATTAAAATACATTTTATTTAAAAAATTCCAAAAATCAAGCGATAATAAATTACTTATTACATTCTCACCTTTAATATAAAATAAAAATGCAATAGAATTACACAAATAAACAATAATTTCAATGTCAAAACAATAAAATGTTTTTATATAATTACTACTAATAAAATTATTTATTATATTTTCTTCGGTTAGGTGTGAATTTATTTTAATTAAAATATTAATTATAATAAAATTTGAAAAAGAAAAAACAAAAATAACAATAAAAGAAAATAAAATATAAAAAATAAATTTTTTTTTTTTTGTTATTAAATCTTTATAATTTTTTACTGAATTAAAAGATGATATAAAATAAGGTCTATTAAATTTATTTAAATCATTATCGGCTAAATTTTTTTGAATTATGTAATTATTCATTCCAAAAAAAACTCCGATTAAAAAATAATCATAATTATAAATTGGATTTGTAAAAATTATACCAAAATTATATCTAAAATAATACAAAGTTGAATGATAATTACCTAAAAAAGAAATTAATAATTTTCCTATCATTAAAAAAAATATCAAAAATTTTAATAAAACATCCATTCTAAATTTTTTATTATAACTAATAAAAATTATTATTGAAGTTAATAAAAAAAAGAAAATTTCATTATAAACTGGCCATAAATAAATTAAAAAATCAAAATCTTGTTTTTCAATCGGATAAAACGAAAAAATATTCAAAACACCAAAAAGAATTTTTGTTTTACTTGAATTTACAATTTTATTACGAAAAAATTCCCACATTGGTCCATTATAATTTATTATATTATTAAAAATAAAAGTTACTTCATAAACTGAATATCTCATAAAAAATATTACTAAAATAAAAAGAAGATATTTATGAATTTGTCTTAAAATAAAATGAAATAAATATTTATAAGGAACATAATTTTTTTTTGAAAAATTATTACTATCTCTTTTATTATTATTTTTTTTTTCCTCATTTTCTTCCTTTTTTTCTTCTAAATAACAATAAAATTTATAAAACAAAGTATATCCACTACATGAAAAAAGCACACGTGGGGCATATCTAATTCCTGCAAAGAATATAAAATAAAAAATATGTTTATAAATATAAATAAAAGAATTTTTTTCAAAAACACACATTGAATTATTGTATAAAACATAAAATAAACATCCAAAAATAAAAAATATTAAAGAAATTCCTCTTATTCCTTTAATATAAACTAAACCAGAATCATAAAATAAATTTGAATCTCCTAATTTTGAACTAAATAATTCATCCATATTATGTGAAACACTTAATAATTTTTTAAATTCATTAAATTTTGTTTTATTATAAATTGTTTTATTTTTTTGTGCTTGAAATATAGTTAATTTTTGATTACTAATAAAAAAATTTTTAACTAAAAAAAAAGGAAACAATCTTATGCAGGAAATTAATATTATTATAAATACAACAATAATGAAAGGAATTAAATTTAAATATTTATTTTCACGTAAATTAAAATATTTATTTTGAATAGTTTTATTAAAAACAGTAATAATTTCAACTTGATTTAAAGCATCATCAAATTCTAAATGAAATAAATTTCCAAAATGATAAGAAAATAAAATAGTTAAATTTCTAAAATTTTCTTCAGCCCATATTTTTTCTTCTTCAAAAGTATAAAGAGGGTAACTAATTTTAGGAAAACATAGACCAAACATATATTCAGATGCTCTATAAGAAACAGAAGTTATTGAATCTTTATATGAAGTATCTATATTTATTATATAAAATAAAGGTTGTTGAATAAATAATTCATTTGTAAATGTTTCATTTAATTTATTACCATATGTTTCATGCATACATTGTTCATATTTTTGTATATCATTTTTGTTTTTAGTTGAATCACCCATAACTTTTATGTAAAAATATCTTGTAGAAGTACCAACTTTTTTTTCCATAAAAATACTCATTAATATTTTTAGATAATTATCACTTAAAGGATAATTATTCCAATCTTTACCATATACATTCATATAAGTCTGAAATGTATGAATTAATAAAGAATTAATAGTATCAACATCCAATCCATTTTCTACTTTTAAAAAAGAATTATTTTTATTATGATTATTGTAAAGTTTTTTATTAAGATTTTTTAAAAAAATTTTTTCTTTTAAATTAAAAGTAGAGATTAGATAAAATTGATAACAAAGAAATAAAATAAAATATATATTCATGATTAAAAAATTAAAAAATAAATAATTATTTATTTAAAAATTAATAGAATTAAAATAATATAATTATATAATTTTATTTATATATATTATATATAAATTTTTTATTTTAAATATAAATAAATAATTAAAAGTAAAAATATAAAAATATCTATTTTATATATAATAATTTATATTTTTAGGGAAAATCATAATTAAATTATTATTAAAATGTTCAAAGAAAATTATTTTTTTATAAATTAATTCCATTTATATATAAAATCAAATTAATATTAATCTCTTTGTAAAAACATAATATTTATAAAAGACATTTAAATATATACATTTTTTAAATTTTAAAATGAATTTAATAAATATTAAATTATAATTTACATTTTATTTTTTTCTAACATTTTTCCTATTAATAAAGCTTTTTCATAATCTTTATATGATTCATTTAATTTATTAATTTTTTCATAAATTTCTGCTCTTTTTAAATAAGCTGTTTGATTCATATCATCAATTTCAATAATTTTATGAAGATCATTTAAACAATTATTAATATCATTTTTAAATTCATATATTTTTGCTCTTTTATACAAACAAAATAAATTATTATTATTAATTTGAAGAGCTTGATTAAAATCTAACAAAGCTTTATCATATAAATGCAATTCAAAATAACATAAACCTCTTCCTTGAAAAATTTCAAATAATTTATCATAATTATTATTTTCTTTCTTTTCAAAATTATTATATAAAATATCATAATCTTTAATAGCTAATTCATAATTTCCATTTTTTTGATACATAAAAACTCTATTTTCATAAAATATTTTTTCTTTATTATTTAATTCAATCGCAATTGAAATGTCTTTAATTGCTTTATTTATATCATTTAAAGATTTATAAGAACATCCTCTATTATGATAATAAACAGCATTTGTATTATCTAATTCAATGCATTTATTGAAATATTCAATTGCTTTTTTATAATTTTCCATTTTGTTATAAATAATTCCAATTCCATGATAAGCAGGAGTAAAATAAGGTTCAATTTCAATAATTTTTTTATAATTTTCGAGACTTTTTTTATAATTATTTGTATTAAAATATAAATTAGCTAAATGATTATATGAAGAAACATGATATGATTTCATTTTAACACAATATTCAAAGTCATTTATTGCTGATTGAAAATTATTTAATTTTTCATAACAAATAGCACGAGTGTAATAAATATAAAAATAATTTTGTTTTTTGAAAATTTCATAATTATTATCATTATTATTTTCTAAATTTTTTATTATAAATGTAAAATCTTCAATTGCATTTAAATATTTATTTATTATTTTATATACACTTCCTCTATTGAAATAAAATTCTAATTTTTTATTATTTAATTCAATTGCAGTTGTAAAATCTTTTATTGAATTATTATATTGATTCATTTTATCATAAACAATTCCTCTATTATAATATGTGTAAGAATAATTTGGATTTAATTTAATAGATTGATTGTAATCTTCTATTGATTCTTCTAAAAAATTTAATTTATAATATGTAAACCCTCTGTTAAAATAAGATTTAAAATTATTTCTATTTTCAATAATACTTTCAGTAAAATATTCTAAACTTTTTTCTAATTGACCATTTTTACGACATTCAATTCCTTTGTTGTATAAAATTTCCCATTTTTTCATATTTTTATACTTTTCATTTTGGCTTATGTCTAATAAATTTTCTTTATTATTAATATTATTTTTATTGTTGTTGTTTTCTTTTGTTGTATTTTGAAATAAATTTAAATTTTCAGTTACAAAACTTGTTGAATTTTCACTGAAACATGAAATATTTGAAATATTTAAAATACATTGTTCATTATTATTATTATTATTATCATTTATTATATTATTATTTTTATTTTCATTATTATTATAAAATTTAGAAAGAATTTCTTCAGAAAAAACTTTTTTATTTTCTTGAGTCATTAATCGAATTGAATTTGTTTTATCAGAAGCACAGTCACTTGTTAATAAATGACATTCATTAGATTCAGTGTCGCTAAAATTAGTTGTTTTATTTGTTTCAATAGAACCTTTTTCAATTTGATTTAAAGTAGATTTATAAAAAAATAAAGAATTTTTTCTTTCGTTATGCATTTCTTTAATTGTATTATCATTAATATAATTATTTATTTCTTTATCAATATCAATTTTATTTAAATTATTATTATTATTATC
>JAEEGK010028790.1_pt1 | contig 11122 bp, 9 predicted proteins | sample 8958771 | NCBI WGS metagenome assembly JAEEGK01 (sample SAMN16246547, study PRJNA631951) | gut metagenome | biome: gut microbiome; feature: rumen; material: SC-attached | host: Bos | place: Iran: Karaj | collected 2018-10 | reverse complement strand
CCTCCGTATAATTGTCGCTGTACCCATCGTCAAAGCTGACGACTACGGGCTTTTCCGGCAATTCCTGCTTGCCTTTTTTCGCCCGCAGGAAATCAAGCACGGAAATCGTCGTATATCCGTCCGCCTGCAAGACGTCCATCTGCTCCGCAAAATCCTTGGTAGATACCGTGTAATCGTCTTTCGTGCGGTTATTGACCTTATGATATTCCAAAATCAGCATTCCCTGCGGCGGATAAAGCTCCACGGCCGCCGCCAGCGCGCCCGCCGCCAACAGCAGAATGACCAGCAGTGCAAAAATCAACCGCAAGAATCCGCTTCCTCCTTGCTTTCTTGATTCTCCCCTGCCGTATCTGGCAATATACATTTTATCCAAAGCCTTATGACCCCTTCCTGCAAATGCTCCCTTTCCGTCAGAATCATATCCGACGCCGGCGTTTTAGCGTCAAGCGCGCCGCCTGCCGCTCTCTTCCGCCAGTTCCATCAACCGCCGCAGACGATGATTGACGCCGGAGCGTCCCACGCCTAATTCCGCCCCCAATTCCGCCAGCGACGCTTCAGGATGGGCAAGCCGCGCTTCCGCCGCCGCCTTGAGTCCCGGCGCGAGCCCTGCGAGCCCGCCCGCCGCCGCGAACGAACGAAGAACCGCCACTTGTCGGGCCGCAGCAGCAGCCGTCTTGCTCAGATTAGCCGTCTCGCAGTTCACAAGACGGTTGACTTGGTTCCTGACCTCTTTTACATTGCGGGCTGCCTCAAATGACGTCGCAGCCTCTTCGGCCCCTGCCATCGCGAGGAAATCAAGAATCGCGTCCCCTTCTTTCAGGTATACGACGTAATCCTCCTTGCGTCCCGTAAGCCCTGCCGAAAACCCAAACCGCCGCAAAAGGGACTGCAATAGCTCGGCAAATTGATAATTCGTCGTCACATATTCCAAATGACAGGATGCTTCGGGTCGACTCACGCTTCCTCCGGCCAGGAACGCGCCGCGAAGATAAGCGGCACGACAGCATTTCCGTCGAAGCAGCGCGCTCTTTCCTCCGTGGGAAAGCATCCCCGGAGACAATTCCAATTTCTCCAAGAGTGCGCTGACGTTTTCCCCCGGTACGACTCGAATTGAATAGCTGTTCATCTTTCCGAGCCGGCGCGAACGGCGTACCATAACTTCCGTCCGCACTGCCCCCGCCTGCTTCAGGAGAACCAAAGCCCGACGCGCCACAGCCGCGTGTTCCGTCACGAAAGATAAACCCAGCGCGCGACCTGCCCCCAGCGTCAAGGAAGCCCCCATGCGCAAAAGCCCGGCCAGTTCCGCTCTTTCGCAACATTCTTTCGACAACGGCAACCGCGCCAATTCATTTTTAACATCACCGGAAAAAGAAGGCACTTTGATAATCCCCTTTCCCCTGACTATTTCCCGCTTCTTAGGAGGCCAGCCCGTACACCATTTTCATGACCGCGTTCCGAAGCTTTTCCGGGTCATGATGTCCCGCGTCCTCGCTGCTCATGATGTCGGCCTGCACGAATCCGACGCCCAGCTTGTTCAAAGCCTCCCGATCCACTTTCACCGGATACGAGCCTCTCGCTGCGTAATCCGCTTTCATCTGCTCCGAGATTTTTCCGGAGTGGACAAGCACGTAATCCACGACGCCTTTACCCGCATGCTCCAAAATCGCCTTCACGTGCATAGACGCCGTATAGCCGTCCGTCTCGCCAGGCTGCGTCATCACGTTGCAAATATAGATTTTTACCGCACGGCTGCGTCTGAGCGTTTCCGCCATTCCCTCCACTAAGAGATTGGGCAGGATGCTCGTGTATAAGCTGCCCGGTCCCAAAATCACCGCGTCGGCCGTCCGAATCGCCTCCAACGCCGCGCCCACTGCTAAAGCATGTTCCGGGAACAGGCGGACCCGTCGGATTTTCTTGCGGGCTTCGGGAATCCGCGACTCGCCCTCCACCACCGTGCCGTCCTCCATGACCGCGTCGAGCCGCACATGCTCCTGACTGGCAGGCAATACGCGGCCTTTAACCGCGAGGACTTTCGACGCTTCGACGAGAGCCGTTTCCATATCTCCCGTGACTTCGTTCATCGCCGCGATGAAAAGATTTCCGAAACTATGGCCCGCCAGCGCGCTTTCCCCTTCGAAACGGTACTGGAACAATTTTTCCATCAAGGGCTCTGTGTCCGCCAGTGCCACGAGACAATTCCGAAGATCCCCCGGCGGAATGATGCCCAATTCCTCGCGAAGCCGCCCTGAGGAACCGCCGTCGTCCGCCACGGTCACGATAGCCGTCACATTGCTCGTAGCCTCTTTGATCCCACGCAGCAGCACCGACAGTCCATGCCCGCCGCCGATGACGGCAATGGACGGCCCCCTGCCGAGCATTCTCTTCTCATAGATCAGATCCACTAAGTTGCCGGAGTTTTCCGGCAACAATACTAAAATGACCGAGCGAATGACGAACCGCGTCGCCACCAGCATGACGGCGGCCCCCACCAACACGATTACCGTTCCCACCAGCGCCGTTGCCGTATAGTCGTAAGAACCGCGCCACATATAGACGAAACGGAAAATCGCCTCTTCAATCTGGTCGAGATATTTATAGTTGAAAACAAGAGCCAACCCCAAGCTCACAAGAAACACGCCGACAGCGAAAAGCAGCAGCCAGCGTTTGAATTTCATGCCCGGGTACAGCCACTTCAGCAAATGCCCGTGCATTCAGCCTCACACCTCCCGCGGCGTGTGCTCCCGCACGTCGTTTTTCATCAAATCCCGGTGTTCCAGCGTCGCCTGATACCCCAGCTTCGTCGCCAGTTCAAAGATATGCTTCGCAATGAAAACCGAGCGGTGCATTCCGCCGGTACACCCGACAGCGACCACCAACTGGCTCTTTCCTTCCTTGATATATTCGGGAATCAGGAACGTCAGCATATCGTCGAGTTTCTTTTCAAAGCTCTTCGTCACTTTCGATTGCTCGATATACGCGCCCACTTCCGGCATCATGCCGCTTTTATGCTTCAGGTCTTCCTCGTAGAACGGATTCGGCAGGAAACGTACGTCCAGCACCAAGTCAGCATCCATCGGCAACCCGAACTTGAATCCAAACGAAAGCACGTTAATATTGAACGTCTCTCCCTCAGCCGAGCCGAACAGACGGACAACCTTCGATTGCAGCTCCGATTTTTTCAGATTCGACGTGTCGATAATATAAGTGGCTTTCTCTCGAATACGCGAAAGCTGGATCCGCTCCTTTGCGATTCCTTCGGGCAGACGGGAACTTGGCGCCATCGGGTGCCGCCGGCGCGTCTCTTTGTACCTCCGGATAATCGCGGCGTCCGACGCATCCATGAACAAAAGCTCGTAGCGCACGCCGTCGCGTTCCATCTCCTCCAGCACGTGCAGAAACGTATCGAAAAACTCGCGGCTTCTCGTGTCCACGACAAGCGCCACCTTCGCGATATGGCCGCCAGACTGCGCGCAAAGCTCCGCGAATTTCGGGATGAATACCGGCGGGAGATTGTCCACGCAGAAGAACCCCAAGTCCTCCAGATAACGGTAGGCTTGTGTTTTTCCTCCGCCCGACATGCCCGTTACAATCACAAAACGATAGTTCCCCTGATCCACGCCGACACCTCCGAAAATATATACAAATACAAAATCATTCCGAAATATTGTAGAATCATATCTTATATCATACCATTTTTCGCCGACTTTTTCACCCCCGGAATTTCAAGTCCGGCTTCTTTCCCTATAATCAAAAGAACATACGCCGCGCATTCTTGACAATATGCCCGCCGCCGCATTAAGATTAAGGAAGAAACACCGTATGAAATCGTTCAGTTCTTATGTATGGAAATATCGAACGGAGGGAAAACCTCATGGGAACGAATCAAGAATCTATGCCTTCTTTCGACGAACTATCAGCTCAAACGCTTTTTGTACTGATCGTCGACGGCGACGCCGCAGCCCGAGATAATACGCAATCCGCGCTGGCCCGATTCGGCGTCGGCTCCGACTGCTACGGCAACGAGGAACAGGCGATGGAAATGGTGCGCCTGCATCACGCGCGAAGGCAGGAATACGACTTGATCTTAGTAAACCGTTCCCTGCCGACAAAAAGCGGCGTCGACCTGATTGCAGAGATTCGCTCGCTTTTAGGCAAAACCGCCACCGTCATTATCCTCACTGGCGACGGTGAATCAGGCGGCGAAGCCGACGCGAAAAAAGCGGGAGCGGACGCTTTCATGGCAAAACCGCTTTCAGCAGAGGCGATCCTGCAAACATACCGCCAATTCGCCCCTCCCAGAGAGCCGGAACAACCCACTTCATCCGTCCATACGGAACTCGACGGGCGACGCATTCTGGTCGCAGAAGACATGACCGTAAACGCCGAGATCGTCAAGCAGCTTTTGTCAATGAATTTCATGGAGGTCGATCACGCGGAAAACGGCCGGGAAGCCGCCGATCTTTTCCTGAAAAGTCCCAAGGGACATTACGATGCAATTCTGATGGACGTGCACATGCCGGTGATGGACGGCCTTGCCGCCACCGAGACCATCCGCGCGTCGAAGCATCCGGACGCAACGACAATCCCCATCATCGCTCTGACCACCAATTATTTCGACGAGGACGTGCAGCGTTCCCTTGCCGCAGGTATGGACGCGCACCTCGAAAAACCCGTGGAGCCGAACCAAATTTACCGCACGTTGGCGGAACTCATCGGCAAGCGAAAATAAAAAAACGAAACCGCCGTACAGAGGAAACGTATTTCTCCGTGCGGCGGTTTTTCCGTCCTGCAATTATTATTCCTGTATGGTCACGGCTCCATGACCGTCCATTCGTATTCAAAATCGGCCTCCATGCCTTCCTCGATCTCCATTTCCGTCCATTTTTTCCGAAGACGATCTGCTGCGTGGGCCAAATTGGGGAAACTCGTGTTGACCAGCAGCACCAAACAATGTCCCCCGTTTTTCGTCGCCACGTCCGCAGTACGCAGCGTCGAGCAGAGCAAGGAAAAGAACGCCTCCATCGTTTTCTCGTCCGTCCCGTTCGGCAGGGAAAAGCGCAGGATCGATATGGGCTTGCCGAAAATCCCCATCGTGCGCCGCAAGAACCGATACACCGTGCGAAATTCCTCGAAAGGCAGGCGCATCGCTCCGTTGGCGGGATGACGTTCGCCAAGGATTTTCCCCACGTTCGTCAGCGTCGCCGCACTATCTTCATCGTCGGTATTATCCTCTTTAAAAATATGGCAGCCGTGTTTTCCTTCCTGCTTTGCCGCGTAGAGCGCCTTGTCCGCCTTTTCGACAAGCTCGGGGAACTCCTCGCCTCCCGGCTGCACAAAGACGCACCCGATAGACGCGCCGATAGGAATCGCCATATCGTCCCCCATCAGCTCTCTTGCCGACTTGTCAAGCATCTTGTTGATCGACGCCGCCTTGTTCATGATTCCCGGCTCGTCATTCATGCCGGAGCAAAAGGCGATAAATTCGTCGCCGCCGAGACGGCCGACCACATCGTCGGGACGCACCGAAACGCGCAGGATATCCGCGAAACTCATCAGTACCTTGTCGCCCATCGCATGACCGTAAATATCGTTGACCAATTTGAAACTGTCAAGATCGACCATCAAGAGGGCGCCCTGCCCTTGAGCGCAGACGCGCTGCAACTCCACCTCCGCCGACACCTTATTGAGAAGGCCCGTCAACGGATCCGTGCTGGCATGCTTTTTCAACCCCTCAATCTGGTCCACGGTCTGCAGGATATTCCCGACGCGCCGAAGCAACACGTCAGGCCGGAAGGGCTTGCGGATAAAATCCATCGCGCCGTTTTCAAAACCCTTGCTCTCGGTTTCTTCATCCGGATCCGCCGTCATGAACATAAAGGGAATATTTTTTTGCATCTCTTTCTGAAGCGCCTGCTGCAGCTCATATCCGCTCATACCGGGCATCCGCAGATCGGACAGCACCATGTCGGGATGCTCGCGCCGATAAATTTCTATCGCTTCCTGTCCCGAAGAAGCGGAAAACGTGGTATAATGACCGCAAAGCATGTTTTCCGTCATCATCAGGGAAACAAGCATATCATCGACAATCAGTATTTTTTTCATAGCCATAACACCCCATCACAAACCAAAACTTCTTCCATTCAATTTTAACACGGAATCGGAAACTATCAAGCTTATTTTCATACGAGGAGAGGATATTTATGCTGACGCTTGAAAAAATGAAGGCCATTGGGATCGATCCGAAGGACGGGCTCGCGCGCTGCATGAACAACGAAGCTTTTTTCTTCAAAATGATTTCCATGGCCGTAGCCAACGACTACTTTGACTCCCTCGTCCCCGCCCTCGAAAAAAACGACCTTGAAAGCGCCTTTGAAGCCGCCCACGCATTGAAGGGCGTAATCGGGAACCTCGCCCTCGCGCCCATTTACGATCCGCTGGCCGAAATGACGGAAATGCTTCGCGCCAAGAAAGAAGCGGATTATCTTTCCATGTACCGCCCCATCAAGGAAATGCGCGACCAGCTTTTGGCGATGACAAAGGACTGACTCATAGAGAAAACGAAGCCGCCTCGTCCCTTTCGGACGCAGCGGCAATTTTTTTATTCTTCATTTTTCCTCAGCCCGGCTATCGCCAATCTTTTTCGGTTCCTCCTTTTCGGAAGCCGCCGCACGAAACTCGCGAACGCTTTTACCCAACGCTTTTCCAGAATCCGCAAGCTTGCCCGGGCCGAAGATGACAAGCCCGATAACGAGGATGAGCAATAATTCAGGAACGCCGAGTCCAAACATAAGAATTCCCCTTTCCGTCTTCTCTGCAATTTGCAAGGCAAATTTCTGAAGTAGGAAAGTAGGATTTTCCTACTTTCCTACTTCAAAAAATTCGGTCCTTCCATAACCGCTTTCAAATTGAAAGCAGTATCTTATGGTTTTATTATAACATGTCTGCCTCGCAAACCACAATTGAAAACGCGGCTCCCGAACGGAAGCCGCGTTTTTGTTTACTATGCCGTTGTCACCAAATGCCGATAACTTTCCACCAGAGCGGGCCGACGCCGAGGAAGCAGATCAAGAAGAGGATCGAGCAAATGAAGCCGATCTTCCACCACTCCGGCTGCGTGATGTAACCCGAACCGAAGAAAATCGGGGACGGCCCCGTCGCGTAGTGCGTCAGGCATCCCATAAGACCTGTTTCGCAGCCCAGCACGATTGCCGACAGCATCGGCGGCGCGCCAGCCGCCACCGCCACCGCCAAGAATGCGGCATAGACCGCGCTGACGTGCGCCGACAGAGACGCGAAAGCATAATGTACATACATGTTGATTAACGCAAGGATAACAAGGGTCATCATCGGATCGATACCCTTGAGGCTCCCTGCGATGCCGGCGGACATCCACTTGATGAAGCCGAGCTTCGAAAGGCCGGTAGCGAGGCTCATCAAGCCGCCCATCCAGACCAGTGTATCCCAAGCGCCTTTTTCCGTGATGATGTCTTCCCAGACGAGAGCGCCGCGCACCAGCATATAACCGATGCAGACCAGAGCGATCATCGTCGCGTTGAAACCGGTGAACGAAGTGGTCGCCCACATGGCCAGCGCCGCGATAAACGCCTGCAAAACGACGGACTCGTCGCCGGACATCGGACCCATTTTCTCCAGCTCGTCCTTCGCAATCTGCGGAGCTTCCGGCGTTTGCGTCAGTTCCGGCGTGGCGAGCTTGTATACGAGGTACGGCGTGATGCACAATGCGAGAACGCCCGGCACGATGCAGGCCAGCGCGTAAGTGCCCCACGAAATGTCGAGGCCCGTAACGTCCTTCGCCAGCTTCGCAACCAAGAGGTTCGGAGCAACCGAGGTCAGGAACATCGACGAGGTGATACAGTTGCACTCAAAAGTCGAAAGCATCAAGTAGTTGCCGATTTTCTTGCGCGAACCCTCGTCCGGCTCAGAATTGAACGCGGTGCAAAGCGAGCGCACGATCGGATACAGGATGCCGCCGCCGCGCGCCGTATTCGACGGCGTGGCAGGCGAAACGATGAGGTCGGTAATCGCCATCGAGTAAGCAAGTTTCAGCGAGCTGGTCGCAATCTTCGACATAATGATGTACGCGATGCGACGCCCGAGTCCCGTCTTGATGAAGCCTTTCGCGAACATGTACGCGCCTACAATCAGCCAGATTGTCGCGTTTCCAAAACCGGAAAGAGCCTCTGCGGGCTTCAGGACTTTCAAGAATCCGGTAAGACCTACCGCTATCAGCGCGACGCCGCCGATGGGAATCGGATGAAGAATGAAACCGATGATTGTCGCGACGAAAATCGCGAACATGTGCCACGCTTTCAGGTCCACGCCCGCGGGAGCGGGGAAGAACCACAGGGCGATGCCGACGATGACCGTAAACATACCCTTTTGAAAATTGGTTTTCAGCAAAATAATACCCCCTTCATTTCTGTACTTGCACGATTGCGGATTTTCCGCGCCTCCCTTCCAAATGATAACGGCTGATTATCGGCGCGTCGTCCGACCATCAGCTTCCCCTATTACTAAACCAATTATAATATACAACAAGTAAAGAAGTAAAGAAAAACTTGAAGGAATCGCTGAATAAGTCAATTTATGACTTTGCCGAGGGATTTTTTTCGTCAGGCCAGAAAGATTGCGCGAAGACTTAGCATCGCTACGTCGATAAGCAGACGCTTGGCGCTTTAGCGCCTTAGCGGTCGCTTATGCAAAGCTCGACATCTGACGCAGCATGGGCGGGAAAAGAACCGGCAAGAGCGTGAAGGGACTTGTTCAGTGGTTCCTGTAGATTCCACCCATCATCCGGCAGTTTTTTATAGTTTTTTCCATCTATATTCTGTATAATATAATGGAGAAGGAATCTTGCCGCGTTTTCGCGGAATCCCCAAAGGAAGGTGATGACCATGCTCGTTCACGATCTCATCTGGCGTGGACACCCGGAGGACATTGCCGTCAACGATCAGGGACGCTCGATGACCTATCGAGCCCTGATTTTGTCCGTGACGCTCTGCCGCTCCCGCCTGTACGCCGACGGCGTACGCATCCACGACCGCGTCGCCATATACTCGCACAACTGTGCAGAATACATCGTCGCCTATATGGCCATAGCGTCCCTCGGCGCAGTGGTCGTGCCGATCAATTTCCAGCTCAGCATGCGCGAGACGGCGTTCATATTGAAAAACGCCGACGTACACTACATGATTTCCGACCAGCCTCTCGACCTTGAATCATCGCTCAGCGCCTACGAACACGACCATGTGCAGACGATTCTGATTTCCGAATGCACGAAGCCCGTCGAATACGCTTCTGCCCCTGCACTTCCCGAGGACTTCGGCGCAGACGAGCCTTGCGCAATCATTTACACTTCGGGAACGACAGGCTTGCCGAAAGGCGCGATTCTTTCGCACCGCAATCTCGTCATGAATGCGATTTCGCTGCAGCAGGTCGTCCGGCTGACACGCAAGGACCACATTCTCTGCGTATTGCCAATGTACCACTGCTTCGCGTGGACCTGCGCCGTATTGAACGAACTTTACGCCGGTTCTTCCATCACCGTACAGGACTCGTTTACCCCGAAAAAAACAGTCGAACTGGTTCGCGCATATAAAATTACCGTAATTGTCATGGTGCCGTCGATTTGCTCCCTTTTGACAAAGCTCGCGTCTCCGGACGACATGAAAACACTTCGCTTTGTCATGCTCGGCGGAACGCCGCTTCCACTTCCCATCGGTGAAGCGTTCCGCACCAAATTCAAAGTGCCGATTGTCGAAGGTTACGGCCTTTCGGAAGCGTCGCCCGTCGTCACGATGAACGCGCCGGAAGCCACGCGCCTTGGTTCCGTCGGCCCCGCTATTCCGAACGAACGCCTTCGCTTCGTGGACGCGCAGGGTCATGATGTCCCCGTAGGAGAACCGGGGGAACTTTTGGTGCAGGGTCCCAACGTCATGCACGGCTATCTCGGGCAACCCGACGCTACCGCAGAAGCGTTGCAAGACGGCTGGCTGCACACGGGAGACGTCGCCCGCATCGACGAGGACGGCTATGTCTATATCGTCGACCGTCTCAAAGACATGATTATCAGCATGGGCGAAAACATCTATCCCCGGGAAATCGAAGAACTGCTCTATGCCTTTCCCGGAATCCAGGAAGCTGCGGTCATTCCCATCGAGGACAGTCTCCGAGGTCAAGCCGGCTGTTGCTATTACAGCGTCCAGCCCGGCTATACTATCGACGCGCGCCAATTAAAAAAATACTTGCAGCAAAATCTCGCGCTTTTCAAGATTCCTCGGGAATTCCGCCAAATCGAAAAACTCCCGAAAACTTCCACGGGAAAGATTGCAAAAAAAGAACTGAAAGCGATGTTCAAGGAAACCGCACAAAAATAAAAATCGCAGAGCCGTGCCTTTACCGACGTCTCTACGGAATATCAAAGCCAACAGGCTACGCATGCGTATTGCATTCATGCACAGCCTGTTTTTTATTGGTGCACAAAAATATAATTGAACCCCGGCAGCATATGTTCCTGCCTATATCCCATCTCCTGCAGAAAAGTCGTTACACGCGGGTATTTATCAGGAAAACTTTCAATCCAAAGAATCGGCTGACTGTTTTGAAGGACCTTCCTCATGCCTCTAAGTACATGGTATTCAAATCCTTCTACGTCCATTTTTACAAAATCTACCTTCTCCGTCCATGTTATATCGTCGATGCAAATCATCTTTATATCGCCTTTCTCATCTTCACAGAAACTCGTTTCACCAATGTTGGTCGGTTCTTCATGTTGGATTTTGGCACGCCCTTGTTTCTCTCCCAAAACGCAATTATACGTTTCTACGCAATTTTGCAACGCATTCAGTTCAATATTTTTATTCAAAATACCAAAAGTCCGCGGATGTCCCTCAAACGCAAAGATTTTCTTCGCATTTGCCACTCGCGCAAAAAACAAAGTATGATTGCCTATATTCGCCCCACAATCCATATATACCATTCCCTCACGCAGATAATGCTCCCGCACATAGTGTAAAATCTCTATTTCGTGGAAATTCTGCATCATCGTAATATCTTTTTTTATCAAATCCTCTCTATAATCTTTTACATATACCCGAACCGT